>Ga0209083_1000305_pt1 | contig 76517 bp, 74 predicted proteins | sample AM7aDNAmetaG_FD_184132 | JGI IMG/M metagenome (GOLD analysis project Ga0209083, IMG submission 184132) | Freshwater microbial communities from Finland to study Microbial Dark Matter (Phase II) - AM7a DNA metaG (SPAdes) (version 3) | ecosystem: Environmental > Aquatic > Freshwater > Lake ... | reverse complement strand
TCAGCACATCAGCACATCAGCACATCAGCACATCAGCACATCAGCACATCAGCACATCAGCACATCAGCACATCAGCACATCAGCACATCAGCACATCGGCACATCAGCACATCAGCACATCAGCACATCAGCACATCAGCACATCAGCACATCAGCACATTAAAAAATTAATTTTATGAAAACCCGTCTAAAATTTCTCGACCGCTACTTAACCCTCTGGATCTTCCTGGCTATGGCCATTGGCGTTTCCTGGGGATGGCTTTTTCCCGGCATCGCCGGCTTCTGGAACTCGATGTCGTCGGGTACGACCAACCTGCCCATCGCCATTGGGCTCATTGTGATGATGTACCCCCCTTTGGCCAAAGTGAGGTATGAAGAGTTGGGCGACGTTTTCAAAAACACCCGCATCCTGGGGTTGTCGATGGTGCAGAACTGGCTCATCGGCCCGGTGCTGATGTTCCTGCTGGCCATTGTTTTCCTGCAGTTCAACATCGACTACATGTACGGTTTGATCCTGATCGGGCTTGCGCGCTGCATCGCGATGGTGATCGTGTGGAATGAACTGGCCAAAGGCGATACCGAATATTGTGCGGGGCTGGTTGCGTTCAACTCGATCTTCCAGGTGCTCCTGTTTTCGGTCTATGCATGGCTGTTCATCGCGGTCTTCCCTGCATGGTTCGGGCTGCCCACGAACAACGCCGTTGCAGCCATCACCATCAGCCAGATTGCCAAAAGCGTATTTATTTACCTGGGAATTCCTTTCCTGGCGGGATTCCTGACGCGGTTTATCCTCATCCGGGTTAAAAGCAAGGAGTGGTACCACACGAAGTTTGTTCCCCGGATCAGCCCGCTTACGCTGATCGCCCTGCTGTTCACCATCCTGGTGATGTTTTCCCTGAAGGGCGAGTATATTGTCAAAATCCCCTTCGATGTGGTCCGGATCGCCATCCCGCTGTGCATCTACTTTGTCATTATGTTCCTCCTGTCATTTTATATGAGCCGGAAGGCAGGCGCTACCTATGAGCAATCGGCGACCCTCTCGTTAACCGCAGCCAGCAATAATTTCGAACTTGCCATCGCCGTGGCCATTTCGGTGTTCGGCATCAATTCGGGTGAGGCTTTTGCCGCCGTGATCGGTCCGCTGGTGGAGGTACCTGTGCTGATTGCGCTGGTAAATGTGGCGCTATACTTCAAAAAACGGTATTGGGCGCAAAACTAGATTGAATCTTTCTGCTTCAGCATAAGCCGGGCAGGGCCCTTCAGGTCCACATCCGGCACGAGATGTTCGGTGTCCGAAGGGCTGATCCACCCTTTATTCACCATCTTTTCTGAAACCAGTCGGTAAAACCCGGCATTCGATTCCCGCAGATGGCCATCCGGGCCAAAGGAGTATTTAAACCATTTTGGCCGGGGGATAACGGATGCCATGAAAATGGCTTCGGCCAGGTTGAGTTTCGCGGCATCCTTGCTGAAATAGAACCTTGAGGCTTCATTGGCGCCATAGATCATCGGCCCCCACTCAATCAGGTTGAGGTAGACCTCGAACATCCGCTCCTTTGTACTCAATCCCTGGTTTTCAATGAACCACACGATCAGCGCCTCTTCCAGCTTGCGTGCAATGGTTTTGTTCCTGCTGAGAAATACGTTCTTCACGAGCTGCATGCTGATGGTGCTTCCCCCGCGGGCAAAGCGCCGTTCTTTTATGTTGATGATGATCGACTCACGGAAGGCATCGGCCAGAAAGCCCCGGTGCTGGTAGAAACCGCCGTCTTCGGAAGTGAGCACGGCCGACTGGAGAAAGTGCGAGATATGGTCTAGTGTCCGGAAGTTGGGATTCTCCGGCCCGACCATAAAGGTGCGCACCGGCAGGTCATGATCATAGGCCGTGTAGGAAAACGGCTCGTTGATTTTTGCAAGGTTGGCATTTCCATAAGAGAGTACACTGAACTGGTGCCGGTCGAGCGAGGTCTCAAAGCGAAGCGAATCAGGCATGGCCAGGTCGACAAAGAAATTGAGATGCCACGACAGGTTCCCTTTTACCCTGATCCCGTCAAGGTTGGTAAATAGTCCCTGCGGAAATGATGAAAACAGGTCCTGTGCGGGGAACTGCGGTTTGTTGATCCTTAAGGTGATCTGTTTCGTAGGCTTTGCACGGTAGCTCAGGTAGGGATGAAAATCAATCCGGTTGAAGGTAATGCGCGTAGTGCTGTCAAGTTCGGCATAATCCTTCCCGATGTTCAGCAGGTAATTAACAGACAATTTATCAAATGTAACGGCCCCGGCAGCAATTCGCCGGTGATCAACGCGCAGTCCGCAAACCGAAGCAAAACCGCTGATCTGCGACAGTTCGCTTGTGCCTTCATGCGCAGCGATGCTGAAAGCCAGGGTATCAAAGTCGACCTTTGCATGCCATTTATACGCGATAAACGGGATGGCTACCCTGGCCGTGTCGGTAGAATAGAGCCGGAATTCAGCCAGATGGTTGCCATTGTCCATTTTCCCCGACATCACCCATTTTCCTGCAACACTGTCCTCAACCACGTCGGCGGCCGATCTGAAGTAGTGATCGGCCAGGGTGAACTGCCCGATGTGTATGCCAACATGATGCCCGCCTGTAAGCGTGGCCAGGTTGAAATTCCGGATGTACAGCGAGAGCGGGATCTTATCAAAGACAAACCGCATGATCCGGTCAACCGTCGAAGCATAACCGGCCTGGCCTGAAAGGGAATCGGAGGATGGATGGCGACCGCGCAGCAGGAACCCGAAATTGGTGATGCTGTCATGGCTTTCAAGCAGCACGCTGGTGTTGATCAGCCTGACATCATGCAGTGAAAGACGGCCTGCAATCAGCTTCAGGATGCCGATGGAGGCATAAACCGAATCGACCTTCAGCAGGGTATCCCCGCTGTTTGGCTTCAGGGTGATGCCGGTCAGCAGGATGGAGGCGAGCCCCTGAATCTTCACATGTGAAATTGTCAGCGTGGCCTGGTTTTCCAGGTTGAAGCGGCTGGTGCGGTGCTGCAGGTACCAGTTTGCCATTGGCGTTCTGAAGAAAAAGGTCAGAAAAATAAAAAAAACGATCCCAAAGGCTGCGTAACGGATAACACGGAGGGTCCTTTCTGAAGGATTCAACATTTTCCTGGAGGGGTTCTGTAATATGATGTTTACAAAATTACGAAGAATTTCCGGGGCTAAAAGATATTCCCGATACCGAGATAAAGGCCGCTTAGGCCATCCTGCTTGTTGATGGCCACGCCATAGTCGGCTGAAATGATAAAATTATCGTTGATGGCGATTCGCAATCCCAGTCCGGTGGAGAGGTGAATCCGGTCGGCACCCCGGCCGAAATAGAACGCCCGCTCATCGGCAGGGACACCCGCGGAGTTTACCTTGTGATCCTGCATGGCCATGCCGCCATCGAGGAAGCCTGTGAGCCCCAGGTAGAGGTTTTGCTTCATCACCACCGACCGGAAAAACTTCCAGCGAAGTTCAACGTTGCCGAACGCCACGCCATCGCCCGTGATCCTGTTGCGCAGAATCCCGCGGATGGTCTGTGCGCCGCCGAGCCCGTCGGGCTTGGTGGTAAGGCTGTAAGAGTTGTAGATATACGGAAGAATATAAAAGGGAGTGGTTCCCGCAATGGTACCCTGGTAACTGAAGTGGCAGGCCGCTATCAGTTTCTTCTTCACCAGGGTGATGTACTGCCTGTGGGTAACTGCAATTCTCATAAAGTTATAGGATGAATTGCCCAGGAATGAAGGGGCGGCCAGTAAAAGGATCTCCGACCATACTCCCCTGTTGGGTGCCGATTCGTTGTCGCGGGTATCGAATACCAACCCGGTTTTAAGGTATATGGTGGTACCCCCGTTTTTCTCCTTCGGGGAGATCAGTCCAAACTGCACATACCGATCGTAGAGCAGTGCCGTATCGGGCAGTTTGTCGCTCTCCTTCCGCCCCCTGTTGATCCGGCTGATGTCGACCGTTCCTGTCTGGATCCCGATGATGTTGATCCCGGCCAGCCAGCGCAGTTTCTGCCCGGCGACCGGTCCCTGGAAATCAGCCATCACCCGGTACATCTTCCTTTCCAGTTTGTAAAAAACCCTTGACAGGTAATCCGCCGAACCCTGCGTGGTTACGGAAGCCTGGTAATTCGTTTCATAGCCGTTGAATCCGTAAAAATCGACCGCCCGCTCGGGAAGGTAATCAAGGTCGGCTGTAACACGAATTCCCCCTGGAATCAGGTATTTCGAATCGTAAAACACCTGGTACACCGAACTCCCCTTGGTAAACCAGGAACATTCGGCATAAATGGTATGTTTATACTCCGGGTAGGTTGATCCGTCGCCATAATAAAAAACCTGCCCCAGGGCGCCGAACTGCAGCCCCATGTCGGCGTCATAGGCCAACACAGGCAGAGCAGCCCAGGTCCACCCCTTCTTAATCTTCTCCTTAACCGGGAGTTTCGTGCTGTCGGACTGGGCATCGGCGATGGGTCCGAACAGTGCAGCCAGGATTGGAAACATGAGTAAAAAGGAAAGTTTGTTCATAGGCACAGGATCATTATTGCCCGTTTCCGGATAATGCTGTTTTTTCAATTACGCTGTTGAAATTGTCACCTCTAAATTAACAATTATAATCGGAATTGGCAATAATTCGCTTCAATTTGGGATTCAGGTTTTTCCTGTCAAAAAGGATTATCCGGGGTTGTCACTGAAATCAGATACCGCGGGATTTCGTGTTTTCAACCTGTATATCAGCCATAGGCTGGCACCAGTCATCGCCATGCTCGCCAGGATGAGGATAAGGTTATCGGTGGACCCGAAATTCTCATAATCCCCGCTTACGATGCCGCGCTGGCCAAGGTAGGCAATGATAACCACAGCACCGTTGTTGATAAAATGAGCAAAAACAGGCACCCAGATTGAATTGCTCCAGTAAAATAGGTAGCCGAACAATACGCCCAGCATCATCCTCGGGATGAAGCCATAGAATTGCATGTGCATGGCCGAAAAGAAAAAAGCAGAGATAAAAATGGCCGCATGAACGTTTTTCAACCAGTCTTTCAGGAGGCGCTGCAACAAGCCGCGGAACAGGAGCTCTTCACCGATGGCCGGCAACAGGGCGATCATCACCATGTTAAAGAGAAACGCCCCCGGGGTGGGCATCTTCATGAAGGTTTCAGTCAGCCTGGTGGCTTCAGCCTCGGCCGATTTCATCCAATCCTCCATTCCCTTCAGGTAACCGGGCAACTTCATCATCTCATTCAGGCTGACCATTTCGTTGATAAATGGCAGGGCCACAAACATCAGCACCAGGGTCACCAGGTAAATCTGCCAGCGTGATCCTTTATTGAGGAGCAGGTACCCGGTTGCGCTGCGTTCGAAAAAGAAACCAGCCAGCAGGGCAGGGAAAATAAAGAGGCCGAATGATTGCAAAACCTGGAGGTATTGCAGCACCATGACCGCTTTGGGATTATTGTAATCGCCAAGTAACGACATGATATTTATGGCATTCACACCAAAGATGGGACCTGCAAGCAGCATCCCGATGAAAAAGGTAATGGCAAAACAACTGATGACCAGCAGGATTGAAAACAGCAGCCGCGTTACGGGTGTCAAACTACCAAGGATGGGCGGTTTCGGAAGGTACACGGATTATGGCTATTTTTGCGGCTAAATTACCACAATTTGCCAAAGATCGGAAATATTGAGCTGGGCGACTTCCCCCTTTTCCTTGCTCCCATGGAAGACATCACCGATTCGCCGTTTCGCTGCATCTGCAGGGACTATGGCGCCGACGTGCTGGTCACTGAATTCATCGCCGCCGAAGGACTTATCCGCGATGCGGTGAAGAGCAGCAACAAGATGCGGTTTGAGCCGGGCGAGCGGCCAATCGGCATCCAGATCTTCGGTGAAAATGTAGAATCGATGATGAAAGCTGCAGAAGTAGCTGAAGCTGCAAACCCCGATTTCATCGACCTCAATTTCGGCTGCCCTGTCCGCAAGATCGTGATGAAGGGTGGCGGAGCCGCCTTGCTCCAGGATATCCCCAAGATGATCAGGATGACGGAAGCGGTGGTAAAGTCGACCTCCCTGCCGGTCACCGTGAAGACCCGGCTGGGCTGGGACGACGCCCACAAGGAAATTGTTGAGATCGCCGAACGCCTGCAGGACGTGGGAATCAGCGCCATTGCCATTCACGGCCGCACGCGGGCGCAGCTGTATGGCGGTGAAGCAGACTGGACGCTCATCGGTGAAGTGAAAAACAATCCATACATGAAAATACCCGTGTTTGGAAACGGGGATGTGGTCTCAGGCCCGGTGGCAGAAGAGATGAAAAACCGCTATGGGGTCGACGGGCTGCTCATCGGCCGCGCCGCCACCGGCAATCCATGGATTTTCAGGGAGATCAAAGCATGGCTGGCCGATCACAGCATACCCGAACCTCCCCCCATCGGCGAACGCGTTTCTGTTGTACGCAGGCACCTCGAAAATTCAGTCCCTTACAAAGGCGAACGAGCCACCCTGCATGAGATACGCAAACTTTACAGTGGCTATTTCAGGGGCATCCCGAACTTCAAAACCTGGCGGATGCAGCTGGTCACGGCTGAATCGACCACCGCCGTTTTTGAAATCCTTGATCAGATCGAAGCAACCATTATCTGAAAACGACCAGTCACCCTCAATTTCCTCTCACTCCATGCCCCCGGTCCTCATTTCCCGGGATCGTCATTATCATCCTTATCCTCTTTCACGCTTTTAATGCGGTCGAGCATCTCCTTCGGGAGTTCATCGGTGTATTGCGATTCCTTTGTTTCGTCCGTATCTTTGCCCCGGCCATACCTGATCTTCAGGTTCTCCATGGGCCCGGTGATCTTCATCGGGATCCCGATGATCCCCAGGGGTCCCATTCCCAGCCTCACCTTCATATTCAGCCTGCTGTCGAAGGTGGTGCTTCCCGAAATTTTCATCCGAACCCCTTTCACCTTGAACTTAAACTCTTCGAGGGTAATGGTGTTGTTTTTGATGGTTGATTTAACGTCGACCTTAGACAGGTCGGGGTTGCTGATTCCCTCTTTCCCCGTTCCCTTGCTGATATCGTTGAACAGCTTCAACCCGTAGAATTTGATCTTTTTCACTGAAACAGTTCCCGCTCCTTCAATGGAAGGCAAAACAGGATACATGTTCCCGTTGAGGCGCCCTTTTAAAGAATAGTTGAGTGAAACCAGCCCCTCTGCTTTCCCTGCGGAAGAGGCAAGTTCACGGATCATGGCAATTTCGTTATACCCCCGTTTTATGTCGAACTCATCGGCCTTGATATGAAAATCAAAGAAAGCCTGCCTGGGGGTAATGCTTCCATAGGTTGCATCCATTGCGACCTTGCAGTCGATCAGGGAGAAACCTGTTTGCCTCAGCACCAGTATCCCTTTCTTCAAATCCAGCCCTCCATTCAGGTCCTTTATTTTCAGCCCCTTGAAATCAATGTTTTTGATGGCGGCCTTGAACCCGATATCCAGGTCGGCCGGGATGATAACCACGCCGGATTCTGTCGACGGGGGAGCTGCCGGGGTTGAAGGTGCAAAGGCCATGAATTCATCGACATTGAGCCGGTCGGAATTCAGTTCGAACGTGCCCTTCAGCACCCCGCCCTTTGAGAGACTGTAATTCAGCAGGTTGCTCAAAGCCCCTTTCAGCTGGAAATCAGAAGCGCTGTATGTCGCCCTGAAGTGGTCAAACCAGAGTTTGTCCTGGTCAAACCGGAAGTCGCCCGTATGGATGACGAAGGGCTTGGGGAACATATCGGAGGAGAGGGAGATGTTGTGCAATGAAAATGTTCCGCTGTTTCTCAACCGGTCGTAATGCCCGGCGGTTGCGTCGCTCTGGCGTCCTTTCAGGTTCAGGTTCGCCTCGAGGTAGCCATCCACGGCCATTCCCTTCCGCGCGAAAACCTGATAGATCTTTCCAAGGTCGGCGACCCCTTTTGCCTGGAGGTCGTAATTCAGGTCGTCGAGATTGCTCATGGCCAGGTTCAGGGTGAATGTTTTTCCTTCAAACTCAAAGGTCATGGGTTTTACAGAGATATTCACATCTTTAGGGGTCCCGTCATTGTTGGTGATAAGTGCATGCACGCCGATCTTTTCAATGGGATGGGGATAATATTTTGATTTTACAAAACCATCCCTGAGCTCAATGGTGGCAGCCGTATGCGGGAACAATTTTTTCTCCGGGGCATAATTCCCTTTTACTTTCACGTCAAAATCAAGCATGCCGGCAAAATCAATACTGTCGAGGGGAACAACCTGCTTAAGTTCGGCCAGACTGCAGTTTCCGTTGAAGTCGGCTTCGATGGGCATGTCATACAGGCTGTTAATATCAAAGGAGCCTTTGATCAGGTTTTTCAGGAAGGTAACCTTCATGTTCTTCAGGTGAACATTGATATTTTTATAGTTGCTGTCGGGGCACGATGCGTTGAGACTGAATTCAAGGTTGGTAAAGGCCTGCGGCAGGGAGTGATATTTCAGGTACCCGCCGGTGAGCTTGGTCATCAGGTCGAACTTCGGGATGCTGACAATCACCGTATCTGTTTCGTTCCGGAGGCCTTTTTTCACCGGGCCCGTGGCATAGGATCCTTCGGCGTTCATGGTGAGGTCATACATCCCCCGGATGTCAATATTTTTCACATCCAGTGCTTTTGCCCACTTCCCCAGGTCGAGGCTGGCATTCACTTTTGCGGAGATCCAGGGTGCTTTGGACTGTTTGATCCTGAACCTTGCGGTGAAAAACTCCTTTTCCATGATCGACAACAGGTTGATATTGAATTCGTAACCCTCCTTTTCGAAAAAGAACTTCCCGGTAAACTGTACAGGGACATCTTTGATTTTCAGGTCATTTTTTTCAAAATTGACCGACAGGTCTTTGCTGTTTATTTTTGTCGTGAGTTTTGCTGTAACCGGTTTTGAATCCACATACCTGATTTTATTATAATCCACATCGAGCGCATCAATATTCACCACGGATGTGAGATCAAAGAAATCGCTGGTGACCTTGCTTGTTCCTGCGTAATTGAGTCCACGGGCCACCACCATGACAGGAATCGATGCATCGGCATATCTCACCAGGCAATCCTTGAATATGATATGTTCGATATTCAGTTCAGCCCCGGAGGCGGGCGTGGTGTCGTGCTTTGCGGCAACGGCAGTGTCGGAAGTAGCGTACACGTTGTAATTGGCCTCTCCATGCTCATTGTAGAGGATGTTGACGGTAGCCTTGTTGAAATAAATACGGGTAATCCGGATGGTCTTTCCAAAGAGGCTGTTAACATCAACGCCAAAAGATATTTCCCGCGCCATGATGAGGGTATCACGGGTAAAAGGGGCAGATGATTTCAGTGTAAAATCAGTCAGTGCAAGGGTGAGATGCGGGAAATGGTTGAAAAATGAGACATTCATGTTTTTGAAATTCACCTCACTTTTCAGTTTCCTGTTGGCCAGGTTTTTCACCTCCAGTTTGATCCTGTCCTGAAAGAAAAAAGGAGTAATAATTAAAGCAAGCAATAGTAAGAGTAGCAGGGTTCCGGCAATTTTCAGCGCTTTTTTCATGACAGTTTGTTTTTAGAGATTTTCGGGACAGGCAGAAAGAATAAGAACCTCCTCCTGGTCCCTGTCGCGGGAAAAGACCAGGAGGAGGAACAAAAAACTACTCTTTTTCAAAACCGAACTTCCATGCCACAGCGGCAAGAAGTGCGCCGATGATGGGCGCTACAATGAAGAGCCAGAGTTGTGCCAGGGCTTTTCCACCGGCAAAAAGTGCAGGGCCAAGGCTCCTGGCCGGGTTCACAGAGGTCCCGGTAACAGGGATGGCAACAAGATGGATCAGCACCAGGGTAATCCCGATAGCCAGTCCGGCCATGGCCCCGTTGCCGAATTTCGACGTCGTGCCAAGGATAACGAAGATAAAGAGGAAGGTCATCACCATTTCGATTACAAAGGCGCTCAGGGTATTGTATCCTCCCAGGTAGCCTTCTCCCCATCCGTTGGAACCCAGCGCCCATTCGCCCATGGTAAATCCGGGCTTGCCGGTCTGGATAAGATATAAAACGCCTGCGCCCAGGATGGCACCAATACATTGGGCCACGATATAACCCACCGCATCCTTCACCTCCATCTTGCCGGCTGCAAGAACGCCGACGGTAACGGCAGGGTTGATGTGACAGCCCGATATGCCCCCTATCGCGTATGCCATGGCAACCACGGCAAATCCAAAGGCAATGGAAATCCCCAGTAAGCCTATGCCGCTGAGCCCTGGTAAATTTCCCCCGGCGATAACGGCCGCCCCGCAGCCAAACAGGACGAGGCTGAATGTTCCGATTAATTCTGCTAAATACTTTTTCATGTTTTAATTTTTAAAGGTCCATAATGATTGAAAGTAATTCAAATTCAATGTGAACAAAAATATATAATTGTATTTGAATTTCCTAGGCAATCAAAATTACATTTCCCGTAAAAATAAATGTAAATAATACTTGACATTTAGTATATTATTATTTACTTTTGTCCGCGATAAATAAAACGGGTATCCGGGATGACACTATTGAACAATTTGAAAGCAAAGAGGTTTAACAGTAACCAGATAACGCAGGAAGAACTTGCAATACAGGTTAATGTAACCCGCCAGACCATCCACGCGATCGAAACAGGGAAGTTTAACCCCTCGGTGAAACTGGCGTTACAGATAGCTGCGTTCTTCGGGTGCCCGGTTGAGGAAGTTTTTTACTTAAAAAAGGAGGACAAATAAATGAAAACAAGGTTTGCGTTTGAATTGGTGGTCGGGTTGGTTTTACTGGCGGCAATTTTCCTGTTCGGACCAACAGGGATGGTAGCATTGGTTTTGCTGGCTGCACAACCCTTTATCGGGAAAAAGAAAGCAGATGAACGTGAAAGTCAACTTTTCAACAAGGTAGGCAATTATACCGCCGGGGCCACCCTGCTGGCAGCCGTAATTATTTTTGAATGTTCCGCCCTTGTTGTGAACGGGATTCTGATCGACAAGGTTTGGTTAGGACTGCTTCTGAGCGCCTTTAACATTTCCCATGGTGCATTTGGTCTGCTTTTTTTCAGGGAGGATTAACTCCTCCCCCTTAAGGGCGGTGCCCCTTAAAAACGCCGTTCCACCAGTTCTTTCAGCTTTTTAAATGCAACGGAACCTGTATTCCAGAAATTTTTCTTGCGCATCAGGTCGAGGTAATCGGCAGCCTGGTCAATGGTTTGAAATCCATTCAGGGTTTCGATGGTATCGTTGTATTCGCGGAGGTTTCCTTCGAACAGTTCATTGATGAACATGAACTTGTCGTTGATGATGATCGCTGTTTTGAGGTTTTCAATGCGGCCCGGCGGGACCCTCGGGCTGAAGGTGCGTTCGCGGGCTTCCTTTAACCTGCTGTTCATGGACATCTCCGCGACATCAAATAGGTTGATCTCACCATCCTGCGGCTGCTTTTTCAAAACAGCCTGGGGTTCGTGCCTCACCGGGGGGGCGGCTGCGGGTGCGGGCTGCGGCCTGGCCACAGGGGTGCTGAACTGGGGTCTGGATGGTTGCTGCACCTTCACTTCCGCGGGTGCAGGCTTTGCCGGCCGGGAAGCTTCGTGGGACTGGACCTTTTTCTCATAGCTAAAGTGAGGATCATCCATCCGTTTCAACATATGCAGGTTCTCATAAAACTTGCGCAGGTTGTCCATCAGAATATCAAACTCTATCTGCGGAATTCTCTCACGGTGGCCGGTGATGGTGGCGTATTGCTCGTTGATGGCCTCCAACAGCCATTTGATCTCCTCTTTGATGATATCTTTATTCATAGCATATTTTTTTCCTGGTCACCGGAAATTCTTACTTTTGTATACCGGGAAGCACAGACAGAAAACAATCTAACCTCATTCGCTGTCACGCAGTGCTGAGGCGATCTGGATAGTTTCTGTGATCTCTATCCTGGTATAAAATTACAACATTTTAACCTCATCAAATGCAGATCGAAAAAAATAATCCGGTGAACCGCCTGGGGTGGATTGAGGTGATCTGCGGATCCATGTTCTCGGGAAAAACCGAGGAGCTGATCCGGAGGTTGAAACGCGCCCGGATTGCCCGGCAGAAGGTTGAAATATTCAAACCGGCCATCGACAAACGATACGACGATATCAACGTGGTTTCACATGATGAAAACGCCATTTTGTCGACCCCCGTTCAGTCGGCATCGGAGATCCTGCTGCTTACCAACGATGTGAATGTAGTTGGCATTGACGAAGCCCAGTTTTTCGACGATGAATTGCCTGCCGTTTGCAACCAGCTTGCCAGCAGCGGCATCCGCGTGATCGTGGCCGGGCTCGACATGGATTATCTCGGAAAACCTTTCGGCCCAATGCCTGCCCTGATAGCCATTGCCGAAGATGTGACCAAGGTGCATGCTGTGTGCATGAGTTGCGGCGACCTTGCCCAGTTTACCCACCGCATAGTGAAGGACGACCACCTGGTGATGCTGGGTGAGATGGAAGCCTATGAACCGTTGTGCAGGAGGTGTTACCTTGAAAAAACGAAAAGGGGTTGATGATGTGCTGATGTGCTGATGTGCTGATGTGCTGATGTGCTAATGTGCTGATGTGGTGATGTGGTGATGTGCGGATTTAATAATTTTTTGATTTCCATATTGTCAGATTGAGTTAAGGAGGTTGGTTATGGAAAAGGAGAATGCAATTCTGGATCTTTCGTTTGAATTTGCGCTGGAGGTAATTGCATATTGTGAACTGCTGGAAGAGAAGAAACGGTTTGTGTTGGCGCAGCAGTTGCTTAAATCAGGAACCTCCATCGGCGCGAATGTCAGGGAAGCCCAGGGGGCGGAAAGCAAACCAGATTTTATTCACAAGATGAAAATCGCCGCCAAGGAGGCAGAAGAGACCGATTACTGGCTTCTGCTTTGTAAGCATTCGCCATCATATCCAAACCCTGACGACCTTCTTGAAAAACTTGTCCCTATAAAAAAATTATTTTCCAGGATAATCTCCACGACAAAAAATAACCTTAGATAACCCTCAAATCCATTGCCAAACCACCCGAACAATTTTATCAAATCATCCCATCCCCAAATCCTAATTCCCACATCAGCAAATCAGCAAATCAGCACATCACCACATCAGCACATCACCACATCAGCACATCACCACATCACCACATCACCACATCACCACATCAGCACATCAGCACATCAGCACATCAGCACATCACCACATCAGCACATTGTCAAATTATTTTTGTATTTTTGCCCCTCTAAAACCGAACCCTATGAAAAAAATCCTGTTTGCCTTACTGGCAGCTGTTTTGATGTTCAATGCAGCAGTTATGTCTCAAACCAAACCCCAGCAAAAAGCTGTAAAATTTGTAATTCATACCGATTACGGTGACATGAAGGGAATTCTCTACAACGAGACCCCCCTGCATCGTGACAATTTTGTAAAACTTGCCAAATCAGGCTTCTACGATGGCACCCTGTTTCATCGTGTCATCCTTGGCTTCATGATCCAGGGCGGCGACCCTTTGTCAAAGACTGCCAAACCCGGACAGGCACTTGGCATGGGCGACCCGGGGTATACAACTCCTGCAGAGTTCAACAAAACCCTTACCCATAAAAGAGGCGCCCTGGCTGCAGCCCGTACCGAAAACCCTGCCAAGGCATCGTCCGGATCGCAGTTTTACATTGTTGAACCTGAAAAGGGAACGCATTTTCTTGATAACAACTATACCGTTTTTGGCGAAGTCACCGAAGGTTTCGACGTAATCACCAAAATCGCATCGGCACAAAAAGACGGATCAGACCGCCCGGTGAAGGATATAAAAATGACAGTTAAGATTATTGAATAATTTCATCAGTCATTATACTGAGAAAACATGAAAGACCGGATCGATCAGCTGAAAACCGAACTGGATGCGCTCATGGCGGTAACACAGGAAGAGGTAGAACATCTCCGGCTGAAATACCTGAGTAAAAAGGGGTTGGTTTCGGTGTTGTTCGACGATTTCAAGACCGTTCCGGCTGAGAAAAAGCGCGAGGTTGGACAACTGTTGAACGAACTGAAGAACAAAGCCCAACAGAAAATCGACGACCTGAAACTGCAGTTTGACCAGCATGCGGAAACCACCGCGACCGGGATGGACCTGACACGGCCTGCCGACGATCTCGATCCCGGCACCCGGCACCCGCTGTCGATCGTGCGGAACCGCATTATCGAGATCTTTGGCCGGATCGGCTATACGGTTGCCGACGGTCCGGAGATCGAAGATGACTGGCACAATTTCTCCGCCCTTAACTTCACACCCGACCATCCGGCCAGGGATATGCAGGATACCTTCTTCATTGCCAGGGATCCTGATATCCTGCTGCGCACCCACACCTCCTCCGTACAGATCCGCACGATGGAGTCGACAAAGCCGCCGATCCGGATGATCTTCCCCGGCAGGGTTTTCCGGAACGAAGCGATTTCGGCCAGGGCCCACTGCATCTTTCACCAGGTTGAAGGGCTTTACATCGACAAGAATGTATCGTTTGTCGACCTCAAGCAAACGCTGATGTACTTTGCCAAAGAGATGTTCGGCGAGCAAACCCAAATCAGGCTCCGGCCGTCGTATTTCCCTTTCACCGAACCTTCGGGGGAGATGGATGTAAGCTGCCTTATCTGCGGCGGATCAGGTTGCAACATCTGCAAACACACCGGCTGGGTCGAGATCCTCGGTTGCGGCATGGTAGACCCGAACGCACTTGAAAACTGCGGCATCGACAGTAAAATATATACCGGCTTCGCCTTCGGCATGGGCATTGAAAGGATCACCATGCTGAAATACCAGATCAAAGACCTGCGGCTATTTTTCGAAAACGACGTTCGGTTTCTGAACCAGTTTACCGGGGCGTTTTAGGAAATCCCCGGAAGTTCAAGCTTTTTCATTTATAAATTTTAGCACAATCGATCATGCAGGAAGTGACTTTTAATATCCATACCGATTTCGGGGACCTTGAGGGAATTCTTTATAATGAGACTCCCAATCACCGCGACAATTTTGTAAAGCTTGCAAAGTCAGGCTATTATGACGGAACATTGTTCCATCGTGTTATCCTGGGATTTATGATCCAGGGCGGCGACCCCAATTCAAAGAATGCAAAACCCGGCCAGCAACTCGGCATGGGTGATCCCGGTTATACGATCCCGGCCGAATTCAACAAGGACTTCACACATAAAAGAGGCGCCCTTGCGGCAGCCCGTACCGAAAACCCGGCAAAGGCATCGTCAGGATCCCAATTCTATATTGTAGAACCTGAAACCGGGGCTCATTTTCTGAACAATAACTACACAGTTTTCGGTGAAATTACCAACGGGCTGGATGTGATCACCCAAATTGCCTCCGTCGAAAAAGACCGGTCTGATCGTCCCCTGAAGGATGTTAAAATGACCATTACGATTACCGAATAAATCCTGAGAACCCAAATGCCTGTTTTCTCCTTGTTTCGCAAGGGAAAACAGGCATTTAGAATTTATTCCTCCTGAAGAGTTTCAGCAGCAGCCAGAATCCGAACAATCCGGCAATGCAGAAAACAATGGTGCCGATCCACCGCGATTGTTCCCATTGTGATATGATGGAAGCGCCGATGATCAGGGCCGCAAGGACAATGGCGACCGAAACCCGCGAACTGGAGATGTCGATGTGTTCGGCCAGCGGCTCCAACCCCTTGACTTCGATCTGCGTTTTGAATTTTCCCTCCTTGATTTTATACAGGATGTCGTTGATATCGGCAGGAAATTCCTTTACCAGTTTATAGTATTCCCTGATTGCTTCAAAAACTTCAAGGGCTATGGTTTTTGGATTGAACTGCTGCGCCATGAGTTTCACGGCATACGGCTGCATTTCGTGCGCAAAATCGATGGTCGGATCGAGCACCACGGCCACCCGTTCGATAGCCATCAGCGCCTTAACCAGGAGATAAATGCCGGCCGGAATGCGCAAGCCGTAGCGGACCAGAATATCCACCGACTCGTTCATCACCTTGCCGAAATCCATCTCATCGAAGCTGAGGAACTTGTTGTGGGCCATCATCTCGCTGATCTGGAATTCCAGGTCTTTAAATTTGGCGAAACTGCGCTTCCCCGATACCAGCAGAAGCGCTTCGGTCATGGCATGCGGATCGCGGTCGAGATAACCGAGCACATACTGACCCAAAAACCGGAGGTGCTCGGGTTGGAGCGAACCCATCATCCCGAAGTCGATGAAGGCAATCACATTGCCTTCCAGCACGAACATATTCCCCGGGTGGGGATCTGCATGGAAAAATCCATGGGTGAATATCTGGTCGAATACCAGTCTCACGGCAGTCCGGGCAATAACACCAGGATCATTGCCCGATTGCAGCAACATCTCGAGGTCGCTGACCTTGATGCCTTTGATAAACTCTTCTATAAGAATCCGCCTGGTAGTATATTGCGACCAGATTTTCGGGACTTTAATGTCCGGATCACCTTCAAAACAATGCCCGAACCTGATCACGCTGGCGGCTTCGTGGTGAAAATCGAGTTCCCGTTTGATTGATTTACCGAATTCGTGCACCACGCCGGTGAGGTTGATCGCCTCCATATCGGGGTAATTCCGCTGTACCCGTGCAGCAAAAAAATTCATCAGGTGGAGGTCAAGTTCGATCTTCTTATCGATTCCTGGCCGTTGAATCTTAATGCACACCTCTTCCCCGTTCAGCAAAACTGCACGGTAGGCCTGGGCCATGGAGGCAGAGGCGATCCGGGTATTTCCGAATTCCCGGAAAATTTCACCGAGCGGCCGGCCCAACTCTCTTTCAATTTCCAGACGGGCAATGTCGTCGGGCATTGGCTGGGCTTCATCCTGGAGTTTTTTCAGCTCGGAGCGCAGTTCTTCGGGAACAATATCGGGCCGGTCGGCCAGGATCTGTCCGAACTTTATAAAGGTCGGACCCAGCTCTTCAATGGCCAGCCTGATGCGCTCCCACTGATTTAACCGTTCAATCCGTGCAAGCCGCTTTTTCGAGATGAGCAGTTTGCCCAGACCCGAGGTAGTTACCCATTCGCTTAGCCCATACTTGACTACGATGCCGATGATTTCGCGCGCCCGTCCAAGCTCATGGACAGCCAGCCCAATCCGCGATATTCTCACTTTAATGAAGATTAATGACCGGTATATTCAGCCTGGTATTACTTTTTCACTTTCGCGGCAGGCTTTTTGGCAGCCGCAGGAGCCGGCTTTGCCTTTACCGGGGCCTTTGCAGCGGCTTCCAGCTTTTTGATACGGTCTTCGAGCGCCTTGATATCCTCCTTCGAGGGGATGTTCATCTTTTTCATGGTTGCTTTAACCAGATCCTGGAGTTCATTTTCCATCGATTTCCTGGTCTCTTCAGATTTAGCCACCAGGTGATCATAGAGTTTCTTAGCCTCTTCCTTGGTCAGCTTGTTTTCCTTTGCAATGTCTTTTGCTGCCTGGGCAAGTTTTTCAGCATTCATGAATGCATAATCAAGACCTTTATCCAGCGATTTTTTTAAATCTTCGAACATGACGATTCCTCCTATTTTTTAAATGGTGAATACTTAATTTTCAAATCTTTATGGATGTTCATGACGTGAAGTTCCAAATCGTTGAGCATGGTTTCAAAATTTTTAATTTTCTCAGGGCTGATCTCAAACGACATGAGAATATTGTCAATTTGCCTGATATTTTTCATTAAACGCTCCAACTGGCTTTTTTTGAACGGGCCTTCGATCAGCAACAGGTAATCAGCCTGCTTCATATCGGGGAACAGGATGGATTCCTGTCCGCGGTTTCCAAGAAGGTAGTAGGCGTTGAAGCAGTTTTCATCGCGGCAGAAAAAAAACGGATATCCCTGGAAATCATCCTCTTTGATGAATTCCAGTTCCAGCTTTTCGTTCAGCAGGTAGGTAAGGTGATAATCCCTGAGATGGCAGGAAATGCCTAACAGTGTATATAGCGCGGGTTCCGACCTTGTTTCAGTCAGAAATTTTTTGGCCATGGCGAGGCACTTTGTTTCTTAAAACAAAGTTAACCATTCTTTGGGTCCGGGTCAATGATTTCGCCATTTATTTTTTGCCATGATTTTTCGGCGGCATTCTGCTCAGCGCCCTTGATGGAATAGTCCTGCCCGCGGGCGATGGCTTCCCCGTCAACAGTAAGTTCCACGACGTATTGCTTCCTGTAACCTGAACCTACTTCGTCGCAGATATTAAACTGAACCTGTTTCTTTTCACGTTGCGACCATTCAATGATCCTGCTTTTAAAGTTCACCTCCTGGTTTACCAGTTCGTCGATGTTGAAGTAGTGTTTGATAATCCGTTCAAGGATGATCTTCCTGGTAAAGTCATACCCTTTGTCGAGGTACATCGCCCCGATAAGGGCTTCGAAGGCATCGCCCTTTGACGACCTGAAGGCCCCTGATGAAGCGGTGTCGAGCTGGATAAGCTGGTCGATTCCCATTTTCTGCGAGAGTTTGTTCAGCGTAGCCCGGCTAACTATCTTCGACCGCATTTCGGTGAGGAAACCTTCATCCTTGGTGGGAAATGTCTTGAAAAGGTAATCGGCGGTAACGGCATCAAGGATGGCATCGCCCAGGAATTCGAGCCGTTCGTTGTTGACCTTGATGCCACTCAGGGTCATCTGTGCAACCGATTTGTGAAGGAAGGCAAGGTGATATAAAAAAATATTCCCGGGTTTGTACCCAAGAATACTTTTTATGGCTTGTTTCAGGTGTTTGTCAGAAGAAATCTCAGCACGGATCCGTTTAAAAGGACTGAACCTCAAAGCAAATTATGCCTTATATTTCGTGAAGATCACGGTGGCATTATGACCGCCAAAACCAAAGGTGTTGCTCAAAGCATAATTCACTGTCCGTTTCTGCGCCTTGTTGAACGTGAAGTTCAGTTGCGCGATTTCAGGATCATCGGTAAAATGGTTGATGGTGGGAGGAATAATGTCGTTAATAACGGCCATCAGCGTTGCAATCGATTCCACGGCTCCGGCTGCTCCCAGCAGGTGGCCTGTCATCGATTTGGTGGAGTTGATGTTGACTTTATACGCATAATCTCCAAACAGACTGACAATGGCTTTGGGTTCGGCAATATCGCCTGCCGGGGTGGAAGTGCCATGGGTATTGATGTGGTCAATATCCTGGATTGTTATCCCGGCATCGGCCAGTGCAGTGCGCATGGACAGGATGGCGCCCAGTCCTTCGGGATGCGGGGCAGTGATGTGGTAGGCATCTGCAGATAATCCGCCGCCGACAATTTCTCCATAAATCCTGGCTCCCCGCGCCAAAGCATGGCCCAGCTCCTCAAAGATCAGGGCGCCGGCGCCTTCACCCATCACGAACCCGTCGCGGTCCTTGTCAAAGGGACGGGATGCCGTGGAAGGGTCGTCGTTGCGGGTTGAAAGAGCATGCATGCCGTTGAAGCCTCCAACGCCCACCGGGGTGATAGCGGCTTCTGAGCCACCTGCAACAAAAACATCTGCCTTTCCCAGGCGAATGTAATTGAAGGCATCCACCAGTGCATTCGCCGAGGATGCACACGCTGAAACTGTGGCGAAATTAGGCCCGTGGAAACCATATTTCATCGAAATATGACCAGCCGTAATGTCGGAGATCATCTTCGGAATGAAAAACGGGTTAAATCGGGGGGTTCCGTCACCCAGGGCAAAAGCAGTTACTTCGGTAGCGAAGGTTTCAAGCCCGCCGATTCCTGAAGCCCAGATGACACCCACGCGGTCAAGGTCGAGGGTGGTCATGTCAAAACCTGCGTCCTGTACGGCCTGGTCGGCACATACAATACCGTATTGGGAACAACGGTCAAATTTCCTGGCCTCTTTGCGGTCAAAGAAATTCTCTGCGTTGAAATCCTTCAATTCACAGGCAAACTGGGTTTTGAATTTGGAAGCATCGAAACGGGTGATTGGTCCTGCACCACATACGCCGCCAATCAGATTATTCCAGTATTCAACAACGGAATTTCCAATTGGTGTAAGTGCTCCAAGACCAGTTATAACAACTCGTCTTAATTCCACTTTTTACAATTTTAGGTTCATTCGTTAATGGATAACCCCGCTGGGTGCGGGGTTAAATTTTATTAAAATCATTCCGGGAAAAACTCCCAAAACAGGCTTCGCCATTGACAAGACGAATCTATTTGGTGTTATTCTCGATGTAAGCAATGGCTTCACCCACCGTGCTGATTTTTTCGGCCTGATCGTCCGGAATAGCGATATCGAATTCCTTTTCGAATTCCATGATCAGTTCTACCGTATCAAGTGAGTCAGCACCAAGGTCATTGGTGAAGCTGGCTTCAATTGTAACTTCACTTTCATCAACACCAAGCTTATCAACGATGATAGCTTTTACTTTTGCTGCAATGTCAGACATGTTAATTTCTTTTTTGGTTAAACGACTGCAAAGAAAAGAATATTCTTTCTACCCTCCAATATATTTTATGATTTTTTAACAGTTTAAAAAATTACAGTCCTGATAACGTGATATATATAAAATATGTTAGGGTCTTGGTTTAACATTAATTAACCCGCCGGAACCAAAAAACCAGCAATTTCTCCGAATTAACGGCCGGTTTGCAATCCAATGTTGCAGGATTTGTATTTTTGCAGGTAACCATTTTGAAAATCATGCCACGACTAGCCATTTTTGCCTCCGGAAACGGGTCCAACGCCCAGCGGATCATTGAATATTTCCAGGGCCATCCGTCGATCACCATCGATTTGATTTTATGCAACAAGCCCGATGCATATGTTCTTACGCGCGCTAAAATACTGGGAGTTCCCGCCGTGGTTTTCAGCCGCGCTGATTTTTACGAAACCAGCCGGATCCCCAACCTGTTGGAAGCAAAGAAAATCGACTCTCTCATCCTGGCGGGTTTTCTGTGGCTCATCCCGCGGAATATTCTGTCGGCATACCCGGGCAGGATTATCAACATCCATCCCGCCCTGCTTCCGAAATATGGCGGCAAAGGCATGTATGGGATGAAGGTGCATGAAGCAGTGATCGCGGCCGGCGAGACTGAATCGGGGATTACCATTCATTATGTTGATGAATGTTATGATGAAGGGAAGATTATTTTCCAGGCGAAATGTTCCATTTCTCCAATCGACACCCCTGAGACCCTGGCAGAGAAGGTTCATGAGCTGGAGTATCGTTACTTTGCGGAGGTGATTGGGGAAGTCATGGGATGTGGGACGTAGGACGAGGAACGTGTGACGTGATACTAACCAACATGGCAAGCCCATTATCTTATACTTTACCTCCTTCGTCCCTCATCAAGTCATATGAGGAATCTAAGTTGAAAGTTCAATTTGGTCATAATAATATAAAAAATTGCTAAAACTCATGCTTAAAGCACAATAAAATAGAAGCAATATTTACCATTGCCCTACCTGTTCTGCAAATTCCTATGTGGCACCTTCAATAAGGATAATTTTCTTGAAAACTTATATGAAAATGGAGGCCAACTGTAAAAATAATGTAAATTTGAACCATCTATTAACACGTAATTGAAAAAACCGATCATATTACCCGATGTGTTTGTCTTAAACAAATGTCTCAGTGTAGAAAACCTTACACATTTTTAAAAAACATAATTATCATGAAGAAAATCAAAGTTTTTTTTTGTTACCGATTCGAAGATGAAGAAGTTGTTAATGTTTTTAAAGATTTACTAAGCAAAGGCTATAAACAGACAGATAGAGAAAAAGAATGTGATATTTTCTTTTATTCAGGGGTTCAAAAAGAGTTTCCATGGGAAGATATTGTTCCTTTGAAAATCAGGGACTGCGATGTTTTTTGTTTATTTATGGGCAGTAATATTGGAAATACTCAAAAAAATGAATGTTATATATATACCGAAAATTGCGAAAACAAGAAATTAATTAAAATTAAATTGCCAAATTACAATGAACTAGGATTTCTTTTTGCTCCTACTAAAAATGAACTTGGTACGATAGTATTACCACAAGGAAGTAGTCAGGAGTCCATTTACAAAAAAGCAGTCGATGAATTCGTTAGATCTTATTTTGGAATGGAAGTTGACTATAGTGATGATCTTCCTTCAAACCCATATTTATTTGATTATGAAAAAACTATTATTGATTTTTTTAAATTTAAGAGTGAATTTATTTGCGACAGAGATAAAACTATTAATGAAAATAAATTAAATGATTTTCTAAAGGCTTTTTGTTCGATTGATGACTATAACGTTTCTTTAGGTGAAAATAATAAACAAAAACGTGCCAGAGTCATTGAGATTATTAATACAAAGATTAAGGAAGGTTGTTCAGATGTTTGGCCAAAAGTTGCGAAAAGAGCTGCCGTTAACTCCAATATAAATATGCTGAATGATATTGGTTCTTTTAGACTTGAGGATGCTGAAGTGCTCGTTGCCGCTTTGTCAAAATATCATTTCAATGAACACTGCTGCATGTGTGAGAATCATTTGACTTTTCCTGAAGCTGGGCCAAGAGAGAAACTATATTTCAACCCTAAAGGAAAATTAAGAGTAGCTATTTTAGTTTCTGGCGGAATAGCGCCAGGAATTAATGCTGTAATAGATGGAATTACACAACGTCACTATAAATATTACAAAGCCAATAGAGCAGAAAGGGATAATCGATCTGAAATTGAAATCTTTGGGATAAAAAATGGGTTTAAAGCATTTAATAATGATAATTTTGATGAGGAATTTGTATATTTAATTGATGATTTCACTTCAAAAAGTAGGGGACAAAACAGAACTGAAATCTGCACTTCTGATTATATAAATGAAGGAGGATCCATAATTGGAACTTCTAGAGAACCGTCATTGATTAAACCAGACGTCCGTGTTAAAAAATTAGAGCAAATTGTTGAAAGACTTAGACATCAAAACATTAGAATTCTATATATTATTGGGGGAGATGGCAGTATGAAAGCGGCTCATGCCATTTCTCATATTTCAGAAAGGTTTAAAACTGACAACTGGGATTTATCAGTAGTTGGAATACCAAAAACAATGGATAATGATGTGTTATGGGTTTGGCAAACATTTGGCTTTACATCGGCAGTTGAAAAAGCCAGAGAGTTTGTTGAAATATTGAACACAGAAGTAAGATCTAACCCACGACTTGGAATCGTTCAGCTTTTTGGATCCGACTCCGGTTTTGTTGTGAGCCATACAGTTCTTGCAAGCAAAACAGGAATTTGTGACATTGCACTAATTCCGGAGGAAAAGTTTAGTATGGCAAAATTATTAAAAGAAGTTGAAAGAATTAAAACAGATAAGGGCTATGGTTTAATAGTAATGTCAGAAACTGCAATTCCAACGGACGCAACAAACTATTTAAAAGCACATAAAGACAAAGGTTCGATTGGACTTAATGAAAAGGAAAGAAACGCAATTGAAGATTTTATCGATAAACGAAAGAATGGTAAACATATAGAAGGTCAAACCAATGACCATCTCCGTTCAGGTGGCTTGAAAATAGTTGCCCGGTGTATAAAAGACACTTATGGTGACGATTTCAGGGTTTTAATAAATGAACCACGACATATTTTAAGAGCTATCCCACCAAGCACAAATGATATAATTTTTGGCAGCAGGTTAGGAACTTTAGCTGTCGATAATGCTATGGCAGGATATCACGATTTCATGATAAGCCAATGGTTAACTGAATTTGTTTTAGTTCCATTAAAATTAGTTATTTTAGGAAGAAAAAGAATTCCCAATACAGGTGTTTTTTGGAAATCTGTTTTGGCTAAAACTGGGCAACCTCCTGATATGGTAATATAAAGGAAACAGCTCATCAATACAATTGCAATTATAAAATAGGTTTCCACATGACCTCCTCAATGTAAATATAGTGAATTTATTAAAAATATTCAAAATGGATAAGTTGTCCAATAGTCTTGTTTTATGATTCACACTACACGGCGCTCCCTTTTATGAATTGTCGGTATTTAATATTATTCCAACCGATAGGAGACAACAAATTGCCCTAAGCACATTGCTTTTCCAACAGGTTTGAATTTGCTTATTAACGCCTTGAAAAAATCGGAAGAATTAATAAATATGGGGTATTCGACACAACTTCACCAGTGAAAACCAAACACACACTAGAATGTTACTATGAAAATCATCTATATGAATAGGAATATAAAAGGGATCAACCTTCCCATAAATTAAAATGATGAATTCCCGTTGAACAGAAGAAATTACAACTATCTGTGATCATGAACCTTAATGAACAACATTAATTTTTCACCAAGGTCTGGATGGGTATTGATTTCCTACTCACCTGTTTCTCTTAACAAGGCAAACATATTCTTCTTATACGCCTCAACCCCAGGCTGATCAAAAGGATTCACCCCCAAAGTATACCCGCTTAAAGCACAAGAAAATTCAAAGAAATAAATCAACTGACCCAGAGTATCTTCGGAACACTCAGTCAGATTGATCTGGATGTTTGGGACTCCTCCGTCAATGTGGGCTGCAATTGTTCCGAGTTTGGCCTTGATGTTAATATCAGAAAGCTTTTTTCCAGACAGGTAATTTAACCCATCAAAATCCAGATCGTCGTGAGGAACTTCGATTTCATCAATCGGTCTGCCAGCGGTGATTACTGTTTCAAACAGATTCCGCTTCCCTTCCTGAATGTACTGTCCCAGTGAATGAAGATCTGTCGTAAAAGAAACCCCGGTCGGAAATATTCCTTTCCCATCTTTGCCTTCGCTCTCACCAAAAAGCTGCTTCCACCATTCAACAAAAAAATGAAATCTTGGTTTATAACTCACCATGATTTCAATTATTTTTCCATTGCGATATAATGCATTGCGAATGGCGGCGTATACAACTGCGGGGTTTGATTCCAAATCACTTTTGAGTGAAACCCGGTCCTGCATTTTCTTTGCTCCCAATAACAAATCGTCAATATTAAAACCCGCAACTGCAATTGGCAATAAACCGACAGGGGTCAATACCGAATACCTTCCGCCAACGTCATCCGGTATGACATAAGTTTTATAATTCTCTTTTTCGGCAATTTTTTTTAATGCACCTTTGTGAGCGTCAGTTATTGCAATAATTCTTTTTGAAGCATTCGGTTTCCCGTATTTTAATTCAATGTGATTTTTTATTATCCGGAATGCCAGGGCCGGTTCAATGGTGGTTCCTGATTTCGAGATGACAACAACGGAATAGTTATACCGGTCAAGCGCTTTCAATAATCCCGCCAGGTAATCACTGTTGAGGTTGTTTCCGGCAAAAAAAACTTTCGGATTCTTCCATTCTTCTTGCAAAATAGAAAATGGTTTGTCCAGGGCTTCAATAATCGCCCTTGAGCCCAAATAGGACCCTCCGATTCCGATCACAACCAATAATTCGGAAGATGAACGGATCTCCTCAGCATCCTCCTTTATCCTGCTTATGAGATCGTTTGATATTTGTGAAGGCAATTGTAACCAACCCAGATAATCATTTCCTTTCCCTGTTTTGCTCATGAGCACCTCATGTTGCTGTTCAACCTCCCGGAGGATATCCTGGTAATTAGTGTTATCGACAAAGGACAGGGCTTTCGAAATATCTATCTGTAACTCGCTCATGATTCAATCGGTTGTTGGATGAACCGGCAAAATTACAGAAATGTTCCGGGTTTTGCACCTCAAAAAATAAGGTTTATCAACTTTTATCGGGATAAAAAAAAAGTGTGCTCACTTGCCGGGAACACACTTTAAAATCAATAAACAATGTCTGACCTTGGTGATGGTACTGTTGTCTGCGGACAGTATACCAACAATATTTTTTTTTGATGAACTTGCATTGCAAATGTAGTGCAAACGATTCAGGGAAAGTGTTAAGGAATATTAATATACGTTAAAATTTGTTAAAACAATCCGATGCAATTATGATACCTTTGCACCTGTGAACCGGCGTGTCATTTTCTTAACGATCGTTGCCATGACCATCGCCCTCATCGGGCTGATGGGCATCCAGATTTACTGGATCCAGAGTGCTTCGGCTATCAAGGAGGCCAACTTCAGGCGAAGCGTGAACGAATCGATGGTGAAGGTGGTGCAAAAGGTTGAACGGATGGAGAAGAACAAGGCCCTCGCTTCCAACCAGTACGAGAGCATGCTCAACTTCAACCGCCACCTCCCGTACGACAGTTTTATCACCAAGGTGGAGATGGATTCGCTGATCTCTCTGCAGCTGAACATGCGCGGGGTGGATACCCGTTTCGAATTCTGCATCTATAAGCCTGAAACGCAGGAGTTCATCATGGAAAACTCACCCAATTTCCGGAAAGAGTTGATTGAAAAAGGAAATGCTTTCGTGCTGTTCCAGGCCGACATTTACACCAGCCCCGAATACCTGCTCATCTATTTTCCCAGAGAAAAACAGTTTCTGCTTACCGAACTCTGGGGAATGCTCCTTATCTCCATCATCCTCATCATCGTGATCGTTTATTCATTCACCTACACCATCACCACCATCTTCCGCCAGAAACGCCTTTCGGAGATGAAGAACGACTTCATCAACAACATGACCCACGAATTCAAGACCCCGATCTCCACCATTTCGCTGGCGTGCGAGGCCCTGAATGACAAAGATCTGCGCATGTCGGGTGAAACCCTTGACAGTTACCTCTCCGTGATCCAGGAGGAGAACAAGCGGCTGGCCGGGATGGCGGAAAAGATCCTGCAGACGGCCGTGATCGACAAGGGACAGCTCAAGATGAACCGGGAGAAGATCGACCTGCACGAGATCATCACCGATGTAATCAAGAACCTGCGGATCCAGGTGGAGATCAAGGATGGCGAGATCATCCGGAAATTCGGCGCCACAAAATCACGCATCGAAGGCGACAAGGTGCATGTGACCAACCTCGTATACAACCTCCTCGACAATGCCAACAAGTACTCTCCCAGGAAACCGCTGATCCGCATCAGCACGGAGAACGCGAACAACGGCATCGTGATGACCATTGAGGACAACGGCATCGGCATCGGCAAGAATGAGCAGAAGAAGATTTTTGACAAACTGTACCGCGTACCCACAGGCAACATCCATGAAGTTCGTGGCTTCGGCCTCGGCCTCAGTTACGTGAAGGCAATCGTGGAAGAACATCACGGGAAAATCTCGCTCGAAAGCGAAGTGAACAGGGGGACGAAATTCAGGGTATTCCTGCCATTCATCATCAGAGAATAAATCAGGAGGTTTACCGTTCATAAATAAAAGCCAATGGATAAACAACAAACCCGATTACTGCTTGCCGAGGATGACCGTAACCTGGGGAATATCCTTAAAAACTACCTGGAGGCGAAAGGTTACGCCACTACCCTCTGCGTAAACGGCCAGGAAGCCATTGACGTGTTTTCCCGGAAAGATTTTGATTTCTGCATCCTCGATATTATGATGCCTGTGAAGGATGGGTTCGCGGTTGCCACCGAAATCAGGGCGGCAAATAAAAAGATCCCCATCCTGTTCCTTACGGCGAAAACCCTTCAGGAAGACAAGCTGAAAGGTTTTGAGATCGGCGCCGATGATTACATCACCAAGCCGTTCAGCATGGAGGAGCTCCTGCTGAGGATCCACGCCATTCTCCGCCGCACCGACGAAACCCCGAAGGCGGCAGGCTCCGAAAATATTTTCACCATCGGGATCTACACCTTCGATTACAACCGGCAAACGCTGATCAGCAAAAGCAAGGAACAGAAACTCACCTCTAAGGAGGCCGGGCTGCTACGTTTGCTTTGCACCCATGCCAACGAAGTGCTCGACCGCCCCACCGCACTCAACGAAATCTGGAACGACGACAGTTACTTCAATGCCCGCAGCATGGATGTCTACATTGTAAAATTGCGCAAATACCTCCGGGAAGATCCGCGCGTTGAATTGCTCAACGTACATGGCGTGGGGTTCAAACTGGTCATGAACTCCTAAACCGCAGCATCCATGAGGCCGCCCACACAGTTGTTCATTGTCCCCACCCCCATCGGGAACCTCGAGGACATTACCCTGCGCGCGCTGCGCGTGCTCAAGGAGGTCGATTTTATCCTGGCCGAAGACACCCGCACCTCCGGGAACCTCCTGAAACATTATGGCATCGAAAAAAAACTGGTGCCACACCACCTGTTCAACGAGCATAAAACCATTGAAAATATTGTTGACCGGCTCAGGGCAGGCGCCGTATGCGCACTGGTGAGCGATGCCGGCACCCCGGCGATCTCCGACCCCGGGTACATGCTGGTGCGGGCCTGCATCCAGGCAGAGCTCAGGGTGGAATGCCTCCCCGGACCTACTGCCTTTATCCCGGCCCTGGTGAATTCGGGCATCGCTGCCGACCATTTTGTATTCGAAGGCTTCCTGCCGCATAAAAAAGGCCGGCACACCCGCCTCACGGCACTTGCCACCGAAGAGAAAACCATGATATTTTATGAATCGCCTCACAGGTTGGTGAAGGCGCTGACACAGTTTGCAGAATATTTCGGGGAGGACCGTTACGCGTGTGTTTCACGGGAACTAACCAAGATGTTTGAAGAAAACGCACGAGGTTCCCTGAAAGAACTGGTCGCCCATTTTGAACAAAAAACCGTTAAAGGGGAGATTGTTATTGTGATTGCGGGCGCGCCTGGCTGAGCAAAACAATATTCCTGGTTGCTTATTGTGCATTGCCTTGTGCCCTGCTCCGGATCTCAAAGCCGGTGAAATTTTTCATGGGGGCCTCCTCTACGTCCAGCTGGTCGACCCGTGCACCCAGGGGGCCTTTCCTGCACCAGCCCAGATATAATTCAATGTTTGCTTCCGTACCTTCGGCTTCAATATATACTTTATCATGCCCCGAATTCATCACGAAACCATGGATGGCAAAACGGAATGCCGCTTCCATGGCCGAAAACCGGAAACCAACGTGGTGAACCTTCCCGATTATTGTGAGATTTATGTGTTTCATAGCTTTAGTGCTTTTCAGAGCGGGCGCAAAGATACTGTTTTCATCCATTTTCAAAATCCCCCAGAGAACAATTAACGATTAATTATTGTTATGATTACCTTTACAGTTTAAGAAACAAGGTTCATGTGCGGACGATTTTCTTTTGTCATGGAGGATGCCCTCATCCTTGAACGGTTCGGGCTAAGGGTGCGGACGGCCATCTACAAGGCACGTTATAACTGCGCTCCGGCGCAGAACCTGGCGGTCATTTCCAGCGAGGTGCCCTGCGAACTCAGCTTTTTCCGCTGGGGGCTGATTCCCTCCTGGGCCAAAGATGCCGCTGTCGGGAATAAGCTCATCAATGCACGGGGGGAGACCCTGGCCGAAAAACCCTCATTCAGAAGTGCTTTCCGAAACCGGCGCTGCCTGGTGCCAGCAACCGGCTTTTTCGAATGGAAACGTGATGCGGGCAAAACCCCTTACCACATCAGGATGAAATCGGGAGATCCCTTTTGTTTTGCGGGCCTCTGGGACAAATGGATAGCCAGCGACGGTGAAATTGTACATTCCTTCACCATCGTAACCACCACTCCCAATGAACTCATGGCACAAATTCATGACCGCATGCCGGTCATCATTCACAGGGAAGATGAACAGCGGTGGATCACGCCAAATCCCGATCCGTCAATGGTAGAATTACTCAAACCATTTCCATCAGCGCTGATGGAAGCATACCCGGTTTCAAAACTGGTAAATTCACCGAAAAATGACGGGCCGGAAATAATCGTGCGGGCGGAGGATCCGTTATCGCTGTTTATGTAGGGGAGCGGAATTGCAGTGGGGGAACAATAACCGGGTTCAGCAAACCTCCCGGAATGCCGAAATATATTTGTCGATGTAAAAATGCTTCAACCTTGCCTTGTACTGCATGATAAACCTCGGGTGTTCCAGCGCCACTATTTTGCCGAAAAATCCATGATCATCATTCAACCGGGCCAGGAACTTTTCATTTTTGCCTGTTCCGAAACAAAAACAAACATCGGTTTCAACGCCCATGGCAAGTTGCTTTTTCATATTTTCAACAATGAAATCATACACGGGGTTTGTATTCCGATTCGCGGATTGGTTCGTGACTTTTTTATCAGCCCCCGGAAGCTTTTCGATAAAATCGTAATAGTTGCAGTTCACCTCGCTGCCGTTTTTCCCTGTTGCGGTGAATCCCAGCGGACAAACTGAATTGATGTACAACTTCCGGTAAAAGGCCTCAGCCCCGCCAAAGGCTTCGATCATCTCATAGATAAAAACCGAGGATGGCTCATGTTTGAGTTCGCCCAGGAATGGAATTCCGCACTTTTCAATCAACCTTTTCGGATCGGTAAAGGGAATCCCGGTCACCCCGGCGCCAAACCTGCCCGGGTTGATGCCAAGGATGAGATGTCTTGAGAGGCTGTCGCTGTAGTATTTCCGGTAGAATGCGGAGGAGACGGGAAGAATATCCCTGTTCTGCCTGAAAGGGTTGAGCAGGCTGATCCCTTCCGGCAACGCTCCTGGAAAGTCAAGATTTTCGTTGAATTCGATGATCCGGTCAGCAAATGTTTTCAATTTATCTCCGGATGGGTTTTAGCAGGTTAGATATCTGTGCGGCACAATTCACGCCGTCTTTTCACAAGGTCGGTAAGTTCTATGAGCATGTTCGCGTTCACCTCCGTGGCCATGGGAAGAAGGTATTTTTCAGTCTGGTCAAGGTATTCGGAAATCTTGCCGCTGGTATGGGTGTCAAGGTGCAGGTCGGTGAGGTTGCTGATGCGATCGGCACATTTCAGCACCTTTGCATTCACCGACCCGGTCAGCAGCACGCGTTCCAGGTAATCCGGCTTGGGTTCGCCTTTCGTCTGCGTCACCTCAAGCACCAGTTCAACAACGGCGTCCCCGTCCTGGTCGATACACCGGATCTCATCCACCTGGGCAGCCGGCAGGTCTTCAAGGAAATCATGAAGCAGGGAGGCTTTCAGCAGCACAGCATCGTTGAAAAGCTTGTAATCCAACAGGATGCCTAATGTTGCAAAAACATGCCTGAACTGGTTTCCACCCACTTTTCGCTTTATGCCGATGAGCGCGGTGGCTTTTAAAATATAAGGTGCAAGCACCAGGTTACGCAGGGTCGCTAAATCGTCCATAGCAGGAAAAAGTTGATAGCATACAAAGTTACGGAATTTTACCTCCTCTTTCCGCGAATGCCCCTTATTTTAGCAATCCTTCCACGGCATTCTTTATCTCTTCCGTTAGCTTGTCAGGATGATCACTGGCATATTTAAAGGCTTTCTTCGTAAGATCCACGCGTTTTTCCTGCCTGATCACTATGAGCGTTCTGCCTTTGATATGAAGCTTTGCGGCCAATGCTGCACCCTCTTTTTCATCAAGATTAATACTCTTAAAAAAAATCTCTGCACGTTTTACCTTGACCGGGTACAGCGTAAGAATAGCATTCCTGGATACATTTTCAACATTGGTGCAGGTTTTCGACCGATGCGTACCGTGGAAATAATAGACCTCAACCCTGTCGGGAGGAATCGGCGTTGCAGCAAAGGCACCGGCAGAAAAAAAAGCGGTCAGAATAAAAATGACTATCTTTTTCATAGAACAGTGTTATCTGGTTTAAACTGTTTTAGTGATTGTGTTGCATGTTTATGATGATGCAGTAAAAATACGGTTCAAAATTACAATTTCCGGCTATATGATTAACAGGGAGGTTGACGGAAAAAATAAGGCTGTTTCTAAACGAAATGCTGTTTTTTCTTTAACAGTTGCGGGAATGACTTACCCATCCTTTCCGTATCACTTGCTATCATTGAGATAGGGTGATCTTTCCCTGAAAGTTGTCAATGTGAATTTCACTTCCCGGGATACTCCTACCGGGATCACAAAATTTAGAGAAAATCTAAATAATCGGACAGATTGCATTGTTGACAGGCTTTTCGGAATAACCCATCTTCGTATTTTATTGATTGTGAATATTGTAACAATTTATCATGCCGCGATTATATATATTTTTGTGCATTAATTCATTAGCCCAAAAAAATATTGTTTAATTTAACCCAATAAATCGATGAAAAAAGATACCTTACAATTTTTCACTTCGTTAATTGTTGCCTTTATCCTGACTGTTGCATCTGCCTCAGGAGTTTTTGCGCATTCAAATGGTGCTCCGGCTGTCAAAACCGGTTCCCCTGGTGACGGATCGAATTGTACAAGTTGCCATGGCGGAACACCGGCGACGGTTACCGGGTGGATTACTACCAATGTCCCAGCCCAGGGATATACCGGAGGCAGTTCATACACCATCACGGTTACAGCCACAGGTACCGGAAAGAAAGGGTTTGAATTATCACCGCAGAATGTCGCCGGAGCCCAGCTGGGTGTTCTTGCAGCCGGAACAGGCAGCAAGCTGGTGGGTGGGACCAAATATGTAACCCACACTGCTGCAGGACCATCATCAGGAACCTCAACCTGGAGTTTCACCTGGACCGCTCCTGCCGCGGGTACCGGAACAGTCAATCTCTATGCTGCCATCGTGGTCGCCGAACCGAACACCAAACTTTGCATGCTCCCGGTTCCCGAATATCTCGTTATGCCACTTGCAGTCGTGGCAACGGCAACGCCACCCACCATCATGCAGGGATCTTCGTCGCAGCTGAATGCAGCGGCCTCAGGAGGATCAGGCACCTACACCTATTCGTGGACGTCCATTCCGGCTGGTTTTACCTCAACACAGCAAAGCCCGGTGGTATCGCCAACCGTAACAACCCAGTATGATGTTACCGTCAGCGACGGAACCGGATCGATACAAGGCAACTGCACTGTTACTGTCAATATCCCGGCCCCGTTGGCCGTTGTCGCGAATGCCAACCCGACCTTTATAACAACCGGACAGTCTTCACAACTTACGGCCAATGCCTCCGGCGGATCAGGTACCTATTCGTATTCATGGACCTCCCAGCCCGCCGGTTTTACTTCAGGCTCACAGAATCCTACTGTTCAACCCACGGTTACCACAAAATATATCGTTACGGCCAACGACGGCTCCCAGTCAAAGAAAGATTCGGTCACGGTAACTGTTACCGGACTACCGCTTTCAGCCACCGCTTCGGCTACACCCAATGTGATTTGTGCCGGCCAGTCGTCACAGCTCAATGTTGTTCCTGCCGGCGGCAGCGGAACTTACAGCTATGCCTGGACCTCGGTACCCGCAGGGTTTACTTCGACACAGCAAAACCCGGTTGTATCTCCGACAGTGGCCACACAATATAATGTACACGTAACTGATGGATCGCTCGCAACGGATGCATCCACGAACGTTGGCGTAAATCAACTTGCCACTGCTGCTGCAGGCAACGATACCTCCTGTGCTTATGTTACCACGCAGGTACCGCTTCACGGCACGGCCACCAACTATTCATCGGTACTCTGGACCACTTCAGGCACGGGGACCTTCAGCGCGGCTGCTTCGCTTAACGGTGTTTATTTTCCAAGCCTTGCCGATAAGACAAGTTCGAACATCACCCTCACCCTCACCGCATCAGCCCAGTCACCCTGCTCCACTGCCGCAGCCAGCGTACGTCACATCCATTTCGACGGACCTACCGGAATTGACGGAATACAGTCGAAACTTGATATGACGATCTCCCCGAATCCCTCAACCGGGTTGTTCTCTCTCAGAATCAGCGGATATGAAGGAAAAGAAGCCAGTGTTGTAATTACCGACATGCAGGGAAAAAAGATTCTTCAGCAAGCCTGGACCCCCACCTCAAATACTCCTGAGCAGATCGATCTGTCGGGGTATCCCAGGGGAATCTATCTCGTAAAGATTCAGACAGAAACTGACGCCAGGGTTCGTAAACTGGTTATTGAATAACCTGCCGGCTTCATGCTTCTACGGCTGAGTGCCTAAGGATCAAATGCCTTCCAAATACCCCGCAGTAATCTGCGGGGTATTTTTTTTCACCCCGGTTCCATATACTGTGCCCTGGAGAGTACCCCGCTACTACCTTCATATAACTCATCAAATCGCAGGATTAAACGTTGTTTCCAACCGGTTCTGGCTGTTATAGTATTGCTCCCATTTATTATTTAATAATTAACAATAAAAAATTATCCAGGCCCATTCTGCATACAATGCCTGTCAGATGCGGGCTCACAGACATGCCTTTTCCAAAAAGCGATAAGTACTGATTCTTTCTAATTAATTTATAACTATTTATGAAATTTGGAATCCATCTAAATGCAGCCATATAAACCGCGCCAGATATACAATGCACAACATACGTCATATGTTTTACTTTTATTGTTAGAACATTAACAATAAAATATGCAGATTATTCATATATTTTTGTTAAATAATTAACAATATATCGTGTTGATGTTTAACTTAATCTGATAATTTTATGAAAAAACAAACCGTACGCCTGTTCATGTTATTGATGATCACCCTGTTCCTTTCCCTGACATTTACCTCAGGTGTTTATGCACATTCAAGCGGCGCTCCATCTGCCAAAACCGGTTCCCCGGGCGATGGCTCAAACTGTACAAGCTGTCATGGTGGCTCAACCGGCAACGTAACAGGTTGGATCACAACGAACGTTCCCACGGCAGGATATACTGCAGGAAATTCCTACACCATTACGGTTACGGTTTCAGGTACCGGGAAGAAAGGGTTTGAACTATCACCTCAGAATGTGACCGGAACCCAGTTGGGCGTGCTTGCCGCCGGAACCGGCAGCAAACTGGTGGGAGGCACCAAATATGTCACCCACAGCAGTGCCGGGCCTTCTTCAGGAACCTCCACATGGTCATTCACCTGGACTGCCCCCGCTGCAGGAACAGGAAGCGTTCACCTCTATGCTGCTTTTACCGTGTCGGAACCGGTTACCAAACTTGAAAACATTATAATCAACGAGAATCTTATTCTCCCGCTTGCCGTTGTCGCTACAGCAAACCCCTCCACCATCATTCTCGGGGGATCTTCGCAGCTGAATGCCGCGGCATCAGGCGGCTCAGGCACCTATACCTATTCATGGACCTCAGCACCGGCTGGCTTCACTTCAACCCAGCAGAGCCCGATAGTATCCCCAACGGTAACAACCCAGTACAATGTTAATGTGAGCGATGGATCCGGATCAGTTCAGGGAAACACTACTGTTACCGTGAATATCCCGGCACCCCTTGCCGTTATCGCCTCCGCAACGCCTTCCACCATTTCCAGCGGCCAGACATCGCAGCTCAACGCAAATGCTACCGGCGGTTCAGGTTCCTATTCGTATTCATGGACGTCGGTACCGGCAGGGTTCACTTCAACCCAGAAGAGCCCGACCGTTTCTCCCACCGTCACAACACAATATTATGTTACAGTCAATGACGGCACGGGAACAGCCCAGTCGAATGCTGTGGTAGCCGTCACGCTTGCAGTCGCTGCCTCCGCCAACCCATCTTCCATTGCCATCGGGCAATCGTCACAGCTAAATGCAAATTCTTCTGGAGGTTCGGGTAATTATACCTATTCATGGACTTCAAATCCGGCCGGGTTCACCTCAACCCAGCAAAGCCCAATGGTATCTCCCATCGTAACAACACAGTATACGGTGGTTGTCAATGACGGTACAGGATCTGTCCAGGGCAATACGACCGTTACCGTCACGGCGGTTCCCATAACGGCATCGGCATCGGCCACCCCTTCATTAATCTGTTCTGGACAAACATCGCAACTTAATGTCACCGCTGTAGGCGGAACCGGCACGTTTACTTATCTCTGGTCCTCGATCCCGGCCGGGTTTACCTCCACGCTGCCGAACCCTGTAGTTTCTCCGACGGTTGCGACCCAATACAGTGTGCATGTTTCAGATGGTACGCTTTCAACGGATGCCCCGACCAGTGTGGCCGTCAACGACCCTGCCACCGCAGCTGCCGGCAACGACACCACCTGTGCCTATGCAACCTCACAGATCCCCCTGAACGGGACCTCCGCCCACTATTCAGCTGTTCTCTGGACCACTTCGGGTACAGGCACCTTCAGTGCCCCGGCCTCGTTAACCGGTTTCTATTACCCCAGCACGGCCGATAAAACCAGTCCGAACATCACCCTCACGCTTACGGCCACCCCGCAGTCACCCTGTTCGGTTGCAGCGGTCAGCACGCGCCATATCCATTTCGACGGGCCTTCCGGGTTCGCCGATCTCCACAACGCACTTTCCATGACCATTTCGCCGAATCCATCTGCCGGACTCTTCACACTCAGGGTCAACGGAAACGGGATCGGTTCAGCCAGCGTGGTGATCAGCGACATGACGGGAAAAATGATTTTTCAGCATACCCTGACTGCAACAACAGAACAGATAGACCTGACGGGATATCCCAAGGGGATCTACCTGGTGAAGATCCAGACGGAAAAAGAATCTGGCGTCAGAAAACTGGTAATTGACTAAATTCCAGCCTGCCGGGTTCATCCTGTTACACTAAACGATTGCCATACAAGAGGGACTGTCACCAACCGGGCGACAGTCCCTCTTTTTTGTTCTCATTATGCAGGAACCATATGTGAAAGTTAACACTCTGCCTGCAAACCCCGGTTCCTTCCATTTACAGGAAAATTTCAGTAACTTTACAAAATATAATCCAATAATCGTTTGTATGAAAAGTTCAGTTGAAACTTCCTGGAAAGGAAACATGATGTTCGATTCGATGGTGAGCGGACATCACGTAATCATGGATGCACATCCTGCTGCTGGCGGGGAGGATAAAGGCTGCCGCCCCAAAGAACTCATGCTTGCATCACTGGCCGGGTGTTCGGGTATGGATGTAGTTTCCATCCTGAAGAAAATGCGCGTTGAATTTACGGCCCTCAATATACAGGTTTCGGCGGATGTCACGGAAGAACATCCGAAACACTACGAGAACATGCATGTAGTATATGAATTTTCGGGAAAGGATCTCGACATGGCACAACTGAAAAAAGCAGTGCAGCTATCACAGGACAGGTACTGCGGCGTGGCTTATGTTTATAAAAAGGCCATGGAGGTGACGTGGGAGATTGTGGTCAACCCGGATTGACCGTGAAATAGAAGACAGTTCCTTTGTTTTCTTCGCTCTCAACCCGGAGTGTTCCCCCGTGTTTTTCGATAAAATCCCTGCAGAGTATCAACCCCAGCCCGGTGCTTGGTTCACCTTCGGTTCCCCTCCTGCTGGTCTGAACATCGATCCTGAATAACTGATCGATCATCTCACGGCTCATTCCTATCCCGGTATCTGCAACGGCTATCTCCACGGGCTGGCCGGGAATCACCCTGGCCGACACGGTTACATGACCACCACCCCGGGTAAACTTAATGGCATTGGAAACCAGGTTCCTGATAACGGCTTCGAACATGTGCACATCGGCAACAACTTCGGCATCATCAGGTATGTCATTGATAATTTCAATACCCTTTTTCAGTGCGGGATCCAGGATCAATGCCAGGCATTCCGTGACTTTTGGTTTCAGGAGAAATGTTGTCGGGCTGAATTTGGTGACTCCCCGTTGCAGCAACGACCACTCCAGCAGGTTTTCAAGGAGCCTGTAAAGGTTGACCGCCGATTTCCTCATGTTTTCGGCCATTATGCGAATCTCATCGGTGGTCAGCGATGATATTTCTTCGACCATGATTTCAGTAAAGCCCAGGAATGCATTGAATGGATTCCGCAGGTCGTGTGCGATGATCGAAAAGAATTTGTCCTTTTCGGCATTGAGATTCTGAAGCTGCGCCACCTGGAGCCTGACCTGATCTTCCAGAATCTGCTTCTCGCGAAGCGAGTCGATCAGTTTGTTGAATGCAACAGAAAACTCACCCAGGAACCTGACCTTCTGCTGAAAATCGCCCCTGACGATCTGTTGCATTTGCCAGGTGAGGTGATTGAGGTTCGAATGAAGCTGTTTGTATTCTGCAATCAGGTAGTTTTCACGAAGCGGATCCTCGGGGAGCGGAATGTCGAGGTTGCCATTTGCTATCGCATTGAGAAAAACTGCACCGTCTTTATACTGGCTGATAAATTTTCTCAGATTGCCAACGAATTCGGGATTGTATTTCTGCCTGTCGTATACCGCCTCAATATGATCGAGCAACTCCAGGGCAATATCCATTTTCCCCCCAATCAAGGTAAGGGTTACCTGATTAAGATCGTTAAAGATATTTTCTTCCTGGCTTAACATTCCTGACAATTACCGGGATTGCCCGTCAACAGTGAAACGGCAGGTGCGTTCGCCGGTTCCCCAGCAATCAACCTCCTTTACCTTGAAATCTACGCCGGTATAGGTATGCATGATCCCGGCAATAAATCCTTCGTCGTAATCGCAAAAGGCAACGCCGCTGTAGGGAAGTCCCGAACAGTCGAGGTCCTCGGAAACAGTAAGGACAAACGACATTGTTCCGACATCCGCTTTTTCAACCCGGAGAATCCCGATCCCGAATTTTTCAAGTGTAGCGGTAAGGTGAGCCATAAACCCATCGAAGTCGAGGGTGCAGTCGATCGCATTTTTACAAAATTCAGCTCCGGCTTTATACCCGGATTCAACGAAAATTTCATTTGTTTTCTCCGGTCCCAGGTGCTTTTCAAGCACATCTCGCATGGTGTACTGCATGAGCCGGTATACCAGGACATGGGTGGATGTACCAAGATTCGGGCGGCCAAGTGCAATATTGCCCAGGTCCTTCCATTCGAAATTATATTTTGAATTTGTTTCCATAACGAAATATATTTACAAAGTTAGCAAATTCAGATGACACATGAATAGGGAAATGACATTCTATGATGTACACGTGCCCCCCGAAGAAAAAAAGCCTTACCCCGCTGATATGTCGTACCTTTGCATTATGTTAACCATTAAAAGCATGAATTTGCAAAATCCTCTTAATGAATCAGCCGGCACCTCCTGGGTGGAGATTGTCAGGCAGTACAACCACCCAAATCCCGGAAAAAGCTGGTTACAGTTTTCGGCCAACCTGTTGCTTTATGCTGCCGGATGGCTCCTCCTCTATGAAAGCATGGCAATTTTCTATTGGATCACCCTGGCAATTTCAATCCCTGTAGCAGGCATGCTGGTAAGGCTGTTTATCATCTATCACGACTGCAGTCATGGTTCTTTTTTCAAATCCGCCAGGATCAGTGACACCATCGGGCTCCTGATCGGCATCCTCACCTTTACGCCATACTACCACTGGTCGAAGAACCACGAGATACACCACGATACGGCAGGGAACCTCGACAAGCGCGGAATCGGGGACGTGTGGACGATGACGGTTGCGGAATACAGGGAGAGTTCGAGATGGCAAAAGACCGTGTACCGCTTTTACCGCCACCCGATAACCATGTTCTTTATCGGTGCGCCGTTCGTGTTTATTATCGGAAACCGGTTCACAAAGAAAGGAATGAACGGCAAGGACCGGCTAAGCGTTTACATTACCAATGCCGGGTTACTGGTCTTCTTCACGCTGATGAGCATGCTTATCGGGGTTAAGGCATTCATCCTGATCCAGTTGCCGATCATATCGTTTGCAGGCATTTTCGGCTTCTGGCTTTTCTATGTCCAGCACCAGTTTGATCCTTCTTACTGGGCGCGGAATGACGCATGGGAATACAAGAGAGTGGCGCTGGAAGGAAGTTCATATTACAAACTGCCACGGGTTCTGCAATTTTTTTCCGGGAATATCGGGTTCCATCATATCCATCATCTCAGTCCCATGATTCCCAATTACAACCTTTCGCGGTGTCATCGCGAGAATGCTCTTTTCAGCGGGGTCAAACCCCTTACCTTCTGGCAAAGTTTCAAGACCCTCACCTTCCGGCTATACGATGAAAACACCAAAGAGCTGGTCAGTTTCAGGAAGATGAGGCTAATATATGTGAAGTAGCGAGGTAGCGAAATGGTGAAATGGTGAAATGGTGAAATAATGAAAATCAGCCGAGGAGGTTGGAGATGGCTTTGAGGAGCATTTCGTAGGTAAAGGGTTTGCTTACGTATTCGTCCATGCCGGCTTCAAGATATTGTTCGCGGTCGCCTTTCATAGCATTTGCAGTGAGTGCGATGATGGGGATATGTTCCCCTGACAATTTTTCTGTATCCCGGATTTTTTTTGCGACCTGGTATCCATCCATCACCGGCATCTGGATATCGAGAATGACGAGGTTATACTTGTTTGCAGTATATTTATCATAGGCCTCCTTGCCATTTACAACCGGATCGACGGTAAACCCCATTTTCTTCAGCTGGAAATCGACAATGCGCAGGTTGATCGGGTTGTCTTCGGCTACCAGCACATGCAGGCCTGCGTATGGTTGCGGGGAACCAGTGTGCATGATGCCGGGACTAACTGTTTTCCGGTTCGAAAGTTCGAACGGCAGGGTGAACCAAAATGACGATCCAACGCCAACCGTGCTTTTCAGCCCTATTTTGCCCCCCATCATATCGGTGAGTTTCAGGCAGATGGAAAGGCCAAGACCAGTGCCTGACACGAGTTTTGACTTATCCTGCCTAACCCGTGAAAAAACCTTGAAAAGGGAATCCATCGATTCTTCCGGAATGCCGATCCCGGTATCGGTCACTTCAAACCGCAGGTACGCTTTCTGCGCCAGCTTTTCAACCACCGAAACATGGATCCTGACGCCTCCCTGTTCGGTAAATTTTACGGCATTGTTCGAGAGATTAAGCAATATCTGCCTAACCCTGAGTGCATCGCCGATGAGAAGATCAGGTACATCGCTTCCGGTTGATATCTCAAACGAAAGGAGTTTCTCCCGGGCTTTCAGGTTCATCACAAGGGAGATATCCTGCAAAACCTTATTGAGCGGAAAAAGCTGCATATCCAACTTCATCTTTCCTGCCTCAATGGCCGAAAAATCAAGAACGTCGTCGAGCAGAACCAGTAAACCTTCGGCAGACGAGACGATTCCTTTCAACAGGTCGGACTGTTCGTGGTTAAGCTGTGTATTCTTCAGGATATCCGAAAGACCCAGGATACCAGCCATGGGAGTACGGAATTCATGAGAAACGCTGGCTATAAATTCGTTTTTGGCCATGGTTCCTGCTTCGGCCAGTTCCTTGGCATTGCGTAGTTCCTCCTCGTGTTGCTTTCGTTCGGTAATATCCCACGAGATCCCGATTAAACCAACAATTTCGTTTTCCGTATTGCGTATTGGCGCGATGTTGGTGTTGACCCAGAATTTATGCTCGTTCCGCTCCACCTGTTCTTCAATATCATAGAAAGCCAAGCCATCCCCGATCACCTTGATCTCCTTATCATTATAATCGTCGTTGTTGGGAATTCCGAAAAGTTCGAGGGCGCTTTTCCCGACAATCTCACTGGCAGGTACCCCAACCAGGTCGGCAAAACCCTGGTTTACGATCAGGTATTTAAGGTGTATGTCTTTGAAAAAAACAAATGCCGGGATGGTGGTGAGCAGGGTTGACAACTCTTCAGCCCTGACACTCAGACGGTTTGAAACCAGTTTCAGGTCGAAGGTAGTGCGAGTCAGCAGGGAGGAGAGGATGTTTTTTTCCTTGATTGACCGCTGGCTTTTGAAAATAAGTTTCTCCTGCTCGGCGTTGATTTTCTTGAGTTCATCCAGAATCAATTCACGCTCCCGTTCAAAATCGCTGCCGGAGTTAATATTCCGGATCAGGTCAGCAAGGAGGTCAATTTTCTGGGACATGCTATTTTTCCTTTAAGGCAACGAGTGTGAACGTCTGGTTATAAAAATCGCAGGCCGCCGTGTAATTGTTCCCAATCTCGCCATACGTGAAAAATCCGATGAGCGGGACGTTCCATTTTGTCCAGGCATCATCGATTTCCTCTGAGATTGCAGGCCCCAGGGCACTGTGGCGGGCCATGCATGAAAACAGGATCAGCACATCGGCACCAGGGTTATTCTGGTAAAATTCACTAACCTTCTGTTTTGTATATTCAATGACTTCGAACCCGGGAGAACTTGAAAAGGAGACCACGGAGCCATTCGGCACGGAACCGGCAAAAATCAGCGAGCGTTTTTCGCGGTCGACATTGACCACAGCCCTGAGCACATTCTGCCGGCCTGGTTTTTTGATCATCAGGGGATATTCAATTCCGATTTCCGGAAGATCCTCGTCGCGGACACTCAGGTATTCCTTGTATACATCAAGTGCAGGCTGCCCGTCGATGGTATATACGATATTCCCTTCAGAATGGGTAATAAGCTTATCAGCGCCAATACTTTCCCAGCCGCTGGTGGCGATGCCGTCGACAGAATAATGGTCCAGGTCAAGAACCATGGCTACGGCACCATTGCTTTCCGCTTTCCCCTGCGAGAGGACAAACGTGTCTTTAAACAAGGCATCATCACCGGCCAGCCCGCCAAACATGACAATGTTTTCACCTGCTTCATGCTGAATGCCGTGCACCAGTTGTTCCCCGTCGGTACCCAGCCCGCTGGCCAGGATGAACAGCGCCGGCTGGGCGTAGGTTCCCAGCGACCATGTCCCTATTGCTGAACCAAGGTCAAAGGAAGTGTGGCCCTTTCCTTCAAACAACTTTATCTCGAAAGTACCCGGAGCAAGATCCATCAGCAGGCAAACCAGGGCCCCTTCCGAGATGACCTGTTCGCGGTTGTTATAAACGAATTCACCACACGAACTGCTCCCGAAAACCCTGACGTTGACTGATTCAAGGAAAGAACTGATCCCAGGCAGATCAAGGTCAACCGATGCGAAGACCATTGCGACTGCCGGGCGGAACCCATCCTGTATAGCGCTGACATAGGACTGTTGGAATCCTTTTAATGTGTCGGCATGGATTGTTTTTAACTGCATTTTCCAGAATATTTGAAGTCCATTTTCATCCAAAGATACAATTTTCAGCTAATTTATACTGCATCTTAATAAAATTGTGGCACTTTTTTCTTTTATATGCCGTCAGGCCGGGAGGAACCGGTTGGCGCATTCCGTAAACCTTTACTTATGCGGCATATAAGCTTAGGATTCCGGGTCGAAATAACAGGGCAAGATGCTTTCATGCGTTGCATCCGGTCTGATTATTTCGCCCTTTCAGGGCTTGCGGGGTTATTCGCGGTTTATTACGACGGGCAATGCCCGTCGTCTGCGGATAACGCCCCTTCGGGGCTGGCAGGATGATCCCGGGTTAACCACTGCGGACTGTATCCTCCGTTCGCGGATGACGTCCCTTCGGGGCTGGTATGCATTTACTTTAAGGCTTGCAGGATATCTTCCTTCAAGGTGCTTTTAAATTTGGAGGGGTTGCTCAACCCGTATGAAAAGGCGAATTCGGTGAGGTCGGTTTGAATTTCCTTCCCGTTTTCCTTTTTTACAAGAAAGAGTGCCTGAACATTCATTTTAAATCTTGCCACCAGCTTTGCGTTGGCTTTATCGTCGGTATTCAGCACCTGGAATTTAATCGAGCCGTCCTTGATATTTTTGGCAAAATCCGATTGCATCAGCCTGCGGGTATTGTCCTCGATCGACTGGTCAATCGGGCAACGTTCGGTCGGGTGGAAATAATAGACCTCGACGCGGGGGTTGGTTTTGGCGGGGGTTTTTGTTTGGCCCCTGACGAATCCGGTTGTAGCAGCAATGGCCAGTAAGATCGTAAATATCAGGTAGTTTTTCATAAGAAATGGAATTTATAAATACATGCTATTTTTGGTATGACGCCGGGATTATACGAAGAATTCTGCGCAAAACATGGCATAGCCGGTTTTGAAACCCTGATCAGGCAAACAAATATATGAATTTGAATATTGATTTCCGTGATAAAAAAAAATGTTACATGCAACTGAAGAGAGTGTAACTGCCCCTGTTATGTCACCTTATTGTTTGAGGTTGATACAGTACATATTTACCTGATGTTACGGGTAGTACAGGTGAAATCGGCTGTGAAATATGAAACCCTGTAGACGAATTTAATGAGTCGTTGAAAATTGACATGAAGAAAAGGGCCAGCCTTTAGCGCCAAAAATTTACGACAAATAAAAATAATTGTGAACTATTTAACAAAATGGTCAAAATGATGTAATATTGTATATATGATTGGAAACGAATCCCGAAATCTAATCTGTGATACTTCCACCTGCAGCAAAATCAGCATTAGTATGGCTTTGCAAAGGGCTACCTATACTACGATCCCAAAGATACGGCGTCAACTAGTGGCATTGACCTATAATGTTCACATAAACAGACTGATAACCTATAAGAAAAGATATGTATACCTTTTAAATAAAAAGGTTACCATAATTTAAAAAATTAGTACGGTTAAAATGGTCTGACCATCCAAAATGACTTATAAAAAAGTGAAAACTGAAACCCACTTAAAAAGACAGGGCGTATCTCCGAAATGCCAAAAGAGTAGGAAATAATAGTAAAAATCAATTATTATGTCGTATCCAAACGTTAAAATTTTCAATTCAACTAGTTTCAACGCCTCTGGTACTGTAGAGTATATGAGCGTATTCTGTAAAGACAACACGTATTCTGTCACCACAAATACTAAATGGGAAGCTGAAAGTCGCGGTGTGTGCTTGTTGACAAAAATAACAGCATCCATTGTAACACCCCAGGGAACTTTTGAAGCAACACCTTACACTTCGTCTGGCACTTCTTATAGTCATTTTGCTATTATGCAAACTGGTAACAACGAGTTTGCGGTGAGCAGAGTCGTAACTTCGACAGAAGACTCATTGCCTGAAGACTATGTGGAGCCAACTGAAGATCAGAATTAAGATGCATATAGCAAGTTGGTAGTCGCCTACATGGGCGGATTTCGGAGGCAGGTTTTCACCAACCTTGCAAACGAAACAGGACAAGAAAACAAAATGAAGGTAAAACCCGCACTGCGGCTACCAACTTGTTGTTATGCAACATTCTAAGGAAACAATCGTCCAGTGAAAAATTATTCAAAAACATCAACCGCCAGAATCTGATAGAAATTATTGGGAATCTGACAATTATTATGGACCAAGAGGAATTTCCGGGGGGAAAGTAGCAAAGCATAAAATTCCCTTCCCGTCCTACAGAAATTCCTATTGATCCATCAAGACCCTCATGGATCCGAAGACTCCTGAAACAAAACAGGCTGCAAACACTTGGTTTACAGCCTGTTTTCAGATTAATCAGCGGAGAGACTGGGATTCGAACCCAGGGTACACTTTTGGCGTACACACACTTTCCAGGCGTGCTCCTTCGACCACTCGGACACCTCTCCCTCAATAAATGGCGAAATGGTGAAATAGCGAGGTAGCGAAAAGAAGTGCTTGGTAAACGCTATTTAGAATTTCGGTTTGCAAAGGTAGGAAAAAAATCAAGACATCAAACAGTCATTTCACCCCGCAGCGATGTTTGCAGCAATTGTTTGACACTTTCGGCTGAATAACCGCAGCCCAGCAGGTACATCAATTTTGTTACGGCCGATTCGGTGGTGATGTCGGATCCGCCAATGACACCTATTTTACTGAGCCCGGCGCTGGTTTCGTATTTGCCCATATCTACGGCGCCGCCTTTGCATTGGGTGACGTTAAAAACAATGATCCCCCGTGAAACGGCATCCTGCAGCTGATCAAGGAACCAGGGGATGGTGGGCGCGTTTCCCGCGCCAAAGGTCTCGAGGATCACGGCTTTCAATCCTTTCGTGTTCAGGATGGCTTCCACGGCGTTGGGCGAGATCCCGGGGTACAACTTCAGGATTGCAATATTTTCATCCAGTTCCTTCAGCACCCGCAATTTCTTGAAGTTCGGCTTCATGATCATGTTATGAAAATACCGGATATGCACACCTACTTCACCCAGCAACGGATAGTTCCCTGAGACAAAAGCCTTGAAATTCTCGGCATTGAGCTTGCTTGTGCGGTTCCCGCGGTACAACTTGTTTTCAAAGCAAATGGCCACTTCCGGAACCACGGGGGTGTCAAAATCCTTGGCTGCGGCTATTTCAATGGAGTTGATGAAATTTTCACGCCCGTCGGTACGTACCATTCCGATGGGAAGCTGGGAGCCGGTAAAAATGACCGGTTTGTTGAGGTTCTCGAGCATGAAGCTCAGGGCCGAAGCAGTGTAAGCCATGGTGTCGGAACCGTGGAGAACGACAAATCCATCGTAATCCTCGTATTTTTCTTCGATCACACTGGCCAGGTGAATCCAGAAAGAGGGATTCATGTTCGAAGAATCAAGCAGCGGCTGAAACGTGTAAAAGTCAATTTTGCAATTGAAATTTTCAAGTACCGGCAGGTATTTGTAAAGGATGTCGAACGTAAGCGGACTCAGGGTCATGGTTTTCGGATCCTGCACCATCCCGATGGTGCCTCCGGTATAAATCACAAGAAGGCTTGTCTGTCCTATCATATTAAAAAGTTAAAAAGAAATGTCAAAATTAAACACTATGCACAAATATAACCCTTTCACCTGTCCACCTGCCCACCTGCCCACCTGTCCACCTGTCCACCTGCCCACCTGTCCACCTGTCCACCTGTCCACCTGCCCACCTGTCCACTTGTCCACCTGTTCACTTGTCCGCCCGTCCACTCTCCCAAAACATCTTCTCCGCATTCCCTGTCGTAACCCCGGCAACCACTTCCAAAGATACGCCTTTTAAGTCGGCAACCTTCTGTGCAATGACCGGAATGTAGGAGGGCTCATTGCGTTTGCCGCGGTGAGGGGCGGGTGTGAGCCAGGGGGCGTCGGTTTCGAGCAGCAGATGCTCCAGTTCCGTATTTTCGACAACAGCCTGCAGACCCGAGTTTTTGTAGGTGATCACCCCGCCGATTCCCAGCATAAAACCCAGGCTTATGGCCCGTTTTGCATGTTCCGTGTTGCCGCTGAAGCAATGAAAAACCCCGCGAAGACGCACGTCATCCCGTTCTGCGAGCATCTCAAGAACAGTGTCGATTGAATTCCTGGTATGAATCACAACCGGCAACCGGTACTTTGCAGCAAGGTCAAGCTGCATGGAGAATGCAACCCGTTGCTCTGCTTCATGGGTTTTATCCCAGTAAAGATCGATCCCCACTTCCCCGACCGCATAAAATTTCAGGGAGGGATTTTGAAGATATTCCGATACAATGGCCACCTCATCGCGGAAGTTGTCTTTCACCGAGGTAGGATGCAGTCCCATCATCGGAAAGCAATGCTGAGGATATGCCGCCGACACCCGCAACATCCGTTCATGGTATTCCGAATCGATGGCGGGAAGGAAGAGTTTCTCCACACCCTGCTGCACCGCACGGGATACCGCGGCATCGAGGTCATCGTTGAACTCGTCGGCGTAGATGTGTGTGTGGGTGTCGGTAAAGACCATGGGATTTACGATTTACGATTTACGATTTACGATTTACGATTTACGATTTACGATTTGCGATTTACGATTTTTTTGAGCCAGGAAGTTTGCAACAGGATTTATGTCAATCATATTCATGCAGTTAAAATGTTTTTTCGGGCATTCAGGGAACCCCAGTTTGCTGCAGGGACGGCACGGGAGATTTTTAACCTCGGCGACCATGGATCCTGATCGGAGTTCCTCCGGCAGATAGGGGTACATGCCAAAGGCGGGGATCGTATTGCCCCACACCGAAACAACCCGTTTTTTTAAAGCAGCCGCAATGTGCATCAGCCCGGTATCATTGGTAAGAACGGCATCTGCCTGGCGGATCAGGGAGGCTGACTGATTCAGGTTGTAGCCCCCGCATGCGTTGAATACAAGTGTACCGACTCTGCTGGCGATTTCCTCTCCCCTCGCCTGGTCTTCTTTTCCGCCAAGCAGGATCACAGGTCTGGCAATTTCTTTGCAAACCCCGGCGACTTTGTCGACAGGGAAAATCTTGGTATGATGCTTCCCCCCGATCACCACGGCAACAAATCCGCGGCGATGGCTTTCAGGCAGCATGCCGGCGCCAACTTCATCTTCAGCCGGGATATAATAATCAAGACCCCTGCCGTCGTTTGTGACTCCGAGCGGTTCCACGGCCCTGAAATAACGGTCAACGATATGGATTCGGGGCAATAGATTGAGTTTGAATCGGACCATGAGCCATTTGCGAACGTTCAGTTTGGGAAAAGAGGCAGAAGCTGCGCCAAGCTTGAATTTTACAAACAGCGAACGGTAATTTTTATGGAGGTCGACAATGAAATCAAACCCCTCGGATTTCATTTCTGGGATCAACTCCCCGAAATTACGGTCATACTCCCACACCCTGGTGATGTTCGGGTTCCCCCTGAGAACCGGCACAAACTGCGCCTTGGTAAGAAAATGAACCTCCGCACCGCTGACCTGCTGCTTCAAACACCTCACCACCGCGCTCGTCAGCACAATATCCCCAATCGAACTAAACCTGATAACCAGTATCTTCCCTCCCTCTTTCACCATTTCACCATCTCACCATTTTACCATTTTACCATCTCACCATTTTACCATCTCCCCATTTCACCATTTCACCATCTCCCCATTTCACCATCTCACCATCTCACCATTTTACCATTTTACCATTTTACCATTTTACCATTTTACCATCTCCCCATTTCACCATTTCACCATCTCACCATTTCACCATTTATCTAATAAACGGATTATTCACCTTCTCATATCCTATTGAAGTCTCCGGCCCGTGCCCAGGTAAAACGACGGTGCTGTCGGGCAAGGTGAAGAGCTTGCTCTTGATGCTTACCATGAGCTGGTCAAAATCGCCGGTCGGCAGGTCGGTACGGCCTATGGTATCCTTAAAAAGCACATCGCCGGTAATGACAAATCCCTGTGGTTCATTGTAAAAGCACACACTGCCCTCAGCGTGTCCCGGCGTAAAAAGGACTTTCAGCTCCGAACTCCCCCATTGTATAAGCTCGCTTGCCACAAGAAACCGTTTAGGCTCCGGCACCTGGTCCATGGTATAACCAAATGAAGCACTGATCTCGTGTACTGTCTGAAAGAACGGCACCGAATTTTTATGATATTCGGGGTAAATCCCATAGGTACGGGCGATAAATCCATTTCCAAGCACATGGTCAATATGACAGTGGGTATTCAGGTTGCGCACGAGGGTGAGGTTGTTGGTCCCGATAAAATCCTTCAATGCTTCCTGCTCTTCAGGATCATAACAGGCGGCATCAATGATGATGCATTCACCAGTTTCGTCATATAATAAATAGGTGTTGACCATGAAAGAGTTAAAGACAAACTTCTGTATTTTGATCATGTTTATTTTGTTAAAAGTGGCTTGCTGCAAAGATATGAAAATGCGGGTTAATGCCCGGCACATTGAAAATAATCGTACTTTAGCGGTTCCAATTGAATTCCCTTGTACCACTTGATATGACGAAGGATGCATACGTGAACGGAGGTTTAAAAAGCTGGACGGTAGCGTTGTTTATCCTGGTTTCACTCTCATTTATTTCCAACAGCAGCCGCGCCCAGTTTTACAATGGCTCGCAGATGACTTTCGGAAAAAGCCGGGTGCAGTACAATAATTTTCTGTGGCTTTATTTCCGGTTTGAAAAATTCGACACCTATTATTACCTCAACGGGAAGGAACTGGCACTTTACACGGCCGAGTATGCCGACAAGCATATCAAGGAGATCGAGCTCGACCTCCAGTCGAACCTGGAGGATAAGGTCCAGTTTATCATCTTCAATACCCTGTCGGACCTGAAGCAAAGCAATATCGGGCTCTTTGGCGACTGGGATTATTACAATACCGGCGGGGTTACCCGGATCATCGGTGGCAGGGTGCTGTTGTTCTTCGACGGGAATTATGAGCATTTCAACCAGCAGATCAGGGCGGGGATTGCCCAGGTTATCCTCAACAACATGATGTATGGAACCGGGATCGGTGCGCAGATCAAGAACAATGCGCTGTTCACGGTCCCCGAATGGTATACGAACGGCCTAATCTCCTTTATTTCCAGGAAATGGGATGCTGAGATTGAAAACCAGGTCAGGGATGCCATCCTTCACAAAAAGTACGAGAAATTCAATGGCCTTACCGGGGAAGAGGCTACCTATGCAGGTCACTCCCTGTGGAACTACATTGCCATGAAATACGGGGCATCTTCTATCCCCAACATCGTTTATATGGCCCGGCTCAGCCGGAATGTTGAAAAAGGGTTCCAGTATGTTATCGGGGGAAGTTTTAAATCGGTGATCCAGGAATGGCTGGCTTTTTACAAGGAGATTTACCAGGCCCAGGAAACTGGCCGTTCGGCGCCCGGAGGAGACCTCGTCAATAAAAGGAACAAACGTGAACATGTTTACCATTCCCTGAAAATAGATCCTGAAGGCGGCAAGGTTGCTTATGCTACGCACTACCTGGGCATCTATAAAGTGATCATCCGGAACACCGAAACAGGTAAAAAACGGCGCGTGTACCGTGGAGGGTACCGGCTGTCCGACCGTCCCGACTACTCCTACCCGCTTATTGCCTGGCATCCGAGCGGCAGGGTTCTTTCCTTCCTGGTTGAACGCAAGGGCGAGATATGGCTCTATTTTTACAACCTGGATGATAAATCACTCGAACACCAGATCCTGGTCAACTTCCAGAAGGTGCTTGACATGTCGTACTCCGACGACGGAAGGTTGCTGGCGCTCTCGGCTGTTCAGAAGGGACAGTCGGATATCTTCGTCTACAACATTGCCTCGGGTTCGCATGAGCAGATCACCAAAGATATCTATGACGATCTCAATCCCAGGTTCATCAATCATTCACGGGATATCATCTTTTCCTCGAACAGGGTTAATGATACGATACGGTTCGACGAACCGGTGAAGATCGACAACCTTCATTTCAACAACGATCTCTTTATCTACAATTATGCAGCAAAGACCAATGTCCTTCAGCGTCTTACAAAAACCACGGATGCAAGCGAAACCCAGCCGCAACCGTACAGTGACAATTATTTTTGTTTCCTGAGCGACAAGAACGGCATCGTGAACCGCTATCTCGCACGGTACGACAGCGCCATCTCCTTTGTTGATACGGTAACGCACTACCGGTTTTTCACGACGACCTACCCGGTCACCAATTATGCTCACAACATTGTCGAACACGATGTATCGCCGAAGGCAGGAAAAACGGCAGAAATCGTTTTCACGGACGGCAATTTCAAAATGTACACCTCCGATCTTGTCAAACCCAAATACCTCGCTAAGGCTGATGCGCAGCCAGCCTATTTCAGGGACCTGAGGGACAAGGGAGCCGTGAAACAAGCCGCCCCTGCGAAGCCCGACAGTGCGCACAGGCTCGCAGAGCCATTTGCCGTATCAACCAAAAAGCATTTCAAGGTCGTAAGGCAGAGTGAAGTTGCGAGCCAGATCCTGGCAAGGATCGATACCACCAAAGGCATAAACCAGCCTGAAAATGGTAAAACCCGCACTTCAGTCGACACCGCGGCAAACAGTTTGCTCTCGCTGTACAGGTCGATGCAGAAAAGGGATTTTATCGGCAGTTCCGTGGTAAAAGATACTACGAACAAATATAAAACCGCCAAACAGCTCAACTACAACGTTGAGTACTACATCGACCAGATGGTCACCCAGATTGATTTTACCTATCTCAACCTGGCATACCAGCCATTTACCGGGAGCGGAACGCCGGTGTTTGTCAATCCGGGGCTGAATGCCCTTTTGATGGTAGGGGTGACCGACCTGATGGAGGACTACCGTATCAGCGGCGGCGTAAGGCTGAATGTGAACCTGATCAACAACGAATACCTTTTCAGTTACGGCAACTACAAACACCGGCTCGACCACCAGATCGTCTTTCACAGGAAAGTGGTGGAGGAGACTGGTTATTATTCGATCGTCAGGCACAAGATCCATGAATTGTATTATGTAGCCACTTATCCGTTCACGCCCGTGCTGAGCATCCGGGGAACCGCGGCTGTAAGATATGACCGGGCCGTGTATTTATCAACCGACATACTAAACCTGCAGCAGCCCGACCTTGACAAGGTATGGGGCAGCCTCAAGGGAGAACTCACATACGACAATACGCGCGGATTGGGACTAAACCTTTACCAGGGAACCAGGTACAAACTATTCGGAGAATATTACCAACTGCTGAATGCAAAGGGAAACAACATGGTCGTGGTAGGCATGGACATACGAAACTACCAGAAGTTGCATCGCACGCTGATCTGGGCCAACCGGTTTGCAGCAAGCACCTCCTTTGGCAGCAATAAACTCCTCTATTATATGGGAGGTGTTGATAACTGGCTCTTTCCCAAATACGACAATGATATCCCGGTTGCAACCGATCAGAACTACGCGTTCCAGACTTTGGCCACCAACATGCGGGGATTCAGCCAGAATATAAGGAACGGGAACAGTTTTTTTGTCTACAATTCAGAACTGCGCTGGCCGGTATTCCGCTACCTGTTTAACCGCCCGATCAGGTCCGATTTTATCAACAATTTCCAGATCGTTGCTTTCGGGGATGTAGGGACTGCCTGGACCGGCACATCTCCATGGTCATCCGATAACCAGCTGTTTACCCGGTATATTGACAACAAACCCTTGTTTATCAAAGTAGAAATGCAAAAAGATCCGGTTGTTGAAGGGTTTGGTTTCGGCGCCCGCACACGGTTGTTTGGCTACTTCCTCAGGGGCGATCTCGCCTGGGGTGTTGAAGACGGCCGGGTCGGTAAACCGGTTTTTTATTTTTCCCTCAGCCTTGATTTCTGACAATGACCTATCCTGAAAAGCGTATTATTGATTTTATCGGGGAGCACCATATACTAACCATTGCCGTGGCAAAAGACAACATACCCTGGTGTGCTAGCTGCTATTATGCCTTCATGAAGGAAGAAAACCAGTTTGTCATTACTTCAGATCACGAAACACGGCATATTAAAGAGGTGGTGGAAGGTGAAAACTATAAGGTGGCAGGAACAATCGCACTGGAAACAAGGATTGTGGGAAAGATCAGGGGTATCCAGTTTTCCGGGATGCTGAAGCCGCTCTCGGGGGATGAACTTAAGAAAGCAAAATCAGCCTATCTGAAACGATTCCCCATTGCCCGCCTGATGCCCGACCTGCACCTATGGATTATTGATCCCATGTTTATTAAGATGACGGATAACCGCCTTGGTTTCGGTAAAAAACTGACCTGGCATGCGAAAGAATCCCAGGAATGATGACCTGATGCATTTCTCCTGAATTATCAAAGTATATCTTTTTTAAATTCAGTCATTTATCTGATTTATGCACCGGCTGTGTTAATAACTAAATTCAACGAACCCGGTTCTTCGTTGTATATTGCCACTTCAAATCAGATCCCAAAAATTTATTGGAACGTTCGAAAGAACAATTAGTTAAAAAAACTAATACATAACAGCTAATCCTGTTCATGCATGGAAAAAAACACGGTGGTAAATACGGAAAAAGATCATAAAGCGGACTATTACAATGAAGTACTGGCAAAAAGGATCCGCCCAAAAATTACGATGGAAGAATTGGAAATGAACGAAAAAAAAACAGAATCACCGGCACGTACGATATATTCATTTGCGGAGGTGATTGAAAAATCGACCGAATATTTCAGAGGCGACAGCCTGGCAGCAAACGTGTGGGCAAACAAGTATGCCCTGAAGAACTCCGAAGGGCATTTATTTGAACTGACCCCCGACGACATGCACCACCGTATTGCAGGGGAAATTGCCCGTATTGAAAAAAGGTATCCCAACCCGATGAGTGAACAAGAGTTGTTCGATCTCATGCGGAACTTCAAATACATCGTTCCCCAGGGCAGCCCCATGGCCGGGATCGGCAACGATTTTCAGATCGGATCGCTTTCCAACTGTTTTGTGATTGGCAACGATGGAGCCTCCGATTCATATGGCGCCATCATGAAAACTGACGAAGAGCAGGTACAACTCATGAAACGCCGCGGTGGTGTAGGCCATGATTTATCGCATATCCGCCCGAAGGACAGTAAAGTATTGAACAGCGCCCTTACCTCTACCGGTATTGTGCCATTCATGGAACGGTATTCGAATTCAACACGTGAAGTGGCCCAGGAAGGCCGCCGTGGCGCCCTGATGCTAAGCATTTCCGTTGTTCATCCCGATGCCGGCAATTTCATCGACGCCAAACTGCAGGCCGATAAAGTCACCGGGGCGAACATTTCCGTCAAGCTGACCGACGATTTCATGAAGGCCGTGGTCAATGATACCGAATTTATTCAAAAATTTCCGGTTGACTCAGATACTCCTGCCGTTACAAAACCCATCAGGGCAAGGGAACTCTGGAGTAAGATCGTGCACAATGCCTGGAAATCGGCCGAACCCGGGATCCTCTTCTGGGATACCATAATCCGCGAATCGATCCCCGACTGCTATGCCGATATGGGTTTCCGCACCGTATCAACCAACCCGTGCGGCGAGATTCCCCTTTGTACCTACGACAGTTGCCGCCTGCTTGCCATCAACCTGTATAATTACGTCGATAAACCGTTCACCTCCGAGGCAAGTTTCGATTCGGCGCTCTTCATCTCCCATGTCCACAAGGCCCAGCGCATCATGGACGATATCATCGACCTCGAACTGGAAAAGATCGACCGCATCCTTGCAAAAATCGACCAGGATCCGGAAGGAGAGGAAATCAAGGCAAGGGAACGTAACATGTGGCTGAATATCAGAAAAAAAGCAATTCAGGGACGACGTACCGGATTTGGCATCACCGCCGAAGGCGACATGCTTGCTGCGCTTGGAACACGTTACGGCTCCGACGATGCCACCGACTTCTCGGTAGAAGTGCATAAAATCCTCACCATCGAAGCTTACCGTTCCTCCGTAACGATGGCACGCGAGCGTGGACCGTTCCCCATCTATGACACGGAACGTGAAAAAAACAACCCGTTCATCCAACGGCTAAAGGAGGCTGCACCCGATGTGTATGCCGACATGGCCCACTACGGACGTCGCAACGTGGCCATGCTTACCATCGCCCCCACCGGCTCGGTGAGCATCCTCACACAAACCACCTCCGGACTCGAGCCTGTGTTTGCGGTATCTTACAAGCGCCGGCGCAAGGTGAACCCGAACGACAAAAACGCCACCATCACTTTTACCGATAAAGTAGGCGATACCTGGGAAGAGTACAATGTATTTCACCATAATTTTATTACCTGGCTTTCGGTGAACGGTTACAACGTTGACGAAGTTGCGCTGATGGACGACAATGCGCTTAAAAACATCATCAAGCAGTCGCCTTATTTTAAAGCAACCGCCAATGACGTTGACTGGGTTGCCAAGGTGACCATGCAGGGCGCCGTGCAAAAATGGGTCGACCACTCCATCAGTGTCACGGTGAATGTACCGAACGACACGAAGGAAGAGATGATCAGTTCGATCTACGAAACCGCATGGCAGGCCGGTTGCAAGGGAATGACGGTATACCGCGACGGTTCGCGCGACGGCGTGCTGGTGAACAACAACCAGAACGACAAGAAGGAGAAAGCCGAAGGCGACGAGTTTCGTGAAACAAAAGCGCCGCATCGACCCGACCGGCTTGAAGCCGACATCATCCGTTTTCAGAATGACCATGAAAAATGGGTCGCGGTGGTCGGCATCCTCAACGGACGGCCCTATGAGATATTTACCGGCGTTGCCGAAGATTTCTGGGTTCCGACGTGGGTGCAAAAAGGATGGATCATTAAAACCCGCCCCGACAATGTCGGCTCACGATACGATTTCCAGTTTGAAGACAGGCAGGGATACAAGATCACCATTGAAGCACTGTCGCGATCGTTCAACAAGGAATACTGGAACTACGCCAAACTGATCTCCGGCATTTTGCGCCACGGCATGCCCCTGGTGTTCGTGGTCAACATCATCTCCAAACTTCATTTCGAGGTTGATTCCATCAATACCTGGAAAAACGGGGTCGAGCGGGCGCTGAAGAAATTCATCCCCGACGGAACCAAGGCCGCCGAACATACCTGCCCTAAATGCAGCGACCCGAACGGGCTGGTTTACCAGGAAGGATGCCTTGTGTGTAAAAGCTGTGGGTATTCGAAGTGCGGGTAGCCGTCAGAACTTTTTCTTGTGGTAATCGAAGGTGGTATTGTCGCGCAGATACTTAATCCGCTGCGCTATCAGGATAAAAGCCTCCATGTTGTTCTCATGAAACCAATTGATGGCAGCCTGCTTCCCGCGGCAGGCATCGGCAAAAACGACCAGAAAGGGATGGTTGTTTGCCTGCAGCCACTGATAGGCCTGCACGTTTTCATCAATGGCGGCATCCAGCGCCGCGAGGTGGAAGAACTTGTTCCGGAACAGCCAGGAGGTTGCCTCCTCGCTCCCCCTCACAGCATGAGCCAGTGCTGCGACTTCCGGGAAGCCGTTTTTCATCAGCCATTCCACGATCTCCGTGTTTCCTTTGATCGCTTCACCAAAAGCCAGCCATATTTTAGGAGGATAATACAGCATAGGTTTGTTTTTTACTCATAGACTTTAGCGTTCAGGCCGGCCGACAGCACCCGGGCCGCAATGGCATTTAATTCCTCAGCCGGTATTTTTACCAGGTTATGCACCGGCGTATCTCGTGCAATGGGATAGATCATCACAAGCCTTGGTTTGATCCTTAAGAGGTGTTGCAGCCAAGCGTCGACTTCCACTACCGTGGTGTTGTCAACTACTTCTCCTTTAAACGTACCTCGCAGGAACATACTCTGAATGATGACCTCCCCGTTGAACTTCTCCAACCCGGCAACAAGGGTCTCAAGCGGGTCAGGGTCAACCGGGTTGTTTATCAGGGAGAACATCTTCCCGGATCCGGCATCCAGTTTGAGGATGTTGTTGTCGAGTTTCCCAAGTGCGGTGAACACAGACGGGATTCCAATCCTGCTCGCGTTTGACAAAACAGTAACCTTTGCGCCGGGCGCGTATTTGTCGCGTAACATGATCGTGTCGTCCACGATGCCGGCAAAATCGGGGTGCAGGGTGGGTTCGCCGTTGCCGGCATAGGTAAGGGCGTCGGGAAGATAATGTTCCCCGGCCAGCTGCTGCAAGCGTTGTTCAAGATAGTTGCGCACCTCATCACGCGAAGGGAAAGCGGGCGGCTGATCCGTGGGAGGTGGGGTCCATCCGCATTCGCAGTAAATACAGTTGAACGAGCAATACTTTGTGTGAAGCGGCAGCAGGTTGATACCCAGCGACAATCCCAGCCGCCTGCTGCGGACCGGGCCAAAAATAACTTCGTGAAAAAGAAATCCGGCCATTTTAGATATTTAGGTTGCAAAATTCCACATTTTCAAGGGCAAAACCTAAATTAGTCTTGTGAAAAATGATTACTTTTACGGTTTCTATGACCCATCCGGTGACCTCACTTAACGAAATAAAAGCCCCCATCAGCGAACACATTGAAGCCTTTGAAGGAAAGTTCAGGGCTTCCATGAAGAGTACGGTTCCCCTGCTTGATACCATTACCCGCTACATCATCAAGCGGAAGGGGAAACAGGTGCGCCCTATGTTTGTTTTTCTCTCCGCAGGTCTTTGCGGCACCGTGAATGAAAGCACGTTCAACGCTGCCTCTCTCATCGAGTTGCTGCATACGGCCACCCTTGTTCACGACGATGTGGTGGATGATTCGAACCTTCGGCGCGGTTTTTTTTCCCTCAATGCGCTCTGGAAAAATAAAATTGCCGTGCTGGTGGGCGATTACCTGTTGTCGCGAGGGCTGCTCCTGGCACTGGAGCAGGATGAATTCCAACTGCTGAAGATCGTCTCCAATGCCGTGCGGGAGATGAGTGAAGGTGAATTGCTGCAGATTGAAAAAGCCCGCAAACTCGACATACAGGAAGATGTTTACTTTGAGATCATCCGTAAGAAAACGGCCACCCTCATCGCTTCCTGCTGCGCCTGCGGGGCAGCTTCAGTCCATGTTCCGGAAGAACAGATCAATTCAATGTGGAAATTCGGCGAATATGTCGGCATTGCCTTCCAGATAAAAGATGACCTTTTTGATTACCAGCGCAGCAATGCAACCGGAAAACCCAACGGCACCGATATCCGCGACCAGAAAATGACCCTGCCGCTGATCTACCTGCTGAATCACTCCGATTATCTCGAAAAGCGCTGGATCATCAACACCGTGAAGAATCACCACGATGATGCAGCCAAGGTTTCAAAACTCATCGACAAGGTGGTTGAGCGGGGAGGCATCGATTATGCACAGGCACAGATGCTCGACTACCGCCAGAAGTCTCTGGACCTGCTCCGCACGTTCCCTGAAAATCCGTTCCGCAAATCGCTGGAACAACTGGTTTTGTTCACCACCGAGCGCAACACGTAACGGGGTTGTATATCAGGTCCTCTTATTTTGTTATTTGGCTTTTTTCAGGGTAAACCCGAAAGTGGTTCCCACCCCGGTTGTGCTACGCACGTTGATCGTTTGCCGGTGCGCCTCGATGATGTGCTTGACGATGGCCAGCCCAAGTCCTTTTCCCTTTTTTGTCGCGGCCCTGCCGCGGTCGGTGCGGTAAAACCGTTCGAACACCCTTGGCAGTTCCGAGGCATCAATGCCGATCCCGTTGTCGGTGATCTCGGTCAGGATATGCTCATCCATGTCGTAAAAGGTGACCTTGGTCTTCCCGTTCTCACGTTTCCCATACCGAATCGAATTGTCGATGATGTTGGTAATTACCTGCCTGATACGCTCCCGGTCACCCTCGACCATGATCAGTTTTTCGGGATCATTGACCGTGATGCGGATCTCGTTCTTATGCGCCTTCATTTCAAGGAATTCAGCCACCTCGCGGGTCAGGGCAGGCAGGTCGAACCGGGTGATATTCAGCTTCATCTGGCCCGATTCAAGCTGCGATATCTCATCCAGGTCGGCGATGATCCTCACCAGCCGTTCGATGCTTTTTTCGGTCCGCTTCAGGTATTCGCGGTTGATGGCCGGGTCTTCCAGGCCGCCATCCAAAAGGGTTGAGACATATCCCTGGATGTTGAAAAGCGGGGTTTTAAGTTCATGCGACACATTCCCGATAAAATCGCGGCGATAGACCTCCAGCCGCTTGAGCTGCTCGATTTCATGCTGTTTTTCCGTCTCCCAGTTTTCAACCTCCGCCTGCACATGGTCGATAAGGTTGTTATCAGGCCGGGCCAGTGGCCGATCCTTTTTCCCCACCTTTACCGAATGTATCGATTTGTAAATCAGGCGAATCTTGCTGTAGATGAATTTTTCAAGGGTATAGCGGAAAATGAAGAAGGAAATCAGGAAAAGTGCAGCTGCGCTTACGCCCAGGGCCAGGAAGGTATACACATGGTCAAAGGCCCTGGAAAAGATGATCCCCACCGACAGGATGAACAAAATGATATAGACGGACGTGATGATTGCGGAATTTAGAAAAGCAAGGTTCCTTGCGTCGTACAATTTCATGCTTCGTCGAATTTATAACCAACCCCCTTGATGGTTTTAATGCTGTCGATACCCAGTTTTTCACGAATCCTGCGGATATGCACATCAATGGTGCGGTCGCCAACAACAACGTTCTCGCCCCACACATTCGAGAATATCTCTTCACGGGTCAGCACCTTGTCGGGGCGTGAAACCAGGAACTGCAGCAACTCAAACTCCTTGCGCACCAGGGTAACTTCAATGCCATCCTTTACAACAACATACCGGTCCTTGTCGATCGTGAATCCCCTGAGCGTAATGATATTGCCACTTTCAGGCATCTCCTTGTAACGCCTCAGCAATGCCTGGATACGGCTGACGAACAGTTTGGGTTTGATGGGTTTGGTGATATAGTCGTCGGCCCCGGCGTCAAACCCTGCGATCTGCGAATAATCCTCCCCCCGCGCCGATAAAAAGGCGATGACGGCCCCCTGCAGTTCGGGCATCTCTCGCATCCGTGCACAGGTTTCCATCCCATCCATCTTGGGCATCATCACATCGAGAATGACGAGCTGCGGTTTTCCCTCGCGGGCAAGTTTCAACGCTTTTTCCCCGCTCTTTGCCTTCAGCACGCGATACCCCTCTTTTTCCAGGTTATAGCCGAGAAATTCAAGGATATCTGCTTCATCATCAACTAAAAGGATTGTTATTTCGTTGTTTTCCATGTCAAATTTTGGTTTTCGTGTCCGACTGCCAATTGAATTATCATGAACAACCCGGGAATCAGGTGGGATATACGGCAGGCTGGCCTGATGTGATTGGATTTATCAGGATGTAAAGGTATAAAATATCACAATTTTATAAGAACTTTCATGTTTGATATGAATTCACCCGGAACATGTCCGGTAGTTTTATATTTTTATGAAAAATTTAACGATGCAAAAAATTGTACTGTTTCTTCTGATTTGTTTGCCGTTTGCAGCTTTCTCCCAGCGGTTCAACGGCGGGTTGCTTGCAGGCGGTCTGGTGAGCCAGGTGGATGGGGATCAGGATGGGGGCTACCACAAGTTCGGATACCTTGGCGGCGCTTTTGTCAGTCTTAAAATATCGGACCGGTCATCTTTTCAAGTCGAGATGGAATATATCCAGAAAGGTGCAAGGCGTAATGCAGATAGTCTTACAAATACGGGTGCAGGCCTCGCCAGGCTGCACTACTTCGAGGTTCCGCTCCTATACCAGTTCACTTTTGCCAAGAGGGTGCAGGCGGAAATAGGACCAGCAGCCGATGTACTGATCGGTTCCTATGCCGAGGACGAAAACGGGCTGGAGGCACCTGTCCTTGTTTCCTACAGTTCCGTGACATTTTGCGGAATTGCCGGAATTTCCTGCTTTATTACCGATCACCTGAAGGCTGATTTCCGGTTCAACTATTCCCTGACCCCTATCAGGGATGGTTATGTATACGGGCAGCGACAGATCCTTTTCAAGGCCGGCCAATACAACAATGTATTGTCACTGGCGCTGAGTTGGTATTTTAAACCAAGAGATCATTAATGAAAAAGCAAAAACTCATCATTGCGCTCACGGGCGCAAGTGGTGCCATTTACGGGAAATTATTACTTGAGCGTTTACAGAGCCTGCCCGGCCAGGTAGAACGGTGCGGTGTCATTTTCTCGGATAATGCCCGGGCGGTATGGCAGTACGAACTCGGCCAGGACCCTGACGGGGCCCCCCACCCTGACAGGGTCCCCCACCCTGACAGGGTCTACCACCCTGACGGGGTCCCCCACCCTGACGGGGTCTACCACCCTGACGGGGTCCCCCACCCTGACGGGGTCCCCCACCCTGACGGGGTCCCCCACCCTGACGGGGTCCCCCACCCTGACGGGGTCTACCACCCTGACGGGGTCCCCCACCCTGACGGGGTCCCCCACCCTGACGGGGTCCCCCACCCTGACGGGGTCCCCCACCCTGACGGGGTCTACCACCCTGACGGGGTCTACCACCCTGACGGGGTGCGGATGGAATTTTACAACCCTGCCGACCTCTTCGCCCCCATGGCCTCCGGATCAGCCGGCTACGACACGATGATCATCTGTCCCTGCACGATGGGAACCCTGGGAAGAATCGCTTCAGGCGTGTCGTCGGACCTGCTTACCCGCGCTGCCGACGTGATGCTGAAAGAACGGAAAAAACTCATCCTGGTTCCGCGCGAAACCCCCTTAAGCCTTATCCATCTCAGTAACATGAAATTCATTACCGAAGCCGGCGCGATCATCTGCCCGGCATCACCCTCCTTTTACAGTAAACCCGCCACCATCGAGGCGCTGGCAATGACCGTCGTCGACCGGATCCTCACCCTCGCCGGGTTTGAAATTGAAACATTCAACTGGGGGTCTGATTCGCCCTGATATTCTGAATGAACCTGTTGTAGCCAACCCTTTTTACCGGTGTTCCGTCGAATAGACTGACGAATTCCGTTTCCGTCAGCGAAATCCAATCCTTGCGGCGCATTTTCAGCAACTCCTCCTTTGGCAGGAATGTCGTAACATCGTGCGCCCGGGCAAACCGGTTATAGGGACATACATCCTGGCAGATGTCACAGCCGTAAATCCGGTCCCCCAGCCTGTTCTTAAGATCTTCGGGAACCTCTGCTCTGCTTTCGATGGTAAGATAGGAAATGCATCGCGGAATATCGAGCTGCCAGGGCACGTCGAGCGCCCCGGCCGGGCATGCCCTTGTACACCGGTCGCAATCGCCGCAATGTTCGGTTTCCGGCTCATCAGGTTCTATCTCCTGATCGGTCAGCAGGATGCCGATAAAGAAAAACGATCCGTCAGACTTATTGATCACCAGCGTGTTTTTTCCCTGCCACCCGATACCACACCGCTGGGCCCAGGCTTTTTCAAGAATGGGTCCCGAATCTACAAATGCCCTTAGGCGGACTGCAGGGTTTAAGGTCCGGATAAATCCGGAAAGGCTGTCCAGCCCTTCCCGCATCAGGTGGTGATAATCCCGGCCATAGGCATATTTGGCAATAATGTAGTTATCTTCATCCGGGATAAGCACCGGGGGAAAATAGTTCATCGCCACACTGATCACTGTTTTTGCGCCAGGCATCACCAGGTCGGGGTCGAGACGCTGCGGGGCATACCGCTCCATATATTGCATCCCGGCAAACCTTTTCTCAGTAACAAAATCGCTGTAAAACCCCCGGATCTCCTCCAAAGGCTCGCATCGGGCAAAACCGCACCGGCTGAAACCCAGCTCCAGGGCCCTTTTTATAATTGAGGCTTTGTCCATGTTTTAGCGTTGGGGAAAAGAATATCGAATATTCAAAAGAGCTGCTCCTGCGTTCCCGGCTTAAATTTGCCCAAATGCCTGTATGCCTGCTCGGTGGCTTCGCGCCCCCTGGGCGTGCGCATCAGGTATCCTTCCTGGATGAGAAATGGTTCATACACCTCCTCGATGGTGCCAGAATCTTCTGAAACGGCAGTGGCAATGGTTCCTAGTCCGACAGGCCCTCCTTTAAACTTGTCGATGATGGTCAGCAGGATCTTGTTGTCCATCTCGTCGAGCCCGTTTTTATCGACATTTAAGGCGGCTAAAGCATACTGGCTGATCTTCAGGTCTATCTTCCCGTTGCCCTTGATCTGGGCGAAATCGCGTACGCGCCGCAGCAACATGTTGGCAATACGGGGTGTGCCGCGGCTTCTGCGCGCAATCTCCGCGGTGGCGGCCTGGTCGATGGGCACATCCAGGATTTCAGCCGAACGCTTGATGATATGGTCGAGGGTACCCGCCTGGTAATAGTTCAGCCTGGAGTTGATCCCGAACCGCGAACGCAGCGGGGCTGTGAGCAACCCTGAACGGGTGGTGGCCCCCACCAGGGTGAACGGATTCAGTTTGATCTGGATGCTCCGGGCGTTCGGGCCGCTCTCAAGCATGATGTCAATCTTATAATCCTCCATCGCCGAATAAAGGTACTCCTCCACCACCGGCGACAGCCTGTGGATTTCATCGATGAAAAGCACATCATTGGGCTCAAGGCCTGTGAGCAAACCTGCCAGGTCCCCTGGCTTGTCGAGCACCGGCCCCGAGGTTACGCGCATATTCACATGCAACTCATTGGCGATGATATGTGCAAGAGTAGTTTTCCCAAGACCGGGGGGACCATGCAGCAGGACATGGTCAAGCGCTTCGTTCCGGCCCTTTGCAGCCTGGACGAAGACCCTCAGATTCTCGACAATGGCCTCCTGCCCTGAGAAGTCCATAAACACACCAGGCCGCAAGGCCTTTTCTATCTCTTTGTCTGCCGGGTTCAACAGTTTGCCGGTGGGATCCAGGTTTTCATTCATTCTTACAAAAGTAAATTATTTTCAGAAATTTATTTTGTAAATTAAATTTGCTATTTTTACGTAATCATTTTCAAACTCGCCGTGCCATGCAACCAGTCCTAGTAGCCGTAGACTTTTCCAACACCTCGATCCATGCCGTGGAATATGCCATTGCCATGGCCAATAAGATGCGATCTGACGTCCTGCTGATCTGGGTTGATAAAGTCATTACGCAGGAGTCGGTTTACCCCGATACGTCAAACGAAAACAGGAATGAGGCAAAAAAGAGATTTGATGAACTGCTCAGCCAGTTCAGCCAAAAGCTGGACAAGGGACTGACAATGGATTACAAACTTAAAAAAGGCAGGATCTACCGTGAAGTGGATAACCTGGCCAGGCAAACGGAAGCAGGGCTCATCGTTACCGGGGCACATGGCATTTCGGGTTACGAAGAGTACTGGATTGGCAGCAATGCGTATAAAATCGTCACCTACACCACCTGCCCGGTGATCACGGTACGTCACGACTTTCTCATTCCTGAAACCATTGAAAGGATCCTGGTTCCCATGGATGGCTCCATTGAAACACTCCATAAGATCCCTTTCATTGTCACTCTCGCAAAATTGTTTGATTCTGAGGTGCATATTGTGACCACCCATAACAGCCACCTGAAATCAATCCAGCGGATCACTGAAAAAATTGCGCAAACTTCCATTGACTACATCCTGAAACACAAAGTGCGCGTTGTTGAAGACAGCATCGTTTCCAATGATCTCACAAAAGCTGTTCTGGCCTATGCTACCAACGTAAGCGCTGATCTTATTGCCATTATGACCGAGCAGGAAACTCCTGTGAACATTCATCTGGGCGCCCAGGCCCAGCAACTGATCAACCAGTCGCCTATTCCTGTCCTGAGTATACACCCAATAGAAAAATTTACGCTGATATAACCATGAAACGCCTTTCATCATTTGGCATACCGCTCATTTTATTCCTGCTGCTGCCTGGTTTTATCCTGGCTCAGCGCAACGATACCGGGAGCGGGAAAACAGAGGTCATACAGGATCAACGGGTTGATTTGCTGGTGAAAAAGCATATCCAGATCAACCAGGCCCTGAAAACCATGGAAGGTTTCCGAATCCAGCTCTTCTCCGATTCCGGTAATAACTCAAAGAATAAAGCTCAGGCAGCCCATGACGAGTTTCAATCGAAACATCCCGGGGTTGGCGTGTATATCTCGTTTAAGTCTCCCAACTACCAGGTCCGTATCGGCGATTTCCGCACCAAGCTCGACGCCCAGCGTTTTCTGAATGAAATTGCGGCAGACTATTCCAATGCTTTCATCATAACCGACCAGATCAATTTACCCAAAACAGATTAACCTAATTCAACAGGATATGAACAAAATCGTTGTTGCCATTGATTTTTCGGAATGTTCCATCAATGCATTTCATCATGCCATGTCCATTGCCGAGCATTGCGATGCAGAACTTATTCTGCTCTGGGTTGAAAAAACTACCACCGAGAAGGAAAAATACGTTGATCACCCAAAGAATGTAACAAATGATGTGCAGGCTGCCTTTGAAGACCTGATCGCACAATACCAGCCACAGAACCCGACAGTCAAAATCTCCTGGAAGATCCGCAAAGGGAAAATCTATACCGAAGTCACGGATGAAGCCAGGATTCAGAAAGCCATGCTGATCGTCACCGGAACGCATGGAGCCTCAGGTTTTGAAGAATTCTGGATCGGGAGCAACGCCAATAAGATCGTTTCAGCGAGTACCTGCCCGGTGATCACCATCCGGGGCGGGATCAATGTTCAGCGGCCTCTCGCCAGGATCGTGCTACCCATCGACAGTGCCGAAGAAACAAGGCAAAAGGCATCATTTACCGGCTTTATTGCAAAACGCCACCAGGCGGAGATTTTCGTGCTGAGGCTCTATACTTCCAAACTCAAGGCGATGCGGCACAACGTGGATCTCTATTGCGCGCAGGTTACCCGCCATTTTGAGGAAGAGAACATTAAATTCCAGATCGCGCACAAGGACTGTGTCAATATTTCAGATGCGACCATCGAATATGCCAAGGAGATCGACGCCAACCTCATCGCGGTTATGACAGAACAGGAAACCACCACTTCGAACATCTTCCTGGGTCCCTATGCGCACCAGATCGTGAACCACTCCCCCATTCCGGTGCTCAGCATCCATTCAAAGGATACACTGGCGACGGGACAGGGTTTTTGACGAGGGACGAAGGACGAGGGACGAAGGACGAAGGACGAGGGACGAAGGACGAGGGACGAAGGACGTAAAACGCATAGTATGGTGCGTCTTTCGTCCTTCGTCCTTCGTCTTTCGTTTAATAACGGTCGATGCAGTTCAAATCGGTGAAAGCCACCTTGAGTCTTTCTACCATTGATTTTTCACCTTCGCGCAGCCAGGCACGGGGATCGTAGAACTTCTTGTTGGGTTTGTCATCGCCGTCGGGGTTGCCGATCTGGCCCTGGAGATAGCCTTCATTTTTCTTGTAGAAGCCGAGGATACCTTCCCAGAATGCCCACTGGGTGTCGGTGTCGATGTTCATCTTCACCACGCCATAGCCAAGGGCTTCCGCGATCTTTTCGGGTTCAGATCCTGAACCGCCATGGAATACGAAGTTGACCGGGTTGGGACCTGTATTGTATTTTTTCTGAATAAATTCCTGTGAGTTATGAAGGATAACCGGCTCAAGTTTTACATTTCCGGGTTTGTAGACACCGTGCACATTGCCAAAGGAGGCGGCGATGGTAAAGTTGGGACTCACGCTGAGCAGGGTTTCGTAGGCATGGGCCACATGTTCGGGCTGCGTGTAGAGGCGCGAACTGTCGATGCCGGTATTGTCAACACCATCTTCTTCGCCTCCGGTAACGCCCAACTCGATTTCGAGGGTCATTCCCATTTTGCTCATACGCTCAAGATACCGTTTGCAGATCTCGATGTTTTCTTCCAGCGGTTCTTCCGACAGGTCAAGCATGTGCGAGCTGAACAGCGGCTTGCCATATTTGGCGAAATATTTTTCACCGGCATCCAGCAGCCCGTCGATCCAGGGCAGGAGCTTCTTGGCTGCATGATCGGTGTGAATAATCACCGGGATGCCGTAGAGTTCTGCTATCTCATGAATATGCATGGCACCTGAGATGCTGCCTTTGATGGCGATGCGCTCGTTGTCGTTTTTCAGTGATTTTCCGGCGTAGAATATGCCGCCGCCATTCGAAAACTGGATGATGACCGGGGAGTTTACCGTTTTGGCTGCTTCCATCACGGCGTTTACCGAATCGGTGCCAATCACGTTTACGGCAGGCAGGGCAAAGCGGTTGGCCTTGGCAATGCGGAAAATTTCCTGGACGGCTTGTCCTGTTGCAACACCGGGTGCAACTTTATCTCTGATTTTTTCTGACATAGGGTTTGAATATTGATTTTTCGAGGTGCAAAGTTAGGAAAAGTCGGGGGGCAAAAGTCAAACAGGCAAAATTAATACGGTAAAATTGTTATCTTTGCACCCTGATTGGCTCCGTAGTTCAATTGGATAGAATGGCAGATTCCGGTTCTGTTGGTTGGGGGTTCGAGTCCCTTCGGAGTCACTAAGTAGTTCTGAATAGGCAGTAAATACTGATGTTTCAGAAGGTGGTTGCAAAAAACTGACAAGTTTTCTGTCAACTCACAAAACCCAAACGATGAAATCAGACGATTTTGTTGTTTGGGTTTTTTCTTTGTTTCCGCCTGTAATCATCTGTCAAAGCTATTCAATTTTCCGTTTCCCCCAGGCAAAAAATCATGCTCCAAAATCCCCTTATTCGCTAATTAATTCAGTCCATGACTATTAACATCGACCCCTCATTTTAGGACCCCACCGGCCTCTGAATTGTTCATATCTTTTTTTCTCACCACTACTTTTCGCCCTCTTTTTTTTTCTTCCTGTGTAACCAATTTACGGCTAATTGGTTCCCGATATTGTTAATTTTTCACAGGTATAAAACAGGTATAGTTTAGGTTACTATTTCTCTATATTTCAGTGCGTTGTTAATATTTTCTGCAGGCTCGATGACGGCCGGTTTCATACTTTTGCGCCTCACTTAATTCGTAAAAATTATGATCGAAAAGTCACTTTTAGAAAAGCCTGTGACGGCCAAATACATCTGCAAGATGATTGGCGTCAGCCGACCGGCGCTCCATCGTTGGAGCAAGTCGGGAACCATTCGCTCCCATAAAATCGGGGGCAAACTTTTTTTCTTCGAAAGCGAGGTCATGGAGGACCTTCGCAAATGTTAAAATCAATAACCCACTATGAAAACAAGAATGTATGAAAGTCGCAAAAGAATCAGTCGCAGAACTGAAGAAGAAACTACCACACGGAAGTGCCAAGGTGATCAAATTACGCTTGGAGAAAAAAGATCAAACGTTCACACTACAGTACATCTATCGATGTCTCAATCCCAAAAGACCGGATTTCAACCCATCTATTATCTCTGAGGCAATAATGCTGGTTAGACAGTATGCGAAAAAGGTTAAAAGCCTGGAGAAGCGGCTTACGAAAATAAAATTTGAAAACGTATGAAAACATTCTCCTCGATGTCCGTTCCGGACAAAATGCTCACCAGAACATCCTACCTGAGAAACCTGACCTTTATCAACCAGTGTTTACAGTCGGATAATACCCTCACGCCTGAAAAGACGGCTAAACTTCAAACAGAGGCTGCCCGTCTTCAGGTACTTCTCGACGTGCTCGATGCTGAACTGCTCAGTGAATAATGGAAGGGAAACGAAATGATTCTGCAATCCTCCATAGATGAAGTCCTGAGCCTCGATGTCACCGATGTTATCGGCAAATATGTAAAACTGACCCCAAAGGGCAATAACCATCAGGGTAACTGCCCGTTTCACAAAGAGAAAACCCCGAGTTTTTCAGTCTCCCCGTCAAAAGGCATTTACAAGTGTTTTGGCTGCGGGAAACATGGCAATGCCATCGGTTTCGTGATGGATTACAAGAAAATCGACTTTCTGTCGGCGGTGAAAGCCATTGCCGCCGATCACAATATAACCCTCCTGGATGAACCCCGTTCAAAGGAGGCCGCCGTAAAGTTTACCCGAAACGAACAGCTTTATGCTGCAAACAAAATAGCGCTGGAATGGTTTCAGGAAAACCTGAAATCAAAGGAAAATGAACCCGCCTTTGGGTATGTGCTAGGTCGCTGGAACCAGGAGACCATAACAGATTTTGGTATTGGCTTTGCCCCCGAAAGCTGGGACGGGCTGAAGAATTTCGCAAAAGCCAAGGGTGTCGCCGAGGATATCCTGCTCGAAACAGGGTTGCTGTCGGAGAGCAAAGGCAAACGCTTTGATTATTTCCGGGGCCGGATCATGTTCCCGATCCTCTCCGCCACCGGCCGTGTGGTCGGGTTTACCGGCCGGAACTTTTCCGGTAATGAAACTGCTCCGAAATACTTCAATACCCCTCAAACGGGGATCTACAACAAGGGTAAAATCCTGTACGGCCTTCACATGGCAGCAAAAGCGATCAGGGAGAACGGCTTCGCATACTTGGTCGAAGGCAACGCCGATGTGATCCGGCTGCACCAAATAGGAAAGATCAATACGGTTGGTTCCGGTGGAACCGCCCTGACCCGGGAGCAGATTGCAGAGCTGAAAAGCCGCTCCGCTTCTGTCACCCTGATCGGGGATTCAGATGGCGCGGGTCAAACTGCCGTCTTAAAAAGCGGAAAGCTGATCATTGAAGCCGGCATGTTCTGCAACGTGATTGAGCTCCCGAAAGGAGAAGTGAAACAGGACCCTGATTCCTACTTTCAAGACGGTGAGCAATTTGACCTGTACGCCGGCGAACACCAGAAAGACTTTATTATCTGGCAGGCAGAATCACAGAAGGAAAAGTGTAAAAGCCCCGATGGGAAATCCAAAGTCATTGATGAACTTGCGTGGCTGATCACCCGGCTGCCGGTTTCTTCCCACACGCTGTACATCGAACAGCTGAGCGCGAAGATCAAACCCAAAAAGGCCTGGGAAGACAGCATCCGCCGTTTTCTGGCCGACGAGCCGAAACATGAACAGAAGGAACCCGAGAGCGTCATCCCTTCTCATGTCATCCTGTCGGATTATGAGAAATATGGTTTTTACCAGGACCACAATTGCTATTACTTCCGGACCAAAAACGGCCCGTTGCGTGGATGCAATTTCATCATGGAACCATTGTTCCATGTTGCTTCTGTGCTAAACAGCAAACGGATTTACAGAATCACCAATGAGCATACTTTCAGCCAGGTGATCGAACTTCTGCAAAAAGACCTAATCTCAATCAGCGCCTTCAAGCTCCGGGTCGAAAGCCTGGGGAATTTTCTGTTTGAAGGCACCGATGCCGATCTGAACAAACTCAAGCGGTTCCTCTATGAGAAAACGGAGAGCTGCATTGAGATCACCCAGCTTGGCTGGCAAAAAGAGGGTTTCTGGGCCTGGAGCAACGGGATTTTCGACGGAGAGTTCAAAGAGACAGACATCAATGGGATCGTGGTACACCAAGGCAAGAACTATTACCTGCCCTCATCCAGCGGGATTTACAAGTCAGAGGAAACCCTTTTCGTTTCGGAACGCAGGTTCCGGCATTCACCGGGAAAGGTTTCCCTGTTCGATTATTCTTCCCAGCTTCTCCAGGTCTATGGTGACAACGCCATGTTCGGACTCTGTTTCTATTTTGCCACCCTGTTCCGCGACCATATCGCCGGCCGGTTTGGTTTTTATCCGATCCTCAATCTTTTCGGCCCCAAGGGGGCCGGGAAGACTGAGATGGCCATCAGTCTGCTCCAGCTCTTCGGCAACCAGGCCAAGGGGCCGAATATCACCAACACCACCAAGGCGGCGCTGGCTGACCATGTTGCCATGTTTTCCAATGCACTCTGCCATATCGACGAGTATAAAAACAACCTGGAATACGAAAAGATCGAATTCCTCAAGGGCCTTTGGGATGGAACCGGTCGAACCCGGATGAACATGGACAAAGACAAGAAAAAGGAAACCACCTCTGTCTATGTCGGAAACATGGTTTCCGGGCAGGAGATGACTACCGCAGATATTGCCCTTTTTTCCCGGATGATTTACCTGTGGTTCAACAAGGTCGAGTTCAACGAAAAAGAAAAGGCAGCCTTCAACGATCTTAAGGCTGTCGAAAAGCATGGGCTGACGCACATCACTCATCAGATCCTTCAGCACCGGTCGAAATTTACACAGCAGTACCGTGAAAATTACGATCTGGCATCCGACGAGCTATCCAAAATGCTCAACGGCCAGGTGATCGAAGACCGTATTTTTCGCAACTGGCTGGTCATCATCGCTGCTTATCGGACCTTAAAGGATGAGATCCAGGTTCCCTGGAAATATGACGACCTGCTCAGAATTGCTGCCGGCAAGATCATACTGCAAAACAAGGAGACCAAGACCAGCAATGAAATTTCAATCTTCTGGGGGATCGTTGAATTCCTGACCAACGACGGCCTGATCAAGGAAGATGTTGATTTCAAGGTTGACTTTGTCAACAGGTTAAAAACTGACCTGGTTTCCACAGAAGCCGAATGGACGAAGCCCAAGCATATACTCTATCTGAACCATTCCAGGATATTTCAGCTTTATCGTGTCCATGGCCAGAAAACCAAGGAGAACATCCTTCCGCTGAAAACCCTTGAATATTACCTGATGAACTCCAAGGAGTACCTGGGAAGGAAACACTCTGTCAGTTTCAAAGTTGAAGAGAACCACAGGATTGTTGAAGATCAGGATACAAATGTTTCCATCGATGGCAACCAAATAAAGAAAATCACCAGGAGAATTACCACAGCGATGGTTTTTGATTACGACATGCTGAACATCTCCATTCTCAACATTGTTGATAGACAGGAGATTGATTCAAACACAGGGGAACCGACGGACAATCTACCCTTTTGAAAAAAATGAAAACACAAAAAGTTTAACGCAAAAACGGCAGCTACACCAACTACAATAACTACAATTTTTAAAATATTATGAATGTGTAAGTTAAAAGCAACTATCAATGAAATGGTGCAGCTAAACCAAGCTACACTTAACTACAGCTCCTACAAAAAGCTATAATGTAGCTGAGATTTATCGTGCCTTGAAATGCTTACCTGTTTGATTTACAGATTTATAATTGATTGTAGCTGATGTAGCTGCCGTAGATGCCAAAATATATACCCTGACTGAGAAAAACTGAATTTTTTTATGAATCATCCCGGACCCATCACTGATCAAAACGGCTGGAAATATTACGATCATCTTCCTCAGGGCTATCGGCTGGCCGTGATGGATGATTTTCATAAGAACGGTTCAAAGAAGATAGGATTGGAATATCTGATCCAGCGCGGTGATCAGCAGTACTTTGAGGTTCACGTAATCGGCCCTGAATCCAGGGCAATCAACCTCAAGCCGTTTCTCGACCACCGGATGGTCTTTGTCAAAGGCTGATGGCCTTTGAATCTACAACCAACAAAAATACATTTGCCCATGATTGAAAAAGATCGCCCTACCATCACCATCAAACTGAAGCCTTACCTTCAGGAATACCTGATCTGTTCGTTGAGTACCAACACGGCCTCGAAGGGAAACATCATTGGGAAACTTCTCAAACCTCTTCTTGAGATCCGCCCGCCGCAGGTCGTTCCTGAATTCCCGACGGGGCCGGAGTATATCACTTTCGTGCTGCCCTATTACAACGACTTTTGGGTAAAGTCAAATCTCTGGGTCAACGAGCGGAACCAGGCCATCTTTGAAAGCTATCTGGAATGGCACTTCAAAGACCTTTTCTTTCATTACATGAACGATAAAGTCCGGTTTTATAAATCCTTCAAGAAGTGTATCCTTCAATTCTGCTATGACCACAACATCACATTTTCACACCTGAACTACGAAATGCTGAAAAAAGACTATTACCGGAAGCGAAACCGTAAAAAAGACGAAAAAAGTTGCTCACTTTTTGTCCCTGAGATGTCCCCGGATTGTCACTGTGTTTTTTTAACCAAAGAATGATATGGGCAATATTTCACGACATACCGGCATCAACATCGGTGGCCTGAATTCCATAAATTGGATTTACAGGGAAGATGTCGGGATTTTTAAAATCTTCCCGGCCACGCTAAGTTGTATGATCACTCCCAAATCCGGTAAATCATGGAATGCCATCTACGGCACTCCGGAGACGATCCAGCTGGAATCCGAACAGCAGGATACTCCTGCCGGGATAAAGTACATTTACAAACTGAAGATCCTTGTTCCCAAGGACCGTGCACCGGTGGAGACCGAGCTCTACGCCTTGACAGGCCGGCGGCTTATCCTCAAATCCGGTGACAAGAATGGCACCGTACGGATATTCGGGACACTTGACAGCCCTATGAAGATGACCAGCAAACTGCTGAAACCGGCAGTGCTGGAAGGCTTCAACGGATATGAGCTGTTATTTGCCGGAGAGTTTTCAACTCCCGCTGCTTATTACCTCGATCCCAACGGTCCGATCCCCGATGACGAAAACCAGAATTGACCGGGTATTCTTTTCAGTCCTTTATTTGCCGCAGATACCACTATAATATTGTATCCTCAAATTCGAGGGTACAGTGAATCCTATCCTGACTGAAATTTTTTCCGGAGTGTGGCTGATCGATGGTGAACGATCGGCTGCTTATGCTTCCATGATCCTTTCCCTCCTCAAAGGGGAACGAATCTCGCAGGAGGATTCTTCCCTGGTGCGCCAGCGCAACCACCCCTTTGTAATCAGCAGTTCCGGCAGGCAAACCCAGATTCAGAAATTATCCGATGAAAATTTTGCCGGCAGTTCCACCGCCGTGATCCCGATCCGGTCGGAGATACTCAAGTATGATCAGCCCTGCGGTCCCAGGGGGTCGCAGTCCATCCTTCAGGATATCAAAATGGCTGACAAGCATCCGGATATCGGCAGCATCCTTCTGATCGTTGACAGCCCTGGCGGGCAGGTCACCGGTACAGACCTGCTGGCTGATGCCATCCGCGATGCGGAGAAACCGGTGGTAGCCTATATTGAAGGGATGGCAGCCAGTGCCGCTTACTGGATCATTTCCGGCGCCGATAAGATCATCGCCAGTTCTGATCTTGACCGCATCGGTTCCATCGGCACGATGCTCATGGCACAGGACCTTCAACCGGCCCTCGAAAAGCTTGGGGTGAAGTTCCATGAAGTCTATGCCAGCCTCTCTACCGACAAGAACAATGACTTTAACCAGGTGCTCAGCGGAAATTACGATGCTTATCGTAGCAACGTGCTTGATGTGATCAACAGCAAGTTCCTCTCCACTGTCCGGGCAAACCGGTCAAAGTTGGATGAAGTCACCCTTTCCGGGAAAGTATATTTCGCCCGTGAAGCAATTGCTCTTGGCCTAATCGATGAGATCGGATCGCTCACCGAGGCCATTGCCACTGCCACTTTCCTGGCCGAAGAAAAGAAAATCAAATCGTCAAATCATCAATCCCTTAACCCTGAACCAATGAAAATCAACATTTCATGGAAAGCCATCCAGAATTTTTTTAAGATGGATCCCGCCACACTCGACTCCCAGGAGCTGACCGACGAGCGGGTACAGCAGATCAATGATCAGCTGGCCACCGTCACTGCCCGCAATGAGGAGATTGAGGCTCTGCTTGAAACGGAGAAATCAGCTCATGCCAAAACCCTGGCTGACTTTGAAGCCCTGAAAAACGAGGATGCCGCCTCCGAAACCGTTGCCCGCAAGGCCGCGGATAAAATCTCCGGCGGGGAGCACGATGTTGTCTTTTCCCATGACCGGATCGCAGATTCCTTCCTGTCGTAATAATTGCAAACCATTAAAACCAAATAAACAATGGCTGAAACCATTTCGTTGCAAGACCTTAAAACTGCGTTCGGAACCTACATCGGTTCCAACCAGAAGGATATCCTCAGGCTGTTGACCCAGCCGACGGTCTCCGAAAAGTACATGACCACCGTGGCTTCGCAGGACTTGATCTACCGTGCCTCCAAGGCCGTGATCGATGACCTGGTGCAGGGATTTCAGAAGACCTGGACACCCAAGGGCAAAGCCAAATTCACCCCGATCGAAATCCCGCAGCGCCGGCACAAGATCGACCTTTCGTTTTATCCCGATGAAATCGTGGAAACCTGGTTGGGGTTCCTGGCTGATGAATCCACCGACCGGAAAGTGTGGCCGGTCACCCGGTATATCATTGAACAACTGATCCTGCCCAAGGTTCTGGATAACCGTGAACTGAAGCTGATCGGCACCGGGGATTATGCAGCACCGGTTGACGGCACCGCCCAAGCAGTTGGGCTGTCAATGGACGGTTTCTGTACTATCCTTCGTGACAAACACACGGCTGGCACCTCCAGCATCAATTTCATTGACCTGGAAGTGCTGACCGAGGAGAATATCTTCGACCAAATCGAACATTTCGGCAGAAGTGTCGATGATCTCTACATCAACCTTTCGATGAATGTCTTCCTTTCACGCAAATGGTACGCCGCTTATCACCGCAAGCGCCGCGACCTGCACGGGATGGACACCAACTACACCGGCATGAAAGACGTGATAGAGGGGACCAATCTGACCCTGGTTCCGCTGCCCTCCATGACCGGCCAGAACATCCTTTTCACCACTCCCAGGGAGAACTTCATCCGCCTGATCAACCGCAACAACGGCGCCTCGAACATTACCGTCGAGAGCATCGACCGCCAGATCAAGGTATTCGCCGACTGGTACGAATCCGTGGGCTTCGGTATCGAAGAGGCTGTCTTCGCCAGTGTTCCTGTATAACCTGAAAAACCTGTAAAATAATGGCAATAGCGCTTTTTGACCTGTTTAAACCCACCGTAAAAAACGCCGGGGGCGGCGGTGGTATAAAGTCCGAGATCATCCTGATCATGGAATCCGACATTGACTGGGATACCTTCCCGGACAGGGATGCTGAAAATACCATCACAACTGATATCCCCCTGAAGACCGGTAAATTCATGCACAGTTTTTACATGACCCAGGGGACCATCAAGCCATCCCAGAAAAAGCTCAAGGGCTCTAACCAGGACTGTGGTGGATACGAGATCGGGGTCGAAGGATTTTATCCCGGTATTGAAAAAGCAGTGCAGAAATGGATCGCCAATTTCGGCATCGACTTCAAAGGGCTGGTGATCATCCAGAACTGTGCTTCAGCCAAGCGTTACCTGATAGGCGAACCTTGCAACCTGGTGCATCTCGAGACCATTGAAACTACCTGGGGGGAAGAGATCGACAAAGACAAGGGGCACAAGTTTGGCTTCCTGTGTAAGCAGGGATCGCCGATGGCCTTCTATGAAGGCGCCCTGGTCATGGATCCCAATGCCGCCGGCGGATAACAAAGAGGCTCTTGTAGCGTGTTTTCATAAACGTGAGGTTAAAGCCTGCCGGAGAAATTCGGCGGGCTTTTTTGTTCATGTAAATTATTGGGTGTTTTTTTTCTGGCAAGAGAATAACGGCTCATATTTTGCCTTACATTTACAAATTAGGGCGGATTTAATTGCGCCTATAGTTAAAATAATCGCCATATGGCGGTTAGCATAAGTGTTGAACTAAACCGCCCTTGGCGGTAGTTTTTGAGGTTTCCCATCTTTTTCACTTTTCGTCGTATAAGGCAATATGTTAAACCTTAAAACATATTGCCATGAGCACATTACGACAACAACTGATTCA
>Ga0209083_1000304_pt1 | contig 76696 bp, 88 predicted proteins | sample AM7aDNAmetaG_FD_184132 | JGI IMG/M metagenome (GOLD analysis project Ga0209083, IMG submission 184132) | Freshwater microbial communities from Finland to study Microbial Dark Matter (Phase II) - AM7a DNA metaG (SPAdes) (version 3) | ecosystem: Environmental > Aquatic > Freshwater > Lake ... | reverse complement strand
GGGCTAGAGAGTGGTAGGTGCCAGCGGCAACTTCAACCCAGAGAGTACCAGGGACCTGAACCGGTGAGGACTTGTTAACAATTGTACCGTCACCTAGCTCACCGAAGGTGTTCCAGCCCCAGGTCCAGAGGGTACCGTCAGTACGGCGGGCTAGAGAGTGGAAGTAGCCAGCGGCAGCTTCAACCCAGAGAGTACCAGGGACCTGAACAGGTGAGGACTTGTTAACAATTGTACCGTCACTTAGCTGACCGTAGACGTTGTAGCCCCAGGTCCAGAGGGTACCGTCAGTACGGCGGGCTAGAGAGTGGCCGTAGCCAGCGGCAAAGTGACCTGCTTGGGACGAAGAGAAGGTGTCCCAGGTACCGGCTAGAATAGCAGCACGAACGTCTTTAAGAATAAAAACACCAGAATTACTAGTCATTGTTACTGCGCTCCCCTGTAAAATTCATGGTCGTAACCTTCCTTGTTATAGTACATTAGATAAGCCCTTTCTTAAAAATAGCATGTACGCAAAATTCTCCATTAAAATAAGTTAGGCGGTAGGTCATTAAAACATTAACTAACCAGCCAGCTAAAGTACCAGTTAAAGCATCACGTACTGGAAAGCGTCGTAGATAAGTCACTAACCAGTTTAGCACAAGTGTCAGACCAATCGTTGTATCGTGACTGACGGTAGACTTTAACCGTTGGGTACCAATCGGAAATACCACCCAACTGATTAACCCGTACCCAAGGGAAATAGGGACAGTACGGTACTAGAACAGAAACCGGCAGAGACATTGAACCGGCACAGTGGACTAGACTAGTACAAGACGAAACTAAATGGTCCAAACTACGAAGGTAACCAACAGTAGAATCCCAAGTGTCTAGTTGATCTTTACTCAAGAAAGTCAAATGAGAAATAGACTTACGAGGCCACTGTTCACCTTGGTCGGTATTCTCACGTTGGAAGGCGTAACAGTTTCCTAAGTCTAACAACGGTTGGAGGTGCTGAGTTGTAACAGTACGGAACTGTTCAAATTCGAACATAGGGTTACCGGACCACCTTAACCCAATGTTCGCTTCGCTCACGTTTTCAATGTTCGCTTCGCTCACGTTTTCAATGTTCGCTTCGCTCACGTTTTCAATGGGTTTCTTGTAATTGTTGTATTTAGGGGGCAAAGCAGGGGGCAAAGCAGACGGTGCTGGTAGTTTAGTAGCACCCGGTGATAAAGAGCAATAAGGAAAAGTAATACCGTCAGACGGGTGCTCAAGTTCCAACAGGGCTGGGAAGTTCATGCTAGGAATGTAGTAGTCCCAGTCTAAGTGTTTAACTGTGTCTAACGGTCCAGCAACATCAACAGCTAAAGTGTGCTGGAAAAAAGTAACCAAATGTGGACTGCAACCGACAATTACTGTTTTAGCGCCACGGTGTTTCAGAATCTGACAGAAACGACCGAACATCATTTCGTCACCGAGACCACCTTCGTTAGCTACTAGGATTGTTTTGCCTAACAACGAAGTCCCAGCAACGTAGCGACGGTCACGAGGTAGCCGGTTCAAGTACTCGGAACCCCAAGCCCGACACTCACCACCAATAGCTAAGTGTTGAAAACCTTTGAGAAACTCACCACGTAGTAAGTAGTGGTAACCGTAGTTACTTTGGACTCGCAGATCACTCTGGTCACAACCTTGTAGAGTCTTGAACGTCTCGTCAAAGTTACCAATGGCACTGTTGTACAACGCGTAGTCTAAAGCAATGTCAGTAGTAGAACAGTTACCGATTGGCCGGTTAGCTTTGTGTAACGGTGTAATAATTGCTAACGCTTCTTCCGCCTGGAGCAGATAATATAGTGCCTTAGCGTGATTGAGCTTAATCGATTCTGCTTCTGACGGTGGGATTAACGACAACAAACAAGAGGTAGAATACAACGCTGTAGTAAAATCGTGAGCTTTGTAAGCTGCAAACCCTAACCTACTCAAACACTGAACATTGTTAGGATCAAGATCGTGTAACACCTTTAACAAATCAACGGCTAACGAGAACTGCTGATTAGCAATTAACCATTCAGCCGTCTCTACTTGGGGTGGGATTGACTGTTGATGTTGCAGCGAAGCTAGTTGCTCTGGGTAACGGTTACTAACGTCTTGAGTAGCAGGTTGATTAGTGGAATTTAGAGGTAGTCCCGATGTACTGAATAGTGTAGGCGTACCTGACGTATTAGGACGCTGAGAGTCGAACGAAGTCCGACGCTGAGAGTCGAACGCCTCTGGACCGTGTGGACCTTGAGCAAACCTATTGTAGTTAGTAGACGATTTATCCGTCGAAGACGTGTTGTCCGTAGACATGATAGTAAAACCTTTTCTTCTTGAACTTAGTTCGGTAAACTACTAAAATTAAGTTAGGGTGGACTAGAGATTCCTTCCTAAAAAGAATCTCTAGTCTCTTCACTTACAGTAATTCAAAAGTAACAAGTTAGCTAGGGGCAGAGAGGTTAACTGCAGGCCAGCCACGGTTAACATCGTAAACACCAACTTGGCGAGGGTTACCCATTGGGTCTTTAGCACCGCTGGGATCAGCTTCAGTTGACGACCAAGTAGCTAAACAAGCTAAGGGGTTAGCAGGATCAAAAGTAATGGCGTTAATTGCGTCACACTTGGCTCCACGGGTACCACAAAGTTTAGCGTCTAGTTCAGCCATGGCGTTGTAATCAGCAACAATAATGTCAGCTAGGGCTTTAGTAGTAATACCACGGGTGGTAGCTTCAAGAGCAACTAACGGGGCGTTAGTCTGAGCTTCAGTTTCAGTAGTAGCAGCTTGGGCCAGTAAAGCTTGGTTGTACTTGGTTGAACCACCAGCTAGTTCGGACCAGTGGTACCAACCGTCAACAATACCAGCCCGGAGGTTAATTGCTAATTGGCAAATAGTCTGAATTGTTTCCGTTTTACGTTGAGCTAATTCATCCTGTACTGCTGTAGCAAAATCAGCAGGAGTCAGAATGAAAATGTAGTTAGTCGGGTTAGCAGTTACTGAATCGTTAACGGTACCGAAGTAATAATCACCCCGAACCCAAGCTACTGACAGACCAGTTAGCTGAGTAGGAATAACTTTACCGTTAATTCCAGGAGTAGCTAACGCTGCACTAACCCCTGTTTCAAAATCAACCAGTTGGAACTTAACGTACTGCATGTTAAAAATCTCCTGTGAAAAAAGTTTGTTAACTGAATCAGTTGTCCGTAACTGAGAGCGGGATATTTTGTTCTCACACCAGTAGTGGTACACCGTCAGCAGTAGCAGTTAGCGGCAAATTGAAACTAGAGTGGAACAAGTCAACTTGGTCGTCAAGGTATAAGTTAGGACTCATACCGTGACAGGTCAGAATGTGTTTAATACAGTCTAGCTTGTTAGTAACGTCGTGTTTCAAGTAGACGTGTTCAATTAGAGCCGGTAGCGGTAGGCAGTAGAAGATACAGTTAACAGCACAGCCGACTATGACGTTGTGCAGACCAGTAATTTGTAGATCACGGTCGTTAGTGTCTAAACCGGTTTTGTACTGAGTTACTGCATCGGTTAGCACTGCAGTACACTGTTTACGGTAGTCAGTTTTAGGAAAGTGAGGTGGTAGCAGTTCATGCTGGCAATCAGTAATTGGAGCAATAACCTGATTAGCCAGTTTCAGTTCTAACGTCGCGTGAAGGAGTATCTCTAGGAGATAGTAGGACATGTGAACTAACCGATTAGACTCTTGTGCCTGATTGAACCTCTTAAACTTGAAAAACAAGCCTGAAGTTGAGTCTATGTTTAAGGGACAGGAGAGTAGATCGTTGTTAGTGATAGGGAGGGTATTAAGATTGATCATTTAGTAATGTCCTTTATTATAATTTGTTATTAGTGAGATTAGTGTAAGAGGTTAAGCCCAATTAGTTCCTGGTACTTGTACAGGTGAGGACTTGTAAACAATTGTACCGTCACCTAGCTGACCGTAGGCGTTCCGGCCCCAGGTCCAGAGGGTACCGTCAGTACGGCGGGCTAGAGAGTGGTAGTAGCCAGCGGCAACTTCAACCCAGAGAGTACCAGGGACCTGAACCGGTGAGGACTTGGAAACAATTGTACCGTCACCTAGTCCACCGTAGTTGTTCCAGCCCCAGGTCCAGAGGGTACCGTCAGTACGGCGGGCTAGAGAGTGGTAGTTGCCAGCGGCAACTTCAACCCAGAGAGTACCAGGGACCTGAACCGGTGAGGACTTGGAAACAATTGTACCGTCACCTAGTCCACCGTAGGGGTTGTAGCCCCAGGTCCAGAGGGTACCGTCAGTACGGCGGGCTAGAGAGTGGTCGGAGCCAGCGGCAACTTCAACCCAGAGAGTACCAGGGACCTGAACCGGTGAGGACTTGTTAACAATTGTACCGTCACCTAGTCCACCGTAGTTGTTCCAGCCCCAGGTCCAGAGGGTACCGTCAGTACGGCGGGCTAGAGAGTGGTAGTTGCCAGCGGCAACTTCAACCCAGAGAGTACCAGGGACCTGAACCGGTGAGGACTTGGAAACAATTGTACCGTCACCTAGTCCACCGTAGGGGTTGTAGCCCCAGGTCCAGAGGGTACCGTCAGTACGGCGGGCTAGAGAGTGGTCGGAGCCAGCGGCAACTTCAACCCAGAGAGTACCAGGGACCTGAACAGGTGAGGACTTGTTAACAAGTGTACCGTCACCTAGCTCACCGTAGGAGTTGTAGCCCCAGGTCCAGAGGGTACCGTCAGTACGGCGGGCTAGAGAGTGGCCGTAGCCAGCGGCAAAGTGACCTGCTTGGGACGAAGAGAAGGTGTCCCAGGTACCGGCGTAAGCTGCTAAATAAACTTCGTCTAAAGTCCATACTCCAGTATTAGCCATTTTTAAAACTCCCTATCTCGTAGACTATACTTAAAAGAAGTTGAATGTACTAGTTAATAACAAATAGCCGTTAAAAACAACAGGTGGTAGGTCACTAAAACAACCTACCACCTTAGTCCGTAATCACACTAGTTACCGGTTCCGGCTAGCTGCTACTATTGAGCTAGACGAGTTGCTGCTAGTGGCTTGTAGTTTCCAGCCGTTGGTTAGCATCTTAGGAGACTCGAGTAATTCAATTGTGCTACCAACAGGGATAGGGAGTAAATAAGACAAGTAAGATTGGACGTTGTTGCTGCCGTCAGTGATAATGACTGAGACACCGTCAGTGACTGAGCCGCTGTTAACGACGAGGATACTGTCAAACACAGCACCGTTGCCGCCAGCAGTTACTAAACTAGCCATGGTACTAGTGGCGTTAATACCAGAACCGACCAGTGAAGTAGTGGTAATTGTGGAGTAGGTAACAGTAACTGATAGAGCACCGCTAGTTGAAGAGATAGCGTTTAAGAGGTCGTTAGGATTCATGACCTTTGGTCGCTTCAGAATCTCAACGGCTGATGTACCAGGAATTGGTAAATTGTAAGCCCAGTAAACTGTGCTGCCACCGCTAATAACTTGGCTGGCGGTGAAGTTCATGCTACCAAGAGTGGTGTTGGACACTTGGACCGAGTGAACAATGTACCGTACTGTGGATGTTGACGGTGCAGTGAACAACGTGGTACCTGAACTGCTCGGGGTACCGACGACTACGTTGTTAATACCAGTGTCAAAGAAACCGTGAGAGCCGTTCAACATTGTTGACGATCCACCGGCACTAATAGCCGTATTAACGAACGCTGTAGTAGCTAGAGTAGTTGAATTATCACCAGCAGTCTGTGTGCTAGCAGTAGCCAAACCGTTAACTGTCAGATTACGACCGACTAAGAAATCACCCTGAACGTCTAGTGCCATTTTGAAAAACTCCTAAAGAGGGAAATTACAGTTCTCAGAATTCTGAGATTTTTTAAGTTACGAGAATTGGTCTTACAAACAAAATTAAGATTATCCCTAAATTGCTTATTATTTTGTCGCTTGTGAATTAGGTTGTTTAGTGGTTATTGTTATTGATGCGGGGGGCAGGACGGTAGAAAAGTAAGGTGTTTTTGTTATTTCGGGAGTGAGTAGTAATTAACTATGAGGTTTAGACACAGTTGAACCCCGGTAGAATCTAACAGTTAGAGTCTACCTGGGTTATTTATGGAAAAGGTGTTGTGGAGTTTGCACCTATGAGAACATCTTGTAAGCTTGGTCAATAGGTAGTACAGTTACTCCAGTAGCAAGAGCCTTCTTAGTCTTGTCACTTACGAACGACTCATCCTTGACTATAAGGTGGGTGGTAGCGGCAGTAAAGGAGGATCCGATTTTACCTCCTGTTTTTTCGATTTTCTTCTCAAGTTCCTTGTCGCGGATACCTGTGAACACGAAAGTTTTACCAGAAAATTTGCCACCAGTAGCTGGACGGTCTAGAGTTAAATAGGGTTTAAGGTCTTCGTAGAAATGTTTGAAGGTTGGTAGAGAACCAGCGAAGCTTAGCCCTGTCTCAAAAGTCAAACCTTTAATCTGACCAACTTCAGCAGCCAAGTCTTTCCGAGATTTGTTTAAGGTTAGCACGCCTTCACCGAACTTATCGTACAACCAACTACACCGCTCTAAACCAAAAGCCCGACCGAAACTACTAGACGCTGCCATAAGTACAGGAAGCTTAACCGGGTTGAGAGCCTTCTGAATGTTCTTGAGAATGTTCTCAGAGCTAGTCTTCTCAAACCCTTGGATTTTAACCATGTCAGAAGCCTTAGCTTTCACGATACTAAGGATGGTCTTGTACCCTGCGTTGTACATCTTACGAATCTGCCCAAGTCCGAAAGACTGAACACCAATTGTCGTGAAAAAGTGTTCTAGTAGCTTAAGCTGCGCGTCTTCAGAGTTTTTGTCAACAAGGACAAGGTTGACTTTATTCTCGTCCCACTCATACTCTCCCACAACTTCCGGGTCTGGCATGAAATAGGTCTTAGAGGGCTTGATGAAGGCCACTATCTTCGGTATCACGCCGCCGCTACGGATGCAACCTACGGTTGAACCAACGTTGATCATATTCTCGCGGATGTATTTAAAATTATACAACGTTGGACCAGAAACCGTAACTCCGTCTATTTCTATAGGATCGGTGGTCGCTGTGGGTACAAGAATAGAATCCTTGCTGACTTCCACGTTAATCTGTCTGATCGTGGTTGGAACGTATTCATCGTCCAACTTAAAAGCTCTGGCAAAAGCTGGATTGTTAGAGTTTGTCTCATTGCTCAACTTTTTACGAAGGTTAGCGTCATCAACTTCTACTACAACTCCGTCAGCTTCAAAATCGTAGTTCGCCTTGATGTGATTGATCTTACCGGCTAACCGTTGCTCAGCATCCTTAGTAACATTTACCAACTCGTAAGGTACAACGTCAAAACCTTGCTTCTTGAGAAGTTCAAGTTGCTTAGACTTATCTAAATCATCCCGATCAAAAAGTGAGAAGGAAATACAGTTGAAATCCTTGAGGAAACTGGGTGTAGGGGAGGCTCGATTGAGTAGCCCTGCTACCATATTGCGTCCGTTTTTGTACTCTTTACCTTCAACTTCTTTACCTTTGTACTTTTTGGCAAAGGTACTCTTGGAAATAATGATCTCAGCACGTACGTCTAAGTCAATTGCGTCCCTAAGTTTATGCGGTACATTCTTGACAAACTTGACATGATTAGTAATTCGCTGGCCTGAAGTACCGTCACCACGCGTAAAAGCGTCGGTTAGTATTCCTTTCTTGTAGAGTAACTGGCAAGAGGAACCATCAACTTTATAAGACTCTACAAGCGAAGTAGCTTTAATTTTCTTGATCCAAGTGTTAATGTTCTGAGCGCCAGACTCTCCAAACTTAACTTTTTCTAGACTACCCATCAAATGTTTTAAAGGTACTTTGCCTTCTTTACTTACCTTCGGAACTCCTACCTTCCTAACCGTCTTATTACCAGGGTCAAGTCCGAGAATAAGTTCTTTCAAAGTGTCAAACTCTGAATCAGTTAACTTGGACTCAGACTCGCCGGAGTGGTAAGCTTGACTAGCTAGAGTAAACTGTTCTTCCAGCGACTTGACCAAAGCGGAGTTGTCCGTGTCAAACAGGCGGAAGGCTTTCAAGTACACTTCAGGATCGTAGGTAACTAAACCTGTGCCGGACTTGATCCAAGTGACGGTGGGTTTCTTGAGAGCAATTAGTACAGGTTTGAAGTGGCTAGATAGGGCGGCTAGAGTGCTAGTCTTATTACGACAGTCGGTGAACAAACTGAAATCACCGTTAAACAGCCCGACAGATTTATAACCATCCACCACAATAACCTTGAAGTACAGAACGTTAAGGTTACTAGCTACTAGCGGAATCAGCACTGTACTTTTACCAGAATTAACGTAGTGACCGAGTATTTTAACCTTGGGTGACTCTTTAAACTCTGTAGACTTGGGCAAATTACGAACATCAAGAGGAGTTACAGTTTTACTAGTAGCTGCTGTAGACAAGTACTGATCAACTTCAGCGGTTAGAGCTAGTTTCTTGACTGACAGAGAATCCGTTAACTTTTTGGTTGACAGAGAATCCGTTAACTTTTTGGTTGACAGAGAATCCGTTGGTTTCTTGACTGACTGAGAATCCGTTAACTTTTTAGTTGACATGGAAGGTTGTCCTTTGCTTGTTGGGAGTTGTTAAAGGACTAGTTGTTTTTGTACACGGTTTTGTGGCCTAGGTGTTTTTTGTTCAGGTCGTTCTGTCGGTCAAATTCAAACTCACCCAACTCTTTTATTAAGAGCGACTTTATTACTAGTGCGTTGTAGTCAGGTTCAGTGGAGCCTTTGGTTTTGTTCAGAGTAGCGGTAATAGACATGGTACCTTGACCGGCACGGAACATGCTTACTGCGTTCGTTACTACTTCGGCGTAAGAACGGTTAGGATTCTTTTTACGGATATGGTGACCTAACCCGTTCTCCCTCAAGTACTTGTTAAATTCTGTGCTACAGATTCCAAAAATGACAGCTACTTGTTTAGGAGTCTGTGTCTGCAGGTAAGTTACAATCTCACTGCGGTGTGATTTTAGTATCTCTTCTAGATCACGTTGCTCTTTAATATAGTGACCTAGATTGTTTCTTCTGAGGAAGTTGTTAAAAGAGGCAACGTTAACACCACAAGTTTTTGCTAGTTGGTAAGCAGCTACTCCGTTACGAAGTTGCTCTTCAAAACGTGCCTGGAAACCGTCTAAGTAAGCGTCTATGCCCAACTTGTTCCGAATGAACGAACCCAGGTTATTATCTTTTAGAAAGACATAGAGCACATGTTTAGAAACACCAAACAACTCTGACATCTCTGCAACAGAAGCTCCTGACTCTAGCTCTTGTTTAAGCTCAGGTAACAAACCTAATAACGCTTCAGAAACTCCTGTAGGTCTAGATTTACCTTTATTACCGTGGGCTTTAGGTTGTTGCATCGATTCATTTGTACCTAACATCGGTGACTCCTTTTTCTAATTGAGTAGTTAGTCTAGTTCTAGTTCACCCATCTCGTCATCTAAAGCAGCTAAGTAGTCATCTTCAGTCCAAGTAGGATGCATAGCTTCTATGGTGTCTTTGTGGGTTTGAGCCCCAGCAGCATCAAGAAGCTTCTTAAGTTTGGGATACGGTAACCGCTTAACCTTGGCCTGACCACCGTGTTTCTTGAACACTTTTTCTTTGGCTAAATTAGCTTCCATAGTCTCGTGATCAAGAGTTTCTTTTAACGACGACTCGAGGTTGTGCTTCTTAACCGCTTCAACATACGACTTCTCTAGGAATATAGTACCTTTTAGGTTCTTGTCAAAATCCCAAATACCAATCCAATGATCCTGTTCTTCCGGCTTATAACCAAAAGTCTCAGTGTCTTTAGTGTGCGTCACTACTTTAACTTCGTAACCTCTATAGGTTTTAGGAATCACAATGGACGCTAATATTTCAGACAACGAGTCCAAGGTACCACAGTCTGCCGAAGAAGTCAAGCCAAATTTTCTAGCCAAGTAAAAATCTATACGATCAGTAGGCGAACTACAAGTGAGTGTACGATCAGTAGGCGACGTACCGGAAGGAGAACTATGTACTGCTGACATACCTATAAATCCCTAGGAGTTTACAGAACATAGTGGGTGAGAAGGCAACCCACTATGTTCTTTTGAGATGAACGTGTTCTACATGCTTGCTCGTGTTCTACATGCTTGCTCGTGTTCTACATTAGCATCATGCCTAATGCTAGGAGCATAATGAAAGTGTCACGGTTCATGGCGTCTAATAAAGGATCAGTAAAAGTTCTAATGGCTTGTTCAGGGAAACTTTTAACCTTGTCGGCAAACTCATCAATTATTTTACCGAAGAAGTTCTTTTCTTTTGGTTCAGAATACCTGGACTCCCCTCTGTCTTTGGGTTCCGGTTCGTCTTTAGGTTCAGGCGTAACAGGGCGGACAGGTTTAGCTATAGCTTTCATGAACGTGTCTATGACGACAGGGTTAGGCTTACCGTCAATTAAATGTTTAACGCCCTTACTCTTCAAGTCTTTAAATGCGTCTACTATGTTATTAAGTACTGGCATAAACTTAGGATCGTCTTTACACTTATTAAAGTGCTTAGCAATAGGTTGAGGTACGTCAAGGTCATAATCACCAATAGTAATCTTTTCCTTGGGCTCCTTAGCCATAATAGCGCCCATATCAGTACCTAACACAGACCCTGGCTTAGGCGGAGCGGTCAACAGCGGGTGAAGCTTCTCTATTTCAGCTAGTTTGCTAGGCGCTGAATCAGAAGGCTCACTGTGAATAGGCTTAGTAATTAAACTAGGTCCGGTATCGTGACTGGAGTCTAAACCAGTGTTAAGTAGTTCTTTTTCGTGTTTTACTACAGGAGGTCCGTCCTTAGAAGCTTCAGGCTCTTTAGACTCTGTCTCCGTTCCGGTAGCCTTAGTCGGTTCTGGACTGGTTGATGACTTATCCGTAGGACCCGTAGGCATCGTATGTGCAGCAGGACTAGGAGTAGACCCTTGGGCAGAGCCGGGAGCAGAGCTTGAAGCAGGTTTAACTGACTTGAGTTGTTTTTCAAGGTCAACTTTGTGAGCTTTGGCGTGTTTCAAAGACTCAGCAGCCTTGTCACGTTTAGACTTAGGTACTGATTTGTCTTTTACGGTAGCGGCAAGCTTAGTAATACGTTGCGTTACTTTTTTAATGGACACTTGAATTGCTTCTTTAGACCTGTGAGCTTTAGCGTCAGGATGAACTAGAATGTCACTTTCATCTTCGGCTAGAGCAAGGGACAGGTATGTAGCAATTCGTCGTTGAGCAGGTGTTAAAATGTTAAAAGGCACGAGGTATACTCCTTTTGTTAATTACATTACAAATTTAACCTTGGACTTAAGATGGTCAGGAACTTTGACCTTAGACCCTTTACTCAAGTACAAATTACCACCAACACTAAGACCTGTAGGTAGACTAGTTAGTGAGGTACAACCATTAAGGTTCAAATAACCTTTAACACTGAGACCTGTAGGTAGACTAGTTAGTGAGGTACAACCATTAAGGTTCAAATTACCTCTAACAACTAGGTTCTTACTGTTAGTAAACTCCTCTAGAGTCATTGTTCTAGAGTCAACTTTAACTAAACCAATGTTAAGGTGGTCTGATATTACTTTTAGGTTAAACTGCTTGATGTACTGGTGTAAATAGGACCAGTACTTTTGGATGGGAGCCTTGTTCTGTTTACCTTTTATCTGGAGAATCTCTTTACCTCTTAACTCTAGAGTAGCGTGAGGGTTGTTAGAAGGATATCTTAGTGAAACTACCTTAACTGATTCTTCTTTAACCTGCTGGTAGTAACTACCAACACAGTGTTGCATCAGCTTACCCTCTCTATCGAGAGCTTGCTGTGAAAAGAGTTCTATTAGTTTAAAGCCGTCAGGGAAGGTTAGAAGAGTCTTAGTACCTTCAGAATCCTCAGCAGAAGAAGCTTTCTTGTTTAGCTGTTGAGTCCAGTTCTCAGAGTGAGCTATCATCTGAGGGAAAGAGACTCTTTGTAAGGAGTCTTATTTGGACTCTGCTTCTTTGGAGTTTAGGAAATCCACTATGTGGTCTAGCTGATCTTTGATGGTTGGAGTCAGAACAATGTTACTAAGATCGTTAAACTCAAAGGCTTTGGTTTGTTGGGGTGTTGGATTCTTAGGAAGCTTAGAGACAGAGTGTAGGTTAGATTTGTCTTTTAAGAGGTAGTTCTTGAGAACTGTTAGGAACCATTGTTTGGATTCAGGACGCTTCAGTTTAGTTAGGTAGGGTTGGACGTAGGAGTCAAAAGGTTTAACTAGGATTGAAGAATGGACGTTGTACTGTAGCAGATAAGAATCTACTTCGTGAAGGAGGTTAGTCATGGAGGTATTCCTTTACCATAAAGGACTAATGACTGTTAGCCCAAGGCATATCATCTTGTAAAAACAGTGTGAGGTAGAATAGGAGTCTCACGAGGAATGAATTGGTTCTTGATCTCGTTAACGTTAACGACAGCAGTTTCACCGAGAGGTGAGTTGAAATCAAACCCGGTGACCTGGGTAACTTCAAACAGGTTACGGTTCAACTTCTCGGCAAGACGGAGTAAAATGTGAAACGGAAAACTGAGAAACGGTAAGTTCTGTTTCCAGACTAGAATCTTCAAACTGGATTTACCAGGGTTGTAGTAAACGTAGAGCCAACCCAGTTTGAGAATCTGATTCAAGGTTCGGTTACGAATCGTCAACTGGTTAATCGGAGTAATAAACTGTTTGTTCTTGAAGAACGCTTGGTCGTCCATTTCTACAATGGTACCGTCAGTCATAATGTAGTAAGTCCGCTGATTAGTAACATAGTTAACAGTTTGCAAGTACTTCTGAGTGTCATTCTGCTTCTGCTGCATTTGCTTCCACAGATCAGACTTACGAAACTCCATAGGAGTCACGTTATTCTGGAACTTAGGAATCTCTGACACCTGACCCGGAAGTTTAGAACCGGGTTTGTTAATGTTAGTGTAGAACGAGTTGTGTGGTAACGTCTTCGGTACTCGAGACAAAAGGTAAGGTAGTTTTGGAATAGCCACAGGAGTAATTCCTCTTTAAAATAGTCTTTAAAAAAATTTAACCTTGGACTTAAGATGGTCAGGAATTTTGACCTTAGACCCTTTACTCAAGTACAAATCACCACCAACACTAAGACCTGTAGGTAGACTAGTTAGTGAGGTACAGCCACCAAGGTCCAAATAACCTTTAACACTGAGACCTGTAGGTAGACTAGTGAGTGAAGTACAACCTCTAAGGTACAAACCACCTCCAACACTGAGACCTGTAGGTAGGCTAGTGAGAGAGGTACAACCACCAAGGTCCAAATAACCTTCAACACTGAGACCTGTAGGTAGACTAGTGAGTGAGGCACAACCAGCAAGGTCCAAATAACCTTTAACACTGAGACCTGAAGGTAGGCTAGTGAGGGCGGTACAACCACCAAGGTACAAATAACCTTCAACACTGAGACCTGTAGGTAGACCAGTAAGAGAGGTACAACCTCTAAGGTCCAAATTACCTTCAACACTGAGACCTGTAGGTAGACTAGTTAGTGAGGTACAACCATTAAGGTCCAAATAACCTTTAACACTGAGACCTGTAGGTAGACTAGTGAGTGAAGTACAACCATAAAGGTTCAAATAACCTTCAACACTGAGACCTGTAGGTAGGCTAGTGAGTGAGGTACAACCATTAAGGTACAAATCACCTCTAACAACTAGGTTATTACTGTTAACAAACTCTTCTAGAGTCATTGTTCTAGAGTCAACTTTAACTAGACCAATGTTAAGGTGGTCTGATATTACTTTTAGGTTAAACTGCTTGATGTACTGATGTAAATAGGACCAGTACTTTTGGATGGGAGCTGCGTTCTGTTTACCCTTGATCTGGTGAATCTCTTTACCTCTTAACTCTATAGTAGCGTGAGGGTTGTTAGAAGGATATCTTAGTGAAACTACCTTAACTGATTCTTCTTTAACCTGCTGGTAGTAACTACCAACACAGTGTTGCATCAGCTTACCCTCTCTATCGAGAGCTTGCTGTGAAAAGAGTTCTATTAGTTTAAAGCCGTCAGGGAAGGTTAGAAGAGTCTTAGTACCTTCAGAATCCTCAGCAGAAGAAGCTTTCTTGTTTAGCTGTTGAGTCCAGTTATCAGAGTGAGCTATCATCTGAGGGAAAGAGACTCTAAGTAAGGAGTCTTGTTTAGACTCTGCTTCTTTGGAGTTTAGGAAATCCACTATGTGGTCTAGCTGATCTTTGAGAGTAGGAGACAGCTGTAGGTCATTAAGATCATTAAACTCAAAAGCTTTAGTCTGTTGAGGTGTGGGATTCTTAGGAAGCTTAGAGACAGGGTGTAAAGTATCAGGTTGTTTTAGAAGATAGTTCTTGAGAACTGTTAGGAACCATTGTTTAGACTGTTCGTGCTTCAGTTTAGTTAGGTAGGGTTGGACGTAGGAGTCAAAAGGTTTAACTAGGATTGAAGAATGGACGTTGTACTGTAGTAGATACGAGTCTATTTCATAAAGAATGTCAGACATGTTATCGGGCTCACTCTGGAAACTCGGGGTTAACGGGAACAGTAACGTTGGTGTTAGCGTGACTGGCGTAAATGTTACCAGTAGTCAAACCAATAATGTCTTCACCAACAGTACAGTCGTACGGTACTGAATTTAGCTGGGTGCCCCACAGGTTAAAATTACCATGGACGGTTAAACCACTAGGTATTACAGCAAAAGACCGGCAGCGGATCAGTAACAAGTAACCGGAGACTGTCCAGTTGTCAGGTAACGAAGTTAACAGCTTACAATCCGTCAGGTCAATGTTGCCTGTTACAGTTGGGCCACTAGGGTAAACCACCAAAGCGGTACAACCGATTAACAAGAAGTCTCCGTTAACTGTTAAGTCTGGCGCTATAGTAACCAAAGAAGTACAACCACTAACATCCAAGTACCGTGTAGCAGTTAGTCCACTGGGTAAACTTTCCAAAGAGGTACAGTTAACTAGAGCTAAAAAGTCCGGGAGGTTCAAACCAGTCGGTAAAGCGGTTAGTGCTGTACAGTTTATCAAATTAAGGGCACCGCCGAAACTAGCACCTTGATCCAGTGAGACTAAAGCTGTGCAGTTTTTGAAATAGGCTGTACTCCCAATGACAGTATCACTAGGTACGTTAACTAATGCCGTACAGTTACTAGCGTCCAAAACACCGTGGACAATTAAGCCCGTAGAGAAAGTTGTTAATGCAGTACAGCCGACTAGATTCAAATTACCAGGGATTGTCCAGTTGTTAGCTAAAGTGGTTAAAGCTGTACAACCTTGTAGATTAACGTTGGCGCCAGTAATTAAACCGTCAGTGATAGAGACTAAAGCGGTGCAGTTTAGAAAACTTGCGTTCTTAGCGACACTGAGGCTACTAGGTACCGTTACTAGAGCAGTACAATACTCGGCATCTAGTGAACCGTCAACGGTCAGGTTGAGCGGTAGTTCTACTAAAGCTGAACAGAACCCTAACCTTAAGTCACCTTGTACTGTCATGTTGTCAGGTAGGTTAACTAACGTAACACAACCAGTCAGGTCCAACGAGTCATTGACAACAATGTTGTGGTAATTAACAAAATCTGTAATGGCAATAATCTCACCGTCAACTTCGAGATTACCGTTACCTACCTTTTTAACTGTGCTCATGAGGAATAACTTTCTCTTAGAGAGATTTGGGTAAAATTTTCAGTTTAGGGTGGGTTAATAACAAGTCATAACCGTAATCGGGATTTTCTTGGTGCTGTTTTAGACAGTAGTCAATTGTATTCTGAGAAGCGTACACGGAGAGTAAATATTTACTGAGAGGTTTAATGTCGCCTAGCAGAAACTCTTCGGCTTCGGTTCGGCGGTTGTGCTTGTGTCCAGCTTGGTAGTCAATCTCAATTAACCTAGAATTATGGGCTAGTTTGTCCCAAGAAAGCTCAAACACAACACCGTCACCGCGCCAACCTGAGAACAAAGTAGACTGTTGGTTCAAGTTAACACCAACGAACCCAGGGCTACGGGTTAACGACACACCTTTCAAGGTACCTACTGAATTTTGATTCTTAGAAGCAATTCCAGGACGAGCTAAATGCTCAGTTATTCCTAAAATTACATCTTGGTGAAGAATCTTGAGAGCAGTATCAAGATAAGTAGAGTGGTATAATGAGCCTTTAGCCGACGTTGGTAGTTTAGCTGTGGTTAGGTAAAAGTTGACACGTTGAGTGGCGGTGGTTCTTTGAACCGTAGGGGTTACTAGCATCAGAGTCTCCAGTTTCGTTTAGCTCTCGTCTAATGACAGCTTTCTGCCAGGGAGTCCAGGTAGCTACAATAGCACTAGCTCGGTTGAGACGAGCTAGAAAGTCGCGGTTAAGCTTCAAAGCTATTTCCTTAAGCCGACGGTGCCGCGAATGTCAGCACCAGTTAAGTTGGAACCACGTAAGTCAGCGTTGGTTAGGTCAGTGTCGAGTAGAATGGTGTTAACTAATTTAGCGTTTTTAATGTTGGCTCCGGTCATAATTGCTTCGGCTAGGTTAGCTCCTGAAAAATCGGTTCCAGTTAAAATTGCGTCTTGTAGTTTGGCGTTCTTAAAAGAAGTAGGCCAATTGTAGTTGTCTCGTAAGGGCATTGGTACTGCTATACAGTTAGTTAACGTGGCTTTCTGGAGGAAGGCCCGGTTAAAACACGCTCCGCGTAAATCTGTAGAGGTTAAGTTGGCCTCTCGCAAGTCAGCTAGTTCCAAGTTAGCCATGGCTAAAACTGTAGAGGCTAGATTAGCGTTACGTAATACGGTACACTTCATTAAAGCGGCACTGAGGTTTAAAGAATTCAAGTTTCTGTTGGATAAATCGTAGTTGGACAGGTCAGCACGGGAGCCAGCTTTACCGTTAGACGTAATCCACTCTTCGTGTTTCTTAACAATAGCTGCAATGTCATCGTCTAACGCGTCAATTCTATTGGACAGTAAAGTGTTGCCTAAGTTAACTAAGGAAAAATCTACATTGTCCAATAAGCAACCGACCAGTGAGGCTTCTTGTAACTGAGAATTTCTAAGAATAGCTCTTGTGAAAGTAGAACCTTCAAAGTTAACTCCTGTTAGGTTAGCGTCACTGAAGTCAACACCAGTTAAGTCAGCACTTTTGATACTAGCGCCTGATAGATTAGCGTTAACAAAACTACTAGACCGTAAATCACAAAAATCTAAACTGGCTTGAACTAGAAAACTGTTGGACAACTTAGCTCTGATAATTTTTGAGCCTGACAGTGAGGCTAGTTCCAACTGTGATTGTGCTTCTATTGGATTGAAAGGAGTTAATTCTCCGTTTTTACTACGCAAGAGCATACCGTCTCGTAGGTCAGCTTCAGTCAAATCTGCGTAAGTAATTTTAGCGGACTTGAGTTTAATACCACGCATGTCAGCTTTCTTGAGGTTACACCGACTTAGGTTAGCGCCGGTTAAATCAGTAGCAAACAGACAAGCAAAAGACAAATCCGAACCTTCAAAATTAACCTCTGTTAACACCGACCCTGTAAAATCAGCACCGGTCATGTTCTTGTTAGACAAATCAAAATGTGGAATATTCACAAACTTCAAAGAAGCTCTAGCCCCACCAGACTTGGACTCTACAAACCTCTTATGTTTTGTTAGCGCATCCTCTACTTGATCGGCAGTTAACGATTTGTACTGAATGTTGTACGCATTATTTGTAGTGTATACGTTGTTTGTTCGTGTGGACATGCTTGCTCGTGTGGACATGCTTGCTCGTGTGGACATGCTTGCTCGTGTGGACATGCTTGCTCGTGTGGACATGCTTGCTCGTGTGGACATGCTTGCTCGTGTGGACATGGTTGTACACCAAGGGTTCTCTCTGTTAACCTGGGAGGGAGTTTCTTCTTGGTGGGCTTGTTAGGGTAGGAAGGTATTTAAGATTTACTGATATTTACTGATATTTACTGATATTTACAAAGTTAGCGTTCTTCAATATTTCAGAGGCTCTTGATTGTCTAGCAGAAGTAGGTACAGCAGGAATAAGACTTCGAGCTAACCTATCATCAGCAGCTAGTCGTTTACTCAAGTCATCCAAAACTAGTTTACAATCTTGAATAACGGGTAGTAGGATATGTTTGTGAGCAGTAATTCTATAAACATCAGAAATTTTAGACTTTAAAGGTTTGGTTACTGGGTAGTTGTAATGACTCTTATTAACCTGTAGAATAGTACTTATGTATGAAGTGATAGTGTAAGTAGCTGGGTAGGTTTGGTAGTTTCCTGAGAGAATTTGTACTATTAACTCACCCAAAGCAGAATCTGCCAAAGATTGAAAGTGAGAAATATAGTCATCATAGGCTATGTTGTAATTGTCAAAAACGAAACAACCAAAACTAAAAGGCGTTTGGTGTTCTTGGGTAGTACGCTCTTTCTCTAAAGCTGAAAATTGTTTGACTATTTGGTACAGTCGATCTTTCAGTGACTGTAATTCTTCCGATGAAGGCGTGACATAGTCCGATAGATTCATCAGATCAACTTTCTTTTAATTTTAAATACGTTAAAATTCTCATGGACGCCGTAATTTTAATACCGGATTTAGCTCGCTCTAGCTCAGATATAGATTTTAGTAAACGCTTAGCTTCCTTCTCTAAAAGCTTGAAGTAGGCGTTTAAAATAGAAGGATATATTGGATAATTACAAATATCAAGGTTTTCCTTTACCAACAACAATTTGCATTAACAAATTTATAAAGCCAATGTCATCTGCTTCAACACGCATGGCAATAACTTTATACATAAAATTGATCCTTATTCTAAAGATTGGTACAAAAACTCTAGTATGTCTTTACATATAAATTTACTATTGGAGTAACGAGAATCTTGAGCCAAGGTTTTCCAAACGTTAGAGGTATTCATTATCGCAGCTATAGTTTGAATCTTACTAGTATTGATAGTAGATATAAAGTATGAACACAAACAACTAACGAATGAACTTCTAGGTGGAAACTGTTGAACACTTTGTAACAACTCTACAATTAAACTACCAAGTTTACCGTCTTCCAGATCATTGAAATGAGAACGCCATTCAAAATATGTAAGGTTATAGACAATATACATAACTTTTGTACCACTTATGTAAACTACAGTCTCTTCTCGCCTAGATTCTTCAAACTTTAAATAGTCGGTTACAACTTTAACTAATCTCTTTTTTAAAAGGTTTACTTCTTGGGCTAAGTCTGGATCGGAGTAAAGTGAATCCTGATAACGTTGTAACAAGGCTTTTATTTTCTTGGAAGACATCAGGTTCACCTGTCCTTCAAAGATTGTAGTTCTTCCGATGAAGGCGTGACGTAGTCTGAAAAGTTTAAGGTACTAGTGGATGACCCGTCTACACGAGTAAGCATTGTAGTCAGTCCTTAGTGTTTAGGTAAGCTAGTACCCGTTTGGGTGCTGTAGTAGAAGGTCGTTTTAAATCAGGCATAGATATTGACCGAAGCAACCGTTTAACTTCAGTCTCTAGGATTTTAAAGTACCGACCTAAGTAGTCTTTAGGGACGCGAGCGTCAGAAACTGTTTGCCAGACTTCCGTACTCTTAAGTTTAGCACGTAGGCTAGGATCAAGTAACAGTTTAGCACAAACGTATTGTATATGGGTAGGATTGTTACTAGTTGCCAAATCTTTATAGGTAAGTTCGAAAATCATCTGACCAGCATGAGAGATTTTCTCAAGGGTGTGAGCGTAGTACGTTTTCCATAACTTAGGTAGAGACTTTTGTAACTTTATTAAAGCGTCTTGCTCCTCTATAGTAGGTTCTACATTTTGATATAAAGCCTCCATAATTTTTAGAGACTTCATGGCGTCATCAATATCTTCCAGTTTACGTAGAGCTTTAGTAACGGTAACATTAGACTTAAACTCTAAGTAATGTAAGTATTCATGACTGATAGCACTATATAATAAAGGCTTAGCAGTTTCCCAGTCCATTATCCTATTATAACCTATCATCATAGTGTTAGATTCAACATAGTACTTGGCAAAGATATTAACTACGTCTTTGTTAATATCATCTCTAAAGGGGCAAAACGAAACATTAGCTATTCCCCAAGAAGGGTCCTGAAAATCAGCTTTAACATTTGATGTAGGATAACCGTGCTCAAGTATATCCTTCATTATAGAGTTTATAGCGATAACATTATCTACAGATACGTGTAAAGCTAAAATTTCAAAAGACATTTTTTGATTCCTTACTTTTAAGATATGAGTATAAAAAGTCAAACAACTGTTTAAAACAAAAGATCAGTTCTGTTATAGTATATGTACCAAGTAAATAGTCTAGATATTTAGATTGCTTAATACTAATAGTTAGCGAGGTTATATGCGTGTTATAACTACCACAGTACCCCGAAGTTATAAAATTACTTTGTATAAAGTCTAACAAGGATAAGCTTACCGGATACTCACTAAAATTAGGTTTCAAAAGCTCTACTAACAAACCACCTAATGGAGAATCTTCCAGCACCTTGAAGTAAGTGTACCATTCATCGTAAGTTATATTATAATGTGTAGTACGCATTCTAGGATGAGGGAATAAAACCTCTTTCCTGGATTCTTCAAAGGTTAGATAAGCTTCAGTGACAGACAGTAATTGACTTTTTAGGTTTTCAACGTTGTCTATAGTGCAAGGATAGTTCAATGAATCTGGCATAGAAAAATCCTCCTAAAAATAAAGAGAGGTTGAGGATAGTTACAACCGACAACCTCTCTTGTTAAAATCAAAGAAGCCGGACCTTATTAACAGGAACGGCTAGAGAAGCCGGACCATGGGACAGCGGTACGTGTTATCAGAACGTAAAGGCGTAAAACCAAACGACTTGTAGAAGTCTATAAGCTTGGCTAGTGGGATAGATTCTTCTTGTGGACTAGCAATAATATGTAGTGGGGGTTTCTTCTGAGCTACAGCCCAAGACATTAAGTGACGAGCGTAACCTTTACCTCGGAACTGTGGGAAAATCTTCAGGTCGGTTAGCTTGTTGTGCAAAAAGCCTATTCGTCCGACGTGATCATTCCCGACGTGCATGTCAAACAGGTTAACAGTAACCGGCTTGCTATAGATATTCTCACGAATAGTTTTCTGCCAAGGCTTGAAGGTTACCGGCTTGTTGTCTTTAACGTCCCAAGTAAACTTAGTGGGCTGGTCAGGATTGTAGGGAGGTTCAACGTACGCTAAAGCGCGCGAGGGGTCAACACTAGTAGAATTAGTAGTAGCAGCAGGCAAAGAGTCACAAGTCTTAGAGTCCAAGTAAGCAAGAATGCGGTTGCTAGGTGCGTTACGTTTGTCGTATTCTACAACAAGGTGTAGTACACGAGCTACGTCGTTACTAAAATCTTCTTCACTGACGTTGTCGTAGTTAGAAGAGGCTACTAGTTTAGCGAACTTAAAAGCTTCGGGACAATCGGTTGTTACTGAAGCGTTGTTCAGAAAACCCATATAAATGTAGAACCGATCTCGTCTAGAAAAATGTCTGCCGGTAATAGGTTCAGCAATTTTTAGTTTAATAAAGGGTTTACCTACGTTAGCACCGTTACGAATGTTACGTTCACCACGTAGTAAAGTAGGTTCATAGCCGTAGTAGTCAGCGTTACCTACGTACTTCAGTACTTTTAATAAACCTTTTTCAAAGTCAGTGTCTGACCAATCTTCTCCCATAAACTCAACTACATTGACAAACTGTTCAACTAAGTAGTCAGACTTAGTATCTGACACCCAAGGTTCTGGAGAGTTTGGGTGTGTTATAACATAACCATCACCCGAGGTCCGTACACTTAAAGAAGCTCCTCCAGGCACGGCCCGTATTACTGTTAAATCAGAATCTAGAGAAGCAGCTATTTCAACACCGGAGTCTAAGTAGTTAATTAGACCGTCAACAGCAACGGTGAAATCCTTGTCAGTCCAGCTACTAGCTTGACGTTCAGCCATACGAGCAAACGAAACGGCTTTAGGATTCCGTGTACTAGGAATAGTAATCCCTTTCTTCATGTCACCTAAACGTACAGCACCGCCTTTAGCCCAAGCAATGAAAACATTACCATCTTCCGACTGGTGAATAATCTTATTAGATGGGCTGTTAGGAGGAGTCAACGGCAGTGGGAAAGGTAACGCTACAGAATCTGGTCCGTAGTAACCTGGGACTCCGGCGCGCGGGTTAGTAACGTGAACTGTGCTGTGTCCTCCGTACCCGGCGGAACTACCATGAGCTATTGTTAGTGTTTGAGCTGTTTGAGGCATTTGAAACACCTTTTTAGATTCAAAACGGTTAATTATAGAAACTACACGTATCTAACCTTGGACTTAAGGTTATCAGGAACTTTAATCTTAGAACCTGTAGGTAGGTACAAATTACCTTTAACACTGAGACCTGTAGGTAGACTAGTGAGTGAGGTACAGCCACCAAGGTCCAAATAACCTTTAACACTGAGACCTGTAGGTAGACTAGTGAGTGAGGTACAACCAGTAAGGTCCAAATAACCTTTAACACTGAGACCTGTAGGTAGACTAGTGAGTGAGGTACAACCAGTAAGGTCCAAATAACCTTTAACACTGAGACCTGTAGGTAGACTAGTGAGTGAGGTACAACCATTAAGGTACAAATCACCTCTAACAACTAGGTTATTACTGTTAACAAACTCTTCTAGAGTCATTGTTCTAGAGTCAACTTTAACTAGACCAATGTTAAGGTGGTCTGATATTACTTTTAGGTTAAACTGCTTGATGTACTGATGTAAATAGGACCAGTACTTTTGGATGGGAGCTGCGTTCTGTTTACCCTTGATCTGGTGAATCTCTTTACCTCTTAACTCTATAGTAGCGTGAGGGTTGTTAGAAGGATATCTTAGTGAAACTACCTTAACTGATTCTTCTTTAACCTGCTGGTAGTAACTACCAACACAGTGTTGCATCAGCTTACCCTCTCTATCGAGAGCTTGCTGTGAAAAGAGTTCTATTAGTTTAAAGCCGTCAGGGAAGGTTAGAAGAGTCTTAGTACCTTCAGAATCCTCAGCAGAAGAAGCTTTCTTGTTTAGCTGTTGAGTCCAGTTATCAGAGTGAGCTATCATCTGAGGGAAAGAGACTCTAAGTAAGGAGTCTTGTTTGGACTCTGTCTTTGGAGTTTAGGAAATCCACTATGTGGTCTAGCTGACCTTTGAGAGTAGGAGACAGCTGTAGGTCATTAAGATCATTAAACTCAAAGGCTTTGGTTTGTTGGGGTGTTGGATTCTTAGGAAGCTTAGAGACAGGGTGTAGGTTAGATTTGTCTTTTAGCAGGTAGTTCTTGAGAACTGTTAGGAACCACTGTTTAGACTGTTCGTGCTTCAGTTTAGTTAGGTAGGGTTGGACGTAGGAGTCAAAAGGTTTAACTAGGATTGAAGAATGGACGTTGTACTGTAGTAGATACGAGTCTATTTCAAAGAGTAGTTTGTCGCGTGTAGACATAACTGTAAACCTCTTCAACCTAAAATTTCTAAACTGGGAAGAAGCAAAGAACGGTAAGCTTCACGACAAGGGTGTTCAGCGTAAGCAGAGACTTCGGGAAGGTCAACTGTGGCTTGGGAAGATTGGGGCAAACAGAGCAAGTTAATACTGTACCCTGAAAGCACTAACCTGTTACCAGCTTTGAAAAACCCTTCCGGTTGTATTTGGTTAGGGTTACCCTTGAAGTTCTGGTCGTTGTGGTAAGCAGTAATATGCCAGAAAGCTTTCATTCTTAGGGTGTTATAGATAAAATTAACTAATTGCTCAGACTTTAGTTCAGAGTCTACTCGGATATATAGGACAGGTTGGTTAGCTAGGATTGTTTTAAGGCTGCCTTCAAGCACTTCTAGGTGGTCGTCTTCAACATCCAACCGAATCAGGTGAACTGGTGAGCTACCGACGAGGGAGTCTAGCGGTACTACCTGGACTGTAGCTGACCCAGTTGAAGATTTCTTAATGGTGTAGTTACCCAAATTACTCCGCTGACCGTAGTCCAGTTCAACAGTAGTAATCTTGTTTTTACGTTTGCCTAAACCTAGCTGAAAAGTGTGAACGTTAGGTAAACTACTCAACGACACGTTAGCTGATAGTAACTGTGAGGCACGACGCTGAGGCTCAACAGCAACCACTGCGCCGGTAGGGCCAACTAGTCTAGCTAAAGGAACTGTATACTGACCGATACCAGCACCCGCATCAACAACTACCATACCCGGCTGAACAATCTGCTGAAACAAGTGGATTTCTTGTTGCTGATACTCACCGTACACTTGTAGTGCCATACCAACGTTAGAATCTAACTGATTAACTAACATAGGTCCGTTAATAGTGTCCGTTAGGATGTTGAGATTAGGGATAGTTGAGGAAGTAGTCACTGGGAGAGTCCTTTTCTTAAAGTTGTTACTTGGGCTTAAGCCACAGACAAAACGAGAGGCTTAAGGTCTTGTGCTAACTGCCGTTGGTGTTCTGGTGAATCTAGCAAAGATTGAAGGTAATTCCGAAACTCCTCGGATACTTCGTACCGCTTGCCTTTAGGAATGTTGAGATCAGGAATCTGAGTATGTGTAGTCACAGGGTTGAATCCTTTTTAAGGGGTTGAAGCCTTTTTAGGTTTGAACCCAAACATTGTTTTCAAGTAAGCTAAACTTGTTTGGGTTGCTTTACGTAAAAGTTTAAACCTTAGTACATCAACATCGACAGGTTTAAACAGTACTTCAGCGTTAAGTTTTTCTTCTGACACTATTTGATCAACTCTAGAAGTAATGTCAGCAGTGATAATAATAACTTTGGTATCAGCTAAGTCGTCGTTAATCTTACGTAGTACTGTTAGGCCACTCATGTCAGGCAGGCGGTAATCAAGAAGAATCACATCAGGCTTGTCTTTGTAAAAAGCCACTAACGCATCAGTACCTGTATACGCTTGAATAACGCTGTAGCCAAGGTGCTCCAGCAGTAATTTAAAACAACAATTTATTGAAGCCGAATCGTCAGCTATAAGCACTTTCATGACAGTTTTAACCTTCTAAAAGTTTCGTTTAGTTAGATTACTTTAGCTTATTCTAGCTTACGCGACGTACGTTGCATGGTCTACTTACGCGACGTACGTTGCATGGTCTACTTACGCGACGTACGTTGCATGGTCTACTTACGCGACGTACGTTGCATGTGTTTATGCTCAAGGGAGTGACATTCCTTACACAGAGCTATGAGGTTACTAGGATCATTGGCATAGGATGAATTCTGAGGAGTTATTGGTATCCGGTGATGGGCTTGGATAGGATTGTCTTTGGAACCGGCTACACCACACTGCTCACACCTATCGTTCGCTGCTTTTCTAACAACCTTTGATACTTGTGACCAATCATCTCCGTACAATTCATTTTGTTGTGTCCAGTAACGTGAGGGTCTTGACCCTACACTGGACCTACTGGTTTTGTTGGACCTGTTGAACATTGGGCTATTCCTATGGAATTAGTGGAACTAAGGGAACTAAGGGAACTAGTGGATGAAGTATTCAACTTTACCATTGTGGAAAGCGAGTTTGACTTTATACCAAGCAGTATGAAAATAAGAAGCGATTTCTTGACGTAACCGGCGTTCAAGTTTAGGTGTAACTTTTTTGAACAAGTAAGGTTTAACAATCTTGTTGAATATGTGCTGCTCTTCTTCAGAACCCAAGTGTGTTGTGGTGTTATCTTCAACTTGATAAGTGCCGAAAGGTAAAAGTGATAAATTTGTGGTAGTTGGTAATACCACAATAGTAACAGGTGCAGCATAGATACAACTACGAGTCTTGTTCCGAGATAACATCCAGTTATCAGCTAAAATGTCACCACGAGAATCTACTACACCTTCACCTAAAGTATCTGATAGTACATTAAGCAAACTTTGGAAATCCTCGTAATTGAACAGTAACCGATAAGCAGGCTTCCACGGAACACCAACCATATGATCATGCTTCTCAGCTTCAAGTACGGTAAACATTGTAGGTCCAAGCCTTTTTGTTAATTGTGTAATTAAATAGACTATCTAAAGTAGCATAAACGTCAGAAAGGGCAGACGGTATGTCTTCACTATTTATAACTAACGGTAATAGCATGTCAAACAGCATAGTAGACCGCCTAAACTCTTTATTAAAGCGTCTAAACACAAAACGTTGGAGGGAGTAAGTGAGAGTCTTGTCACGGTAGTTCTCACTTAGTAAACCAACTATTACTTCACCCAGAACAGAATCAGTGAGGTGGTTAAAGTAGGAGTACCACTCGTCATAGGTTATCTGGTAAACCTTATTGTTGTTAGTCTCTACCGAGAACCTAGTTTTCTCAAACTCTAGAAAGCTATCTACGGCTGAGTAAAGTCTGGTTAGGAATTCTGTTACTATTGGATCAGGATGACTGTCCACTACTACACCTCCTTGGTAGAGTCAGCAGCAAGACCTATATTGGCTTGTGGAGAATCTACCATAGCCTGACACTCTTTTTAAACTTTGGCTTGCTTTTCGTATTGCAAACGCGAGCACCGCTCGTACTCAGCAATAGCAGCGGTAAACCCGTGAACTATCTCTTTGTTCCAAATTGAAAACGGGAGCGAAGCGAGCATTGAAAACGGGAGCGAAGCGAGCATTGAAAACGGGAGCGAAGCGAGCATTGAAAACGGGAGCGAAGCGAGCATTGAAAACGGGAGCGAAGCGAGCATTGAAAACGGGAGCGAAGCGAGCATTGAAAACGGGAGCGAAGCGAGCATTGAAAACGGGAGCGAAGCGAGCATTGAAAACGGGAGCGAAGCGAGCATTGAAAACGGGAAGGTATTCAGAGGACCGAAGTCAGTTTCCAGATCAGCCTTGAACTTATTGTAGATGTCCATAGCTTCTTGGTCGTATGGAACCCGAGCGTTAATAATGAGACTTTCGGCCTCAGTCGAGTACGGTATTGTTATAGAGTCCTTTACGCAGATTGACACTTGTTGTGTTCTTAACCATCCACTCTAGGACTCTAGATTCCGCTACTTGGTGTACCTCCTCATACGTACCTTGTTCTACCAGGAACGAGTCAAAAGTTTCTAGACCGTTGTGTGTTGTAACAGGAGTATGAGAGGTAGCCATTGGTTTAGGAGTCCTTTTATGGATAGGTGTTAACGTTTGCTGTAGCGTTTCTTTTTACGCTTAGCAGATTCCTGCTTAGCACGATTGTAAACTGCAGTAAAAGATTCTTCTTGAGTTAACTTCTTAGGTGCTTTAACGTTTGAGAGTTTGTACTTTTTAGGCTTTCGGTTAACTAATTTTATAGTTACGTGGCCCAATAATACATCAACTTTCTCCCAAGTGTATATAACGGTGTAACCTAATTTGTGCAGAGCCCGTAACCTAGCCATAGTTTTATTGTAAACTTCTAGACACGTACCTTGACCAGCGGCTACAATCTTATCATGTGGGTACTTTCTAGGAGAACCGTGCCAATAAACTCCTAAATACTCAAACACTGTACGAGTAGAAGGAGAATAAGCGTCAACTGACCATCGGGTTCCAGGAATCAGATACTCGTACTGTAAATCAGGATAAGTTGTCTTAAAAGACTTGAACCAAGACAACGCAGCCCTTGATATTTTACGACCTACACAAATAGGACAGCCTGTACCGTGGTATAATATTGATCCTGGAGACACAGGCCAAACATGCAAACAGTTAGGGTTAGTACACAAATGTTTTATTGGGGAACTAGTACCAGTAAACTCTTCAATAGGTACTAAGTCTAAACGACCTTCGGTTATTAACCTCTTTTTGTACTTATCGGTATCCATATAACGTACATTACACTTAGGGCAACCGGAACCTTGTTTAATGTTTCCAGGAGAAGCCTTCCAAATGTGACGACAGTTTTGGTCAGTACACTGATGCTTTATTGGAGTTTTAATGTCAATGTATTCATCAATAGGAACTAGATAGTCAATTCCTTTATCTAGTAATTGCTGCTTATATTGAGCAGTAGTTGGAATATAATTCCAATGTAAACACTTACACTTACCACCTTGTCGTATATTAACTGGACTTATATACCAGATACGTTTACAGTCAGGATCAGTACACTGATGACGTATAGGTTTTGTACCTTTTACATACCTGTCTAAAGGAACAACATCCGTACGCTTATTGTCAAATAACCACTTTAAATAATCTTCATGAGTCCACTGAGCTACTCCTGAGCAATAAGGACAACCACCTTTACTGTTCAGTAAGTCATAAGGACGTGCCGGAAATACGCGTAAACACCCTTCAAGATTGTGACGGTGCTTAATAGGAGTACCCATACCGTCATATCGCTCTAAAGGTTCAAAGTCCTCCTTATTTCTATCTACTAACATAACAAGATAATCTTCATGATAGTATTTGGCAGGCATAGTGACCAACTCCTTAAGGTTAACGATGGCGACCTGACTTAAACAACTCAGTAATCTGACTCTCCAGTAGTTGATAGACAGCTTGTAGGCTGCTTCCTTGCTTGGTAGTAAAGTCATCAATCTTAGACTCTAGTGTCTTTTTAACCTTAGCGTCTTTAACAGATTCCACCAGAGACTTTTTCAGAAGGTTAGAACCATCAACTAGATTCTGAACAGCTAAAGTTATTCCATTTTTTAGAAGCTCGTTTATCGCATCCACCTGTTTTGAGCTTGATTGGAGCAGTTTTAGGTCGTTTAGGACCGTCAGGAGCAACTCTGAGATTATTTTAAACTGACTGGCCGATTTATCATTATTCCAACGTTTCATGGCCAATTCGCTGCACGCGGTCAGTGTTAGAAGGGCATGAAGCAGAGATTTAAGAATCAGAATATGATTAACCACATCGTGCTCGTCCTCATCAGACCTATCTAAACTGGCCTTGAGTTTCTTGTACTGCTTCTGGAAAGAAGATATTTTAGGTTCTAGAGCGTCTACACCTTCCATAACTTCAATAGCAGCTTCTTCTTTCTTGCTAAGTGTATTATCAGTGCTTGTAGGTACGGGATCGTCAGCTTCTAGATCATGAAAACTAATGTCATCATCAGAATAAGAGGATTTCTTGGAAGCTTGCTTCTGCTCCTTACGCTTCTTCTTGAGAGAGTGTAACTGACTAAGAGGGATAACATTAGAAACTTTTGTCATGACAAACTCCATTAGTACTAGGTTACTTGTTACAGTTGGCACCACACCTAGAGCAAGTATCTTTACTAAAAGCTCTAGCTGGACTCATCTTAACTACTTTACCACAGCACAGATACCGATGTCTAAGTTTAGTGTGAACATCTACAAACGGTTCTAAGGGCTCAATACTCTTAAGCCTCATCAACTTGTATTTGTAGACGCTATTATCACTACCTACAAGTTTACAAGGGCAAACTCTACGGTTGTTTCGTATTATCGTGTAGGTCTGACTCCTAACGCAACCGCAATCAAGGTACTGATAGTTTTGAAAAGTGTTAGAGTTTATAAAACCGTTATCATCTAGAAGCCTTATGTTCTTATCAGATAGCCAAAGGATGTACTGTTTAGTGGTAGGTTTAGGTGTAGGAGCACAACTTGTACACCCATGATTATTGTATAGAACATCATGAGGTTTAGCCTTAAACTCTTCAGAGCAGTTAGGATCAGTACACTTGAACAAGGCTTCAGTCTTTAAACCTTTACTAGCTCCTATCATAATAACGTCAGAACGTTTTTTATCAGTAAGTTTTAAGTTTACTTCCGCCGTAGTTAAAGACTTAACACCAGCACAATCAGGACAGCCATGGTACTTACTAGATGCGTACAATAAAGTGTGCGGCGTAGTCTTCCACACATGGTTGCTAGGACATTTATGCAAAAGTTTAACTTCAAAACCTGCATACTTTTCTAAAGGAACTGACTTTATCCCTTTAGAAAACAACTCTTCAAGATACTTATCGTGAGACTTTAGAGGACTTCCAAAACAGTCTATGCAACCAGTACCTTGATGCATTACAGAGGAAGGTGACGTATAGAACTCTTTACCACAACCTTCTTCTAGACAGTAGTGCTTGAGAGGTGTTTTACTATCAACGTAAATCTCACCTTTGCACAAACCAACTTTACGAGGAACCATTTCACGAAGACGCTTCTTGTACTTCTTGGTAGTTAACCTTTGACTATTACCTGTACAAGCAGTACATGGATTCCCTTTACAGTTTAAGCCGTGCCTAGGAGACATTGAAACTCTGTGGCCTTCAGTACAACGGTGCCAGATTCGAACACTTAGACCTTTGAATGGTTCTAAAGGTGAAACCGTTGACTTAATTTCTATGAGTTTAGCTTTATACTCTTCATTACTTAACCTTTTACCACTAGTATGACATACGTTACAGCTACTTTCTCCACTAAGTATATCAACCGGTTTAGCTAACCAAGGAATATGTCCTTTTGAACAGGTGTGAGGTATTTTAAGCAACGCTTTAACATAAGGCTCAAGCGGTATAGCGTCAATGTTCTTCTCTTTTAACTCTGCAATGTACTGTTCATGAGTCCTATGTCTAATCCTTTTATTACTGCAGATATTACAACCATTGCCCTGCATAACCCAATTAGGTTTAGCTAGCCATGAATGTCCTTCAGAACAAGAGTGTAAAATTTTAACTAGTTGACCTTGATAGTCTTCTTCTGGAAAAGCATCGATATTCTTAGCTTTTATGTTTTCAGTATACTGTTCAGTAGAAAGACCGCGATTATTCGAAGCACATACCTTACAAGGGTCACTACCACGTTTAAGAGTGTTTAGTATATCTTTAGGACTGCTCACTTGAGTATGTCCACGACTACAACTATGCAAAATAGGAGTCCTAGTATTTACATAATTGTCTACAGGAGAAAATGTTGAACAAGATTCCAATAACCTTGTTATGTAGCTATCATGGTCTGTTACTTTAGTAGACATCTTAGTAAGCCTTTCATAAAACTAGGAAGCCTACAAAGAGTATACCACAGCATAAATCGCAAGTCAATGAAAATTTCAAATTTTTTATAAAATAGTTCAGACACCGCGATTCAACCGAGGATTCCAGATTGGATTCTGTTCTACAAAGTCACCTAACGATTCAAAATAGCAATCGGAACAAACAGCTATGTTGTCTATGGTGTATTGTAGTTCATCAGAATGAGTATCAAAAGGCTCCTTACACTTTGGACATATATCAGAAGAGTCAAGGTGCTCGGTAACTTTCAAAAATTCCTCAACAGTTAATAACTTGCCACGGAGTAGTTTCTCACAGTGAACTTCTTCGACTTGTGATAGCTTCACAGCCTCGTGCAACTGATCTAGCGTAATACTCATTAGAATCTACTCCTTTGGAAATAGAGAAGAGAGTCTGGTTATTAAAACTCTCTTCTCTGGTTGAACTACTTCTTACTGATCTTGTTACAGTCGGCGCCGCATCCCCTACACGTCCTCATCTTAAGAGCTACCATAGGACGCATACGTACTTTCCGACCACAGCAGTTGTATTGGTGACGGATTTTAGTGTCGATGTCAACGTAATCTTCTAACGGGGTGATGTTTTTAATTGCCGTTAGTTCCTTGAAATAGAAGTCACGAAGAACACTAGGCTGTTTACACGTCGGGCAAGCGCGATCATGATCTTTAATGTCTTGAGGTGTCTGAGTTAGTATACAACCACAAGGATATTTATAATCGTTTTTAGTGTGGGCGTTAGTGTACTCTTTATCAAGGAAGATAACTTCTTTCTCCTGAAGAAAAGCCACCCACTCTTCAGTAGTAGGTGAATACAAACCGACACACACTGGGCAGCCGTTATTCTTATTAAGAATGTTAGTGGGCGAGTTCTTCCATTGATGCCCTTCATTACACTTATGAAGGATAGGCGTCTTGGAGGTAATGTATTCTTCAACCGGCTCTACGTCCCGGCGGTTATTGTCTAGAAGCTCCTGGCGGTACTGTGCCGTGGTTTTTAATACCTTGCCTGAGCAATACTTGCAGCCTTTACCTTCAGAGATAATGTGATCCGGGGTCATAAACGTGATATGACCTTCCGGGCACAAAAACTTATGATTAACAACTATCGTACCTTTGAACGGTTCTTGCAGAATCAAATTAGTACCAGACTCACGTAACCGTCTCTTCAAAGACTCTGTGTCAGTACGGTGTCCAGTGCAGAACGGACATAATCCAGATGTATTGCCGCTAAGTAAAGTAGCGGGTGCAACCAGATAGTCATGTCCTTCGGGACACCTGTGAATTATCTTAGCAGACATTTTGGTAAAAGGCTCAACTGGGATTAACGAAGAACCTTTTACCAAAAGTCTTGCGAGGTAGTCGTCAAGAGTAACTGGTCCTGTACCGCGACACTTCGTACAACCTTTTGTAATCCTTAAAGTTTTGAACGAAGTGTTAACGATGTGACCTTGACTACACTGGTGAGGAAACACTTGCTGGCTACCAGGGTAGGGAACCAGCGGTACCAGATTAGTATTATTATCTAACAACCACTGTAGGTATTGTTCGTGAGTGTATTTAGCAGGCATTATAAGAGTCCTTCAACCCGATCAAAGCGAGAACAAAGTAAACTCAACGACTGTTAGCCCAAGTACGATCATCAGGAGTAACTTTCTCAACTGAAACTTTGGTCAGTTTCTGTGGACCGTCACCGTCCAGGTACCCTGCGGGCGCATTTCCAATGTACAAAGTAGTCTTTTTACCACCGTTGTCAGTAGCGGTTAATGTAACACCTGTACCGGCTTGAGTCTGACTAGCAATCCAGTTGAAGAACGTACTTAGCCGATCACTAGATACTGACGACACTTCAAAACTGACCTTGTAACCCGTTGGTGCAGTCTTAGTGTAGGCTTGTACCTCAGTTGACTTGGTGTTAGTTGTTACGTTAGCCACAACTTTGCTAGGAAGGTAAGTTAAACAATACTGGTCAAGTTCTACTTGGAACTTTTGGGAGGAGTTTGTCATTTTAATAACCCTTAGGTTAAAGTTTACGGACGGCTACAGGTAAGAATAGATTTCCGACTTCTCTTTGTCAGTGAAATCTCTAGACGGTATCTCAGAAATAGGTTTCGATTCAGCTAGAGCTAACAGAATACGGTAAACTTCTTTTGCCATAACTTCAAATAGAGGTTTAACTAACTTCTTAACTAGTTGACCTTCAGCCTGACCTTCAGCGGGTTTAACCATTCGCTCTTGTACCCGTTCCTTAAGACGTAGCCAGCAGTCAGTGGCGATAACCCGTTTAATGAAGTTCTGCCTACTAAATTCAGCTAACGCCGGGTTACCAAAGATTGGCCTGATAGTAGTTAAGCATTCACGACACGCTTCTTTGAAAGTCTTGTTAACGTTTTCTTCTTCGCTAAAGTTAGCCAGATGTTTATAGACCAACTCATAAGCTATCTCACCAGCATAACTAGCCTTCTCTAAAGTGTTAAAAACGTAGCGTTTCCATATGTCACACTTACGAATGTTAGTACGGTGCCACTTGGTAGCAGGTGCGTTTGAAAACGCGGGCGTAGCGAAAAGTGTTTTACGATCTAGACCAAACTTGGGCGTAATCTCAGCCTCTTGCTCTTTGTAGGCATGAAACCTAGCCTCAGTAACCTTAAGGACATCTTCCATCTTCTCTAAGTTTAGGGCATTAACTTTTACCAACAACTCAGACTGTAAATGGTGAATGTACTCGTGGAGTAGAACCGAGTAAAACTCAAACTTAACTGACTTGCCCCAGTTCTGAAACTCATCCGAGTAAGTAATGTCAATTAGGTTTTCACTGTAGACAGCCGAGATAACATATTCGTCGTCTTCTTTCTTAAACAGCCGAACCCTAAGTTTAGAACTTGACTGTATTGGAAAGTACAATTTAGTTTTAGGAAAGTCAACATTAGGCCAGTGCTGTTCTATGTCCTTGATAAGGTTATCAAGGAAGTCAAAATCTTCTAAGGCAAACTTAACGGTAGCTAGTATCTTGTAACATTCAATCCGCTGGTTCACTAGAAACATGTTTACCATTTTGAAAGCCTTTATTCTTGCTACTCACTGACGTACGCGTACTAATACAGGCTCAATAACAAATTAAGGTACGAAGCCCGCGTACTTAATGCATCTCAGTGACCCAAATGTTACCGGTACCGTTGGCTACGCTGGAAGCAAAGATACCTTGGCCTGGGGAACCAATTACTGAAACACAATAACCCGCCATCCAGTTAGCAACTTCTCCAAAGTGTAAGTTACCAGGAGTGTTGGCGACTTCAGGACGGGGTTTAATGTACTGAGTCATGGACAACTGGTACATTTGAACCGACCCGCCTATAAAAAAGGAATCAAAAGTAGCGGGAACCGGAGAATCAAATTGTCCGAAAAACTCTACGTTACAGTAGGTGTCAGATTGGATTAGAATTAGCGGGCTGGAAAAAACGTAAGGGATAACGGTACTGGCAGGAGTAACCGCGCACCGGACTGTTTTACCAGGAGAGAACCAGCCAATCGGATTACCGTTGTTATCTACTGGCTGGGAAACTTGAAAGAACCTACTCATGACTTAAATACCCTTAACTGTTTGTGGATAAAACCTTATTACAGCAAGACGTGTAGGTAGTGTACCAATCGGTTAGCGCAGCAACACTAGGTGCAATTGAGTCTAACAAGTCATTGAAATCAGACACTAGCGTAGATTGTTCTAGAGACTTGGCGGAACAACTGAGTCTAACTAATCCGTAGCAAGCTGCTAGTCCACCAAGCGCGTGAGCTAGTTCGTTGATTTCTTCGTAAGGTAACTCAATAGTATGGGGAGGTGAGTACAAAGAAGTGGGAGAGAACATTACGGGCGTGAACAATTCAATTAGTCGGTTAAGCTTAGGTGTTAGGCTAGGTTCAAAAAGAGACATGAACTCCGCTAGTTCAGATTCGTCCATACAAGAAATTAAGTCTTCCAATGTGTCTTTATTGAAAACTAGTGTTGAGTTAGTTGTCGCTGTTGTCATTATGAAAGCCTTTTACGCTAAGAACACAAAAGAGAAGTGTACTCCCTTTAAATTAAAAAGTCAAGGACTAAACTAACAAAAGTTTTGCGGTTGTTGACCTTGTCTAGACGGTGACTCTATTAAAAGGAACCGTTTAAGTGCGGCAATAAAAGCAGTAAGTGGTATTATTGCCAAGTTTAACACAGGTCCGTACACGGTTAGCTGAGAGATAGTAGCGTAAGTTAAAAACACTGTAGAGTCTTTGTAAAACACTACTGCCTCTAACCGAATATCTTCTACCACCCAGTTGAAAACCAACTCACCGGAAACAGTAGGAGATATTAACGGCAGAGGTAAATCAGGAGTCAATTTTAACAGTAACTGCTTACCTGTATCTGCTACTTGTTGCTTAGTAGGTACTGCTGCTGGGTACCAACGACTGTTAGTGTCTAACGTCGTGTAATCTAAGTAGTCTAGTAGCCCCTGTCTCATGACCGTCCAAAGTTTATCAGAACCGGATAATTTAATTGGTGAATTTGTCCGGTTATCTGTCATGACTGACAACTCAGAAACTGTCGTAGTGCTAATACAAAAGAGTCCAGTTGCTCACTAGGGTTAGCAGAACAGTCTAAGTCTTGGCCTAGTTCAACGTTTGCGCGAGTGTCTGACATGTTAGAGTCAATTACCCAAGTAAGGTGTAAGTCAGAATCAAGACCTGCTTCTAGACGTTGGTTAGTAGAAGTCCAATTGAAAATAACTTCCCCGTCAGAAGAGTGGGATAGGTGAGGTAGCGGCAAGTCAGGAGTGAGTTTAGCTAAAAGTGAGTTGGCTAGGTAGGCTACAGGTACACTAATAGAGTCAGCTACAACGTACTTATTAGCCCAGAGACCTATTCGGTAAACTAGAACTACTCGCTCAGTGTACCAGTCGGAAGTAGGAGAGTGTAAAGGAGTCACGGTTGTCACCTTTTACAAGAAAACTGCTAAGCCTGTCAAGAAACATTAGCAACCCAGTGTTGATCTTCATCGTAAATTTGAACAATTGAAAAGGCGAGCGAAGCGAGTGTTCAACCGTAGTTATTTTTGATAACCTTATAAGTCCAGTCGTCGTCACTAGATTGAAACTCAGCAGCAACTTTCTTAGCTGCTTCTTCGGTTGGGAATATTTTAGTTGAATCAGAATAGGACAAGGGGATAGGAGACACTAGCTTTTTGGTACGTTGGACGGCGGCTTGAACCGTCTTGTTATACTGGCTACGTGGTTTACCTGACTTACCTGGAGACACCAAACCGACAATGTAAGGACTAACATGCCTAGGTCCGTCCATAGTTGACAGGTTAATGTTGTCGGACAAACGTACTAACTGGTATTCGGTACAACCTTCGTTACTACTGGACAAAGGTATAATCTCTACTATTTTAGCATGCACTAGCTTATTAGACCCTGTATATTTCAGCTTTACAATGTCGCCTAGTTTGTACTTTGGTGGGTACTTAGCAAGAGCGTCCATAATCTCTGAATAAGGGTAAGCCCTATCCCTACTGTAATTAATAGTAACTTTAGGAGCAACAGTCTCTGAAATCTTCAGATCACGTACGTCACAGAGTGGAGTAATTACTACTGTATCTTTGTAGTTAATAGACTCAGACAATTCTGTAACGTTAGTCTTGTAAAGAGTTAAGACACCTATCTCTTGTATAGACTCTGGCAACTTAGAAATAGGAATACTACGGAGATTAAGTTCAGTTAGTTCAGGGTAGACTATATTAGGAAGCTGAGTTAATTTAGGACAGTCCCAGATGTTAATTATGTCGGCTTCTACATTAACTGGAATAGTAGTTAAGCCTAGATTCCTGAAGTCAACCATATAAGCATGGACAGTTTTAGGCCAAGAACCTTTGTAGTTGTCAAACTTAACTGACCTTGCTGTCAAAACTTCAGGTAACGTACCACGGGTTCCTAACTTATCATCAAAAGTTAAACGTAGGTCGGTAGGACCATCAGGGAATGGTAACTTACCAATAGACCACAGCTTCATAGCTTTAGGTAAGTCGGTTTTCCACAAGTCAGTAGGACTAGAGGGTCCAATCTTGTTTTCAAAAAGTTTCAGAGGTTTAGCATCAGCAGTGTTGAAGATAATTGTTTGAACCGGCTCGTTCTCGTGGATTACACCTAAACCGTTGTCTCTAGCAGCACCTATGTTCAAAGAACGGAACAAGGAAGTCCAAACTGACGGGAACTTTTGTGAAGCTGTGGCAAGGTGTAAAGAGATTCCACGAGTAATAACCCACAAGATTCCGAAAGGAGAAGAGGTACTTACCTTAGACCTTCTAGCTTCATCAATAATGTGAGCTAGTGTAACAAGTTCAAACGCTTTGAACTTTTTGTAAGGAATACCAAGATCATGGAGGGTGTCTTTGTAATTGTAATCCGAATCGTAAACGAAATTGTGCCCTAAAGTAGTTTCAACAAACGTTTCAAAGAAGTTGGGTACCTTAGCCTTAACAACCTGAACAAGTTTCACAAGATCAGTATTCAAGTCCGAAACAGAGTATATATCCGAGTCAATGAGTCTAGACTTAGGGTTGAAAGTGTAAAACCACACGTATGGTTTGTCAGAAGCGAATGGGAATTTAACATAGTCTCCAAGTGTCTTAGGATTCTTATTATTGATTAAACCGTACTTATCAACGCTTGATTTACACTGGTACCCGCAAACACCAATTGGTGTGTTAAACTCACTTTTGGGAAACACTCCCAACTTCGGTATATCCGTAAACCTAACATACACGTCATTAGAATCTTTGTGTTTATTGAAAAAGTCAATTAGTGATTCTTCTGGATAGTTACCAGCACCTTGACGTTTAGCAGTTGTTAAGTAATAGTTAATGCGCTGTTGCGCGGTACTAGAAGCGCAGCCGAAGGTGGTAGTACGCTGAATTGCTGTGGTCAGTGGGAAAACAGTCACGGGAGTAATTCCTTCTTGTACAGAGTCTAGAAGTTGTGCAAGGTAGCAAGGTACGGTGGAATTATGGAGTAAAGGTGTAAGGATGCTAGTCTATCACTAATAGTAGAATTGCTCTCACAGGCTAGGTAAACTGTTTTACTGTGCTCAGCGAACAACCCGTTTATCATCAATAACAAACCAATTCCTGCTGAGTCTAACGTTGTAACGTGACTTAGGTCTAACACAATAGTAGGGGAGCGAATAACATCGACTCTAGAAATTGTTCTAGTGACTAGTTTCTTGTTGTCGTTGGTTAAGTCACCGTAGAACTCCAGAATGAACTTGTTACCTTGATCCACTGCCGAGATGGTTAGAGTTAGCGGTGGTTGAACTGTCTGACTAACGTGTTCTGAGTTAGATTGTTCGTCTCGTTGCCGGTGCTTCAAATTAGCAGTGAGAAAAACTTGTGACAGTTTAGCTGAGAAAGACTCTAGCTCTAGAGGTTTAGTGAAAACTGAGTTGATCTTGTTAGGGAACTTTTTAATTTCCGCAACTAGTTTCAGATCAGCGTAAGCTGTAACAAGAAAGACGTAAGTTAGTTTTGAATCAATCTTGTGCAACAGTTCAGTACCGTTGATGTCAGGTAACATGTAGTCTAGAAAAACAACATCGTAAGTGTTAGTTGTAAGTTTGGCTAAGCCTGTAGTGCCATCAGCAGTGTAGTCAACATCAAACCTACCAATTTTGTTAATTACGCTTTTCAGTAAAGCTCTAAATGACGTATTATCTTCCACTACTAAGATTTTTGTGAATCTCATGGCATACAATTCACCTCTTCTAGAGGATCAATGACACTGTAACTTTTTGGAACTCAAACTTGTAGAAACCGAGGTGGACGGTTAGGAGCCAATACAGCACAAGTTAGTTTACCACCGTGAACCGCACCTGTGTCAATCCCGATTCTGTGAGGGGTAACATTAGGGTCCTTAAACGAGCCTTTATGCCCTTGTATGCGAACAGTCGAGGTGTGGCCGTGAACAATTACCTTATTTCCAGCCAGTTTAGCCTTAAAAGAGTCGGGAGACCTAATATGCATCACACCAGTCTCAAGGTCAGCATCGCCAGTTTTCTGTTTAAATAAAGAAGCTTCTGGGTTAATCCCTGCATGAACAAAGAGAAAGTGTGTAGTGTTTAGCATCTTAGGTAAGTTTGACATCCAGAGTAAATGGTTTTGGAGTGAGACGTTTTCTTTAACTTCTTGTTGAGTTTCTTTGTACGACTTACCTTTGATAGAAATACCGTAAGACTTTAGAGTAGTATCACCGCCTTTGGACAACCACACTTTTAATAAGTGTTCTGGTGCTGAAGGCGCTAGAGAAACTTGAGCCAAAGCTTCATGGTTACCCTTGAGATAAGTAACATTGAACCCAGGAAAACCTCTGATCAAAGTTGAAATTACTTTTTTACTATCATCACCCCTATCAATAAAATCACCGAGGAACACCAGACTCTTTTTTGTATAGGAATAAGAATCCTCTTTAACTAACGCTATAAGCTTCTCTAACTTATCATACATACCGTGTATATCCGAAATGGAATAGTACACTTCGGATAAAATAGGTTGAGCGAACGCAGTAGGATCGTTTAAAGCTTTCTTCGCGGTAACTGCGTTACCTTGACGACGTTTAGCCTTGTTACGTTGTTGTAGTTGAGGGTTAACCCGGTGAAAATCTGCTAAAGTGAACTTATCTGACACTAATTTAACCTCCAATTAACACGATAAAACTGTCAGTGCTTGTTTACGTAAGTCTTTCCACAAATTAAGTTCTTGTTGTTTGGCTAGATTTGCTAAGGTAGTAAGTTTAACCACATGAGGCAGCCGTTCGTCACCAGGAGCTAACTGCAATTCGCTAGCTTTACGGAAGAGTAGGTCAGTCTTAGATTTCAGTTGTTGTAGTTCAGGAGACAATTTGTATACTGTACTTTTAATCCAAGCAGCGGTAGGACGTTGACTGCCCATAAACGTCTTGTTGTATTCCTGCTGAACCAAGGTTGCAAAATCTTGTGGTTTATTGGAAGCCAAAAATTGTAATTGAGAATTGACTCTACGGAAATCATCCAAAGTGAATTTTGACATTTTCAACTTTCCTAAAAATCTCAGAATCCGGTATCCTAAACCACACAAAACTAAAAAGTGAAAAATTTGACCTGTAAAACCGATAGATTAGTGTATCAGTAGCTAGGAAATACCGGTTAAAACAGATCAAGTTTTTCAAAATCTTGGCTTGATGACAGTTGTGACCTCAGGAAAAGTATTAAAGATTCCGTTTTCAACTAACTTGCTTTTAACTGCCAAGCTGCTACAATAGATGTAAGCTTGCTTTTCTCTAACGTCTAGCCAAGCGTGAAACGATACTAGTACCTCACAGAGGAACGGGGTAACCTCAAAGATACTATCAAGATCAAAAATAACCACGGATGAGTCTACGCTCTTAATAACGTCCATAATGGCTTTTACGTCAAACCTGTTCTCATAATACAAAGCGCCGAACAAACGTAGAGTAACCTTGGACTGTTGAGACACGTCATAGTCAGCAATAGTAAGCGTCAATTGAGCTACAGGTTTAGACAAGTTCAAAGACTCTGTAGGGATAGAGTACTTGGAACGTACTACAGGTTCAGTAAGCTCAGGCGTACCTTTTGCTCCGACCTTAACCACATGTTCTTGTAACCGAGTAATATCTAGGGGCTTAAGTAAGAAGTCAATGATCGGAAACTGTTTAAGCTTAGCTAGTAATGTAGCGTCCGGCGAGGAGGAAGTCATAATAACAGCAGTGTGATTGTTCCACAAAGATGACTTGATCTGTTCTAAAGCATCTATACCATCCAACGTAGTCATATAGTTATCAGTAACAATGAGGTTATACGGTTGCTTTTTGTACAAGCTGACTAACTCTAAACCGTCGTAAGCTGTATCTACTGTGTGCTTAGCATTGGATAGTGTCTTCTTAAGCACTTTAAGCAGAGTAACGCTATCGTCAACTAGAAGAATTTGCATAGGAAAGTTTCCTTTTTGTTATCTAAGTTGCACCACTCCTTTTTGTTGTTAGTTAGGTTAGTTAACTGTTGTTAGTTAGGACTCGATCTTGAAGCTAAGTTTGAGTATGTTAAGCAGAGGACCGTCTTTTATTCCAGTCTTAGCTACAAGCCCTGTTAGAAACTGTCGGGCAATTTCAGATTCTGTCAACTGTGAACCCGCCGGAATTGTAAGAGAGTAACCGTCGTCACCAAGATATAGGCGAGCAGTAATCCGTAAGCTACTATCTTTCAGGAAAGCAAACCGTAAATTGTAATAATTCCGTCCCACTTCAAAAGTAGTAAAGTAAACAACAGCTTCTTTTTGGTCTGCGTCATTAAGACTACGAATCAACTTACCAATGTACCTAGGTTGTAGGATAGCGTTCTGAAGCTTCTTAACATCCCACTTTATAACGGTGCCAAGAGGTTGAGCTAAAGTAGCAATACGAAGAAGCGTTTTCTCAAGTCGTTCCTTGACATAAGAAACTTCACCTTCTGGTGAGTCAGTGGTGTAAGTATCTTGCAAACCGCCGAGTTCTTTAGAGAAAACTTGATGTTCAACTTCTCACTGAAACCTTCGTAGGTAATATAACAGATAAGTGGGCAAGAGTCAATTGTTAAGTCAAGATATTGAACTTTATTCTTCCAGGTTAGGGTACCTTTGTATTTCTTGGCTAAGGAGTCAAAGATTCCGGAGTACACTTTCTGAGCGTCGTTTTTGTTCTCACCAGACTCTAAGATTTTTAGGTTCTTAATGCTGAACACTAGCAACTGGGAAGGCTCGCCGTCGTTAATTATACCAGCCGAGTCTGAAATGTAATCTAGACCTCTGAGTAACTGTAACCACGGGTGAGACTTCTTAAGATTAACTAGGTAATCACAGATAGCGTAGAAAAGTCCGCCGGGTTTCTTTAAAAGCTTCTTGTTGTTCCTGTAGATTGGAGTGTCAGCTAGTAGAGTTTGATCATCGGTTATAGCTAGATAGTCTTTGTACCAATCGTTCCTTTTGGCTAAACTTTCCACTTCTGCCAAAGTAACAGTAGGCAAGTTGAAACCGTTCAACGCACGAAGGTTAACTCTAGCTACAAAGAAATAAGGTTTGTTGAGACCGTATTGAAAACTCTTAGCCTTGTACTGTAGCAACCATTTGCATGGATAGAAATATATGCCGGGAGGGTCTCTATGAGAGAACTTTGAAGGACGGATGCCCAACTTGTTAACGTCAGTGAAGTGGACATAGTCCTTAGGGAACTTCTTGATCGCTAGCAGCCCTCGGAAAGAATCTTCAGCTAACAAGGCTTCCACCAAATGTTGGTTACTAAGGTAAAAGTTGATGCGGCAAGCAGCGGTGGTTACAGGTAACATTGTGAATGTGCTCCTAGACAACTGACTAACGAAACGCCGGGTGGACAGGGTGAATGTGTTCAAAAGTCTTATTGTCTTCTTCGCCACAACAGTGAGGAGAGTGGAACGGATGCTTACGTGCCTCCCCAAACATAAGAGGCCAAACTATAATTAAAGTGAACAGTAGCAGTAAAAACAGGATACCGTTAAGGATAAACTTAACAAACTGTTTCAGTAGTACGAGAAGAGGGATCCCAACTGGAGGTTCTTGTTTCAATTTGTTCTGAAGGTCAACTGACATTTGAGGTTACCTTAGGTGTTAACTGGCTTGAACAGGCGTTAATCTCTAGCACAATATGGCTAACTAACGGCCGGGACGTGGGCGACAGCAGTCTAGCTTAAGCTTTTCAATCCGGTCAGCGGTCTCTGAGTCGTTACCGTCCCCAGGTTTGTGGTGAGGGTTAGGAGTGGATAACAATCCAACTAGTAACCCGGAGCCTAGAATAAACAGGAAAACTAGGAAAAGGTTCAAACATATTTGAGCGATAGTCTGTGACCAAGTTACGGCGGGAGGTGGTTCTTGATCGTAAGGATAAGTCATAGATAAAAACTCCAGTAGGTTAGTTATCAGGTTTTGATCTCTTAAGGGTAACGGTGATTGAGTAGTTCAATCAGAGAGTCTAAACAAGCTAAAACTTCTAGGGAGACCTCGTCCATCTTACTGGCGGCTTTAATAGCAGAGGAGTAATCACCGTTGGCGAAGTGATCTAGGGCAAACCGGCCGTACTCGTGAACTTGGATGTGTGGAATCTTTATGTTCTTGTACGCTGGACTAGTGAGGATAGTTTCATCAGTAATTGACTCGTACCACTTACCAAACCGACAGGAACAATGGTTAGGTAGGTCGGTAGACTGTGTAGAACCTCGACCAGTTAACGTATCTAAGACTCGTTTCTTGAAAGAGGCGTGGTCAGATTTTGCTAACAACACATAGTCCAAAGATGTCGGGCTAGGAGTAACCAACTGAGGAGCAATGACTTGACTAACTGAATCAACGGCAGAGGATAAGGAATCTATAGTTACCAAAGCAGCAGTGGCAATACATACAGTACCATTAACTGTACTAGCAACTTCTGAGGTAGCTGCAGTTTGTTCTTGAACTATAGCTGCTATAAAAGACATGTTAACCGTGACGTTGTTAAGAGTGGAGTCTAAAGCAGTAATTTGTTCTACAGCTTCCTTGACCGCTGTGTTACTGTCCTTACCTAGTAAGCTACTGCCAACCACGGCCGATAATAGTGCCTTCATTCCAGTAGATAAGGCTTTAATACGTTTCTCAATGTCAACGGTTGCTTTCTCAGTTTGTAAGGAGAGCTTCTTAACTTCGTTAGCAACCACGTTGAAACCTGCGCCTGCTTGTCCCGCCCTAGAAGCTTCAATGCTGGCGTTAAGAGCAAGGAGTCTGGTCTGGTTGGCGATTGCCTCAATAGACTTAACCACTGCAAAAACAGAATCTACTGACTGGCTTAAGGAGACAACTTGAGTGGACAAGTCTTTAATTGAAGAATCTAGTTGGTCTAGTTTACCACTAGCGTAATTAGCTGACGTCATACTAGAGACAAGTTGGCGGTAAGCCTCAACAGTTTCGTGAGTAACCGACTCGGTAGTCCTAGAGATTTCTTCAATGGACGCTACTAATTCGTCGGTAGCTGCAGCAACGGTTTGAACTCGTACACCCAACTCAGTCATATCATTTTTCATGGAAGCCACTGCGAAGATTGGAGAAGTCTGTTGGACCCAAACGTTAACTAACGTTGACAGGGAAGCACGTTTACTCTTGTTAATGCTGGTAACTAACGGCTCCAGGATTATTGTTAATTCTGAGTCTGGATTAGGAATGTAGGAGCCATCGAGAATTTGAGTAACAGAAGTTTTCAGTTCGTCTAAGAGTTCAAAAGTTGATGACATATCAGTGAAAGTCTCAGCAACAGCAGTAGGTAACTTCCACCAACGGAAGAACGGTAACGCGTTCGATTGTTTTGGGTGAGTTGAGTGAGTCACTGGGTTGCACCTTCTGCTCGGTAGCTACTTGGGTGTCCTTTAGATTTCATTTAGAGGTCATTTGGACTTCATTTAGAGGTCATTTAGAGGTCATTTAGATTCTAGTTCTAGCTGGTCAAGTAAAGCTCCTAGTGAGACTTGAGTTAGGACAGTAGGCTCAAGGTCAGACTCAATATTAGTATGAAAACTGTAATAGTTCCAAAGATTGGTAGGATAACAGTAATCAACTTGAGCTAGCAGTTTAGGATTACTCTTTGAACAAGCTGGGTCCGCAGGGTAAGCGAGAAGCGCAGTATCGTGTAGGGCAGCCTTAACAGAGAAGTTTAGAAAATTAGTTGCTATATTCAATACTGCTTCTAGGAACGGCTTAGGGTATTTCATAATTACTGTGTCAGGAGAAACTCGGAAAGCTAAAGCTCTAGTTGACCTAACCTGAGTAATCGAATCTTGGAGAGGCAGCGACCTAATTTTAGCGGCGGATTGTGGAACCGGAGACGAAGTCGGGAACGAAGTAGGGGGTGAAACAACCAGAGAATCGGGGAGCTTAGCGACCAACGGAGTGGGGAACGAAGTAGGGGGTGAAACGACCAGAGAATCGGGGAGCTTAGCGACCAACGGAGTGGGGAACGAAGTGACCAGAGAATCGGGGAGCTTAGCGACCATTGTGTAAAATCCTTGGGTTGGATTAAGGGTAACCCAAGATCAGATTGCTGTATTGTTGTACTAGTGTTCTAGAATCTTAATCCCAGGAGCAATTGTTGACATAAACTGGAGTAAGCACGGATGCTCAAGTGAGTTTATACATTCAGGCAAGTTGATAGTGATGTTCAGGGACTTAGGTATACACAACATGTTAATAGCGTAGCCGGAAACTGTGTACTCGGGAGACTCAGGAGATGACTCAGGCGTTTTAAGAAAAGCTTCGACGTGGATTTTGTCTGGATGACGGTTGAAGTTATCTTCGGAGTAAAAACGGGCTAGGTGCCAATAGCACTTATAGTCCAAAGAGAATAATAGCTCTAGAAGTTCTTGAGACTTAGCTACACGGTCGTTTTCAACGTACAGAATTGGAGAATTCTTAGCTATAATCTGCTGAGCACCACGAATAACATCAGCTTCAGCACCCTCTACGTCAATCTTAATAAACTGAACAGGAGCATCAGAAAATAGTGAATCGAGAGGTAGAACTTGTACCAAGGCGGTGAAGTTGAGAAACTGTTACTTGTCGCCTAAGACTCTAACTACCAGTTCGTAGCGTAAGTCATTTTTGTCTTCAGAGTCCAAGGAGTCGTAAGCTGACAAGTACTCACGGAAGTGGTTAGGAAACATACGCTCTAACCTAGACTGCCGAATTACTAAACCCTTAGCCGGGAGGAAAAACTTAGTTGAAAAATGAGGGAAAGAACTAGCCTCTGGACGAAACTGGTACCAAGCGTGTTTAATAGAAGTCTCTAAGTAGTTAGCCGACTCTTGTTTTAGATTTTGGAACCCCGCTTCTGAACTACCGTTAGCGGAGTAGTTGTTAGTGTTAGCAAAGTTAACCCATTTCTGAGCGGAGATTAGAGTGTATACCTGAATGTCTAATACGTAATCGTTAACTGTAACCTTGACTTTAATCTTGGTATTAACAGGAACAGTTTCCCCTTCGTATTGAATTTTAGATTTGTAGGTACCTTCTACTGTTAGGCTAGAATGCTCATTACGATTGTAAATCTCAGTAGTCCAGGCGAGGTTGTCAGTACCTAGTAACGTAATGATCTTGTCCTTGGCTTGCTCTTCAGTGAGAAACGGTGTAAAACGAAGGTCTCCCTTAGCTGTAACGTTAAGAATTTCGTTAACCTCGTGCTTAATGTGAGCAATAATCTCTGGTACTGACGAGTTGTAAACATCAGGACCTTCAGCCTGGCCAGACTCTCTAAAGAAAGTGTAGGTGATATAGAACTTAGGAATCTCGTGAGAATTATCCCAGTGAGAGAACTTAGGTTCTCTAGCAATAATGGAGAAGTTAACATTGTTAAGAGTGAACTGTAAAGAAGGTGTCTTGTTTTTCCAAGTTACTTTAGACTTGTACAGTGCTGCTAGTGGATTAAGAACGTCAGATGTGATAGTACGGTAATCAGCTTCAGAGAACTTTCTTGAGTCAGGTCGTTGGGAATCAAGTTTAGCTCCAGGAGTCCGATCAATAAGTTTTACGATCTTTAGCAGTTTGAAATTGAACACTGCTACTTGGCTAGGTTCGTTAGAGTGAATTATTCCAAGGTTAGGATCAATAATGTAATCAATACCCTTGAACGCTTTGAGCCAGGAGATTTTGTTATTTTTGACCAAGGAGTCTGGTAGCTGCCACAGAGTCCAACCTGGAGTTAACTTAGCGTAATAAGGAATAGTGTACTTTTTCCTGAATTCTTCCTCGCCAAGAGTCCGTATGTCAGAGTAGTAAGAGTCAAATTCAGTACCCCAGCCGTTAGAGTGTGCTATACGCTTGACTTGTTCCCAGGTTACCGTCTCTAAATTGATACCGTTAGGAGAAGGGAGAAGCTTAACCACAAAACAGTAACGAGATTCTGTCGCGTATTGTTGACCTTCTTTTAACCGGTCAGTCTTAGAGAAAACCCAATCAACGGGATAGAAATAGACTACTCTTGGGTCTTTGTGAGATATATTGACGGAGGGATTAACGCCCAACTTTGGAACATTGGTGAAATGACACAGTAGATTCTGATTACGGAAAGGTTGAAGTTCTTTAATCACTTTGGATTTGTCGTACCAATCTATTGCCGTAACCGCTGTCTTCGTCATGGCTAACACCGGCAGCTTAACTGCGGCTGTCTTTGAAGAAAGGTAAAAGTTAACACGTTGAGTGGCTGTTGTTTTCTGAGGAACAGGATGAGTCATTTTTTAAAATTCCTTAAAGAAGAAAATTTAACTTACTAGAATTTTCTAAGAAATTTGCTTATTCATAATCCGAGGAAAATTTCTGCAAGAAACTTAGGAATACTTTTTATTCCGATTCTTACAAACGGCTTGCTCTTTATTCACCTTGCGGAATCCAATTGTTTTGCAACGTTCTACAACGAGAAGTCGAATAATTTAATGATTCCAATAACTTACCACTCCACGATTCTTCTGAAGTCAAATAAAGCAGGGGGTCTGTTTTGGGATTTTCGATTCGCAAAAAGTTTTATTCGGTCGGGAATATACGTGTGCCTTAAAAACCGCTTGCAGAAATTTTCGGACAGCCCTCGGATTTTCACTTTTTCAAAAAGTATTAAACCTGAAAAATTTAATTAACTCCGGTTGACAACTAGTAGAAATTAGATTCCAGAGTCCAGGTGTATAGGAGTCAATTTGTAAAAATTCCTTGATAGGTTGTACTCACTAGCGTTCGCCTTTACAATACTCACTAGCGTTCGCCTTTACAATACTCACTAGCGTTCGCCTTTACAATACTCACTAGCGTTCGCCTTTACAATACTCACTAGCGTTCGCCTTTACAATACTCACTAGCGTTCGCCTTTACAATACTCACTAGCGTTCGCCTTTACAATACTCACTAGCGTTCGCCTTTAGTAATAACTTACCGGGACTCAACACTCAACCGTTCTACTTCACTGCACAGGTAATGGTACAGGCAGACATGAACTTGTTGGATTAAGGCGGTGTCAGAACTAGGGACAGCCAACAAATAGTCAGAAAGTTCTGCAAGCTTACCGCCGCCCTGACCTGTAAGAGCAACAGTAGTGAGACCTAACCGCGCAGCAGTCTTGAAAGCTTCTACTACATTAGGAGAATTACCAGAGGTACTAAGTCCCAAGAGGACACTACCAGAGTCACCGTAGGCTTCTACCTGCCGAGAGAAAACTGTCTCGTAACTGTAATCGTTACTCCAGGCGGTTAGTACAGCAGGGTTGTCACAAAGGCAAATAACTCTCAGTGCCTTACGTTCCAGTTTAAACCGAGCTACTAATTCACCGGCAATATGCATAGCGTCTGAAGCTGATCCACCATTACCACAGACAAGCAAGGACCTACCTTGAGAAAGTGAAGTAACAATGGCTTCTACAGCTTGATCAACTACGGTAGATAACCTACAGGAGTTTAGAAGCGTATTAGCTGACAGGTACAAATAAGTTTCTAGAGTCACTTTACAATTCTTTCTTTTTCTACTTTCTTAAAAATTTAAGAAAGTTTGATTCTGGGTAGTGTTTTGCCCACAAAACCGATTCTGTGAAAAATCGTGCCTTAGAATCAAGGAGTCTGGTTATACGAATCTTAGTTTGAGGTCTCTGTGACAACGACATTTTTCAACTCTTGGGATTCTGAGTAGACTAAAGTTGGAAATTTCTCAACGGAAAGGAGAGGTTGACTTAGGGACAAACTGCTAACAGAAGTAACAAGTCAAGGGAGTAACTTTATTTGGAAATATTCGGGAAGAAAACTTTGAAAATGGTACCGGTACCAACCGCACTATCAATTGTTAACTGACCAGAGTGTAGTTTAACTAAACCGGATACAATGGCTAAACCGAGACCAGCACCCTGAGTTGTTTTCCGGTAAGAATTGTCCAACTGTTCAAAGGGTTTTAACAACCTGTCTATCTGATCAGAAGGAATACCACACCCTGAATCTTCAACTGTTACTTGGATGCCTGTTGTTCCCTGAACGCTTGGCGTGGTTTGGTCTAGTAGTGGAGAAGAAACGTCGGCTACGTACGTAAATTCTAAGATGACAGTGCCGGACTTGGGAGTGAACTTGAAAGCGTTGTTAGTTAGGTTGTAAATTATACGGTGCAAGGCTTGCTCGTCTGCGTAAATAGAGGTAACACCGTTAGTGTAAACCTCTAAACGAACCCCCGCCTTCTTGGCAGACTGTTGTAAGTTAGGACGAACTACACTAAGAACTTGAGCTATCGGTAAGTTAGTGGGTAGAACTGTTGTGCTGCCGACTTCTATTTTAGAAACTTCTAAGAGGTCAGACAGGACATTAAGTAAGTGGTTACCTGATTCAAAGATGTAAGGTAGATATTCAGAACAGGTGGCGTTGATTGTACGGTTACTACAAAAGTTAGGCTGCATCATTAGCTCCGTGAAACATATAACGTGGTTAAGCGGAGTGCGTAGCTCATGACTCATGTTGGAAAGGAACATTGACTTAGAGAGGTTAGCCTGCTCGGCTTGTAACTTAGCCAGATTAAGCTGGGTGACTAAAGTCTCAAATTCCTGTTGCTTGTTAACTAACTGCTTACACTGAGTCTTAACAGCTTCATAGTGACGAGCGTTAGAGATTGCCAAAGCAAGAATGCGGCGACACGACAAGGCTAGGTTAATGTAATCAGGTAAATTGTAAGGGTGAGCAACTTCAATTACTGCTACTGAAGCTCTCCGTAGGTCCCTGTCTGGAGTGTTAACACAATCCAAGTTAACGAAAAAGCCGTTCGGTGTTGATGCGTAAGACTTGGACGACAAAAAGAAGGCTTCTAGTTCAGGCAACAGTGAATTACAAGTGGAGCTAAGGAAGTTGTTAGCTTGGAAAATCTGGACTTCCTTAGGTAAACACATCATGGAGAACAAATTAGAGATATCCGACAACACACTTTGCTCAGTAGCCTGACCGGAAAGCTCACCCATTAGCTCATTGAGCAAAGAGTAATCAGCTATCTTGTGTAACAGATCATCGTAAGACGGAGTAGGTGTAATTATGAGGCTGTCTTCTAGAGTGTTGGTTACGTTTTTAAGCTTAGTTTCTTGGGTTAATGGTACTCCTTCAAGGCTGTCTAGATTGGTCATCTGGGTCATAATGGCTACAACCTAACTGCTAAAAGCTTGAACTGCGTTGGGTTCTAAGTCGTAATCGTGTTACAGAGGTTTACCACACTCACTAGCGTTTACAGTACGAGATGAGGGAGTCAGCCATTTCTGAAAACAGGTTGCTTGCTCCAGGGTACAACTGCCAACCGACTACTAGGTACAACCAATTAGGAGCCGAGAAATAAGTCAAGAGACCAAGGGTTACAAGGGTTAGGGCTAACAGTAGGAGTGTATAAGCTAAGGGGTAGATTAACTTAGGTGACAGGGTGAGCTTGAGCCTTGTAAGCTTGAGCCTTGTAAGCTTGAGCCTTGTAAGCTTGAGCCTTGTAAGCTTGAGCCTTGGAAAGACACCTTTCTTTGTTGTTACGGTCCTGTCCGTGAGTCGGAGGTCGGTTGTTAGCTGAAATCGGTCGTTAGAGCCGAAGGCAAGGTGACCGGAGTTTTGAGAGTCTCAACTGTACGGAACTAGAAGCTATCGTGGCTAGATTGGTTCAACGGGGTGTGCGGTAGCAAAATTGTTACAGTAGTACCAACGCCTTTTTCGGAAACTATGTCCATAGTGCCGTGAAGTAGCTTAACTAGCTTGTCTACTATGGCTAAACCCAATCCTGTACCTTGATACTGTCTAGCGTTACCTTGCGAAACCTGCCGAAAGGGCTGTAATGCCACCTTAATGTCCGATTTCGACATCCCGATCCCGTTATCCGCAATAATTAGCTTTATTACTTGCTTATTATCCAGGTGATCACTGGCTACATGGGTCAAAACGGTAGCAGATATCCTTATTTTACGTGGATGGCTGGAGAATTTGATAGCGTTGGTCAATAGGTTCAAAATGATCTGTCGTATTCGCATTGAGTCGCTATAGACCATCAAACGAGAATCAAAGCAAAGCAGCACAGGGAGCTTACCGTAAGACGATTCAGTAAGCGTAACACACGATTGAATAATTTCCTCTAGTGGGAAATATGCATATTCCAAATCAACATTGCCAGATTCTATCTTTGCGAGGTCCAAAATGTCGTTTACAAGGCTCAAAAGCAACTCGCCTGAGGAATGGATATAGCTCGCATATTCATTTAATTTAGATGCTGCTAATGGTAGCGAAAGCATGCAATCGGAGAACCCAATGATAGCATTTAAGGGGGTGCGTAATTCATGTGATACTGAGGCTAGAAAAGCCGACTTTAACCTATCAGCAGCCTCCGCTTTGGATCGAGCTTCTTCAGCAAGCTGTTTTTGAGTTTCGGCCTCCTCTCGGGCTCGTTCTGAGTCCTTCTCGGCGCTTTCAGACTCCTGACGGGCGCTTTCAGACTCCTGACGGGCGCTTTCAGACTCCTGACGGGCGAGTTCGGCAGTAAGACGAGAGGTTTCGGATTCCTGACGAGCGTACTCAGCTATTAACCTAGACTCCTCAGATAAAAGGTATGCTTGCTCTACTAGTTTTCTGGCAGTATTAGCACGAGTAGCTTCTTGCTCTGCTATATCACGAGATATGTCACACTGCTGAACTAACAGAACGAAGTGGCGGATACTTTGTTGGGCTACATAAGTTGCATAGCAAACCACTAAAGAGAAAACTAAAGCTAACCCGATCATAAAGTAAGTTACGACAGTAAACGTAGAAAGTATCGAAGAGTAACTCTGACTAATTGAGACAATAAAGTTGTACTTGTTAGACTGTTGCCAAATAATGAGTTCCTGTGCGTTAAGTACGGGAGCTACGTGAGGTAGTACAGTCGAAGTGTCGGAACCGTTGTCGGAACCCGTAGAAAACAAAGTATCATTAGCTGAATTTAGTGAAATGCTTATGGAGTTTTCTAAGTGCATGTTCTTATAAATACTACGTAAGGTGTCCAAGTCCAGAGTAGAAACTAAAAGCCCCTTTAATTTGTTGTTTACTATTAGGGGGCGGGTTAGAGAGATAACGGTGGCGTGAGTTATCCTACACACAAACGGCTTGGATACAAACAGCATGTCAATAGGATTGTTGATGAAATATTTTGCAAAAGACGTTTCTTTAATATTAAGCTTGTAAAGTAGAGGTGCTGCCTCCGGAGCAGTAAACGAAACTAGAAAAAAGTTTTCATCAAACCAGTTAATAGACCCAATCTCTTGGTTCCACGCAGAAAACTGTTTCAAGTGAGTCAAGAAGGCAATATCTAAGATGCCCTGCTGACGTTGGAACAAAAGAAGCTGGTCCTGAGTCTGTATTAACGAGTCTACACTTTGCGATACCGTCTTTGCTATGATAGAAAGTTTGTCTTTAGCACTAGCCACAACTGAAAGGTAAGAATGGTACCGTTCAAAAGTTATAGAACCCCAAAGCGTAAGGAGCACTAGTACTAAATTAACCGGGTTAGCAATGAGATTATAAATAGCCCGCATACTAGAAAGCTTACTAATAGTCAACGTGGACTGAAGCTTTGGTAAACGGACGGTTGGTAAACGGACGGTTGGTAAACGGACTGTCGAAAAAACTAGCCGTGATAAGTCAGTAAAAATCTGGACCAGTTGAACCTTACACGCCTTGAACACTTTGTTGAAAGCCCTGCTGAAAACCTTGTTGAAAGCCCTGCTGAAAACCTTGTTGAAAGCCCTGCTGAAAACCTTGTTGAAAGCCATGACACTTAACCTCGTGACCTTTAATTGGATAATTCCTTGTTTTTGTTGCTCCACAGTTAAAATTAGGTTTCTGAAGGTAATCCGAGAATTCTAAGAGGTACGGTAACTATGAAAGTGGAACCGTGAGTATTGAATGTGTCAGAAGTGTTGCTGCTAATGCTGCTAAGAACACTAATAGTTCCTCCTAAGAAAGTAACTAGTTTAGCACATATGTACAAGCCCAACCCTGAACCACTATATTTTCTGCTTAGACCACTATCAATCTGTTCAAACATATTAAAAATTTTAGCACAATCCTCAGGTAGGATACCTATCCCTGTATCAGTTACTGGACACAGCGACGGAGTTACTGGACACAGCGACGGAGTTACTGGACACAGCGACGGAGTTACTGGACGGAGAAAGGTCTTTTTGAATCTGTTGACAGCTTATGCGTACACCGCCCTGTGCGGTAAACTTCAAAGCGTTACCGACTAAGTTAATCATAATTTCTTGCAAGCGGCCGTAGTCACCTTCTACTAAAATACTAGGAGAGGAGAAAGTCAGTTGTAGATTTTTCTGGGTAAACTGTTCAGCAAAGAGTCTGTTAAGACTCAGGAACAAAATATTTAAATCAAAAACTTGGTTGTTTAGAGTAACCTTGCCTGACTCTAGTTTAGACAGGTCCAAAATACTGTTTATCAACTTTAGAAGGATATGTCCTGCTTGATTTATGATGCTTAGTTGCTCAGCGCGTTTAGGATTAGTCTCGGTCATGTGTAATAACTCAGCAAAACCTAGAATAGAGTTTAGCGGAGTACGTAGCTCGTGAGTCATGGTGGACAAGAAAATCGATTTGGCTAAGTTGGCTTGTTCTGCAACGGCTCGTGCCTCAATTAGTTGTACCTGTGTAGCAGTTAGTTGTTCAATAGTAGCATTGAGTTCCTCGTTGAGCCTCACAATTTCTCGGTTAGTCCTAGTCAACTCGTTAACCAGCAACGTAAAGTCGTTGTACACTGAATACGGAGTCGGCACCGGGGTAGGTACTGGAGTAGCAGAGGAAGTAACGGGTTCGGCTGAACCTGTGAGATCGTCAGAAGTAACAGGGTCGTCAGAAAGAGTAGGTACAACGGGATGTGTCATCAGCTTGCACCCTTCTTTTCGAGCCTAACGGTCCTAACGGTCCTCTTGGGATTCTCTGGGTCAGTAAGTTAGATTAGTCTTTCAGCAGTCTAGCGGTTTCTAACACGGCACTAGGAATGTCAGGGGCGAAAGCGTCAGCACCAAATTTGGTCCACAGGTTGTTGATGGATAGAGAGCTTCCACCAATTAGGACTTTAACGTCAGAGTTTGTTTTAAGGTGTTGGATTGTTTGTTGAAGTATTGGTAGATGGAAAGCAAGAGAGGTGGACAGAAGAATAACTTTAGCTTTTAGTGAGGTGATTGTTTCTAGTAGACCTGATAGTGGTTGGCTAGCTCCTAAGAAAATTGTTTTCCAACCTTGACACTCTAACGAGTCGGAGACTAGACGTAAACCAATCTCATGGAGTTCTGAACCTACACACGCAGAGATAAGGAAGTCCGGCTTACGGTTAGCTTTGAATTGTGCTCTAACATACGGGTAAAGTTGACTAATTGCCAATTGAGTTACAGCACTGTAGTAATGTTCTTGTGCGACTGAAAGGTGATTAGCTTGCCACAGACGACCAACTTCTTTTTGTACATTAGTAAAAACGTGAGTGTAGATGTCTGGGATAGGTGTACTACTAGCAGCAGAGTCTAGAATTAAATCTACAGCAACTTCTTTATTGTTGTTCAAAAGAGCTTGGAGATAATCGTGAGTTAAAGAACTGTAAGGATTAGACTCAAGTAGGAATGAGGGCGTTACGGTTACTGAGTCTAAGGTGGTTAGGGCTAATTGGAAATAACTATCTAGTTCTGGGAGGGAATAGTTACTGTGTAACACCTCTAGAATCAGAGACAGGTGCTCTTGTAACTGTTTACGAGTCACATTACGAGAGGCGAGTGTTTCTCCCGCCCAGGTTACGTAGTTAGAGAAAATTAGCGGCTCTTGAAAGTGTAACGCCGCACTCAAGAACTGAAGGGGGTAACGAGAGTCATTTAGAATATGCTGTTTAGCATCACTAGTTAACAGCTTAGAAAGTTTTGGGTTTCTAGCTAACAATAAGGTTTGAATTTGCTGAGCTAAAGAGTCTAGATTGAAAACGGGAGCGCAGCGAGTATTGAAAACGGGAGCGCAGCGACTGTTAGAGTCTAGAAACGCTGACGAAGGGAGTGAGGTATCCTGAGTAACAGTAGTCACGGTAGTCGTCCTCCCTGTTTCTAGGATTCCTGGAGTTTAGGAGTCACAGAGATTAGGTGCTGATAAACTTTCTTACAGAAGACAGGCCAGACTTGTGGGAACAGTGGGTTACGTCGTAAGTTAAAACGGTAGGTGTACAGGGAAGTGTCAGTTGGAATCTTAAACGGGTTAGCTAGATAGAACTTGAAGAACTTTAATGCTCGGACTGGATCACCGTCAGCTTTGCGTAGGAGATCGGCGACTACGTTTGTTGCATGAGATTCGACTTCTATGGCCTTACCGAACTGTAGACCGGAGTTTAGGTGGTCTCTCCTCACAGAGTCAGGAATGTTAGCAACCCGAATAAGTTCTTTGAACTGAGTCGGGTTTAACTTGAGCTTGTTTTGATTGCGGTTGTTAGACCGTTCAGACTGCAAGTAATGTGTAAACTCATGAACAAATGTACGGGCGATAGTGTGTAGAGGATACCAGTTTTTGATAGAACCGCGAGATATGTTGGCTTGGAGAGAATCTAGAGTAGGTGGGATGCAAGATTTGTCTAGATAAATTAAGATAGTAACGTAGTTCTTGAAAATTCTGATCTCGCCGTTTTTCAGTTCGTCAGAAGGAAGCTTGAACTGTAGCTCTACTCTCAGTAGTCTAATAACAGGTTTATCTGGAATGTGAGTCTGATCGTGGCAAATACCTTGTAGAGAATCTCTCAAGGCAGACAGTAGGTTAGACGGTGTGTAAGATTCTGGGGTAATACTTGAGAGGTACTTTTTGAGTCTTTGAGTTAGAGAGTCTTGGACAAGAGCGTACAGGTGACTAACGTCCAACTTGGATTCCACTTTGTGAGTCAGATAGTAGTTAAGACGTTGGGTTGCTGTGGTTATTGGGCTGGATGTTCTTGCTCGTGTAGACGATTTATCCGTCGAAGATGTGTTTGTTCGTGTGAACATTGGACAGGTGTCCTAGAAGTTAATGGTTAAGCTAGACGGCTTTGCAGCCAAGCTATAAAAGCTTTTGTAGTGTTAGCTTCATCAGGAGCTAAGTTGATTCCATCTACGAGTTTGCCAGTGTGGTAGTCCTTATAATCTTCTACGTCAAGAAACTTTTTGTAGTCAGAGTACCAATCTGATTTGAACTTTTTACTGTACGCAAGCTGAAAGGCTTCAAGCAATTTACGGCTATCTTCAATTTGAGAACGCTTGGCTAGTCCTTCGGCTTTAAGTTCTTTATCTCTTCGTTCACCAGCATCCCTGCAACCAATTAACGGAGGTGAGTGTACTGGTACCCATTTTCCATCTTTAGAGAGAAAATCAATATCGTCCCCAACACGTATTTCTCTATAACACTTACCACAAGTGCCTTTAAATTTAGCTTTAGTTGAGGCTGCTACGTGGTACTGCTGGAGGTAGGAGTCTACTTCCTGCCAGAATTGATTCAAGTTGCTAGTTGTTTTAGTAGGACCTTTGCTCTGACCCTTGATAATGTCGTGGACCGAAGGGGTTGAAGAAAAATGAGCGTTAGTCCAACCTTTAGTATACCCGTCCATCAGAGAGGGTGAGTAATTATAGCTCCCATCGCCTCCAACACCCATAGGAGCGTTACGATTCTTGATAATAGCTAAGAGTTCTTTGTTCTGGGCCGGAACTTGAGACTTACCTTCGGCAAAAGCTTTCTGACCAAGGGTGTAACCTAGTTCAAAAGCTTCTTTGTTAGGTTTAAGTTTAGGAGGTTGCCACTTAGCCATGCTTGCTCGTGTAGACATTTTAGTGAACCTTTCTTGAGTTCAAAGGTCATGGTAATTACTGTCAACAGGTGTTAGTAGGTTAGGGTCCAAGACAATCCACTCGTACAGAGACTTGACAACTTGGATATTGTGTTTCAGAAGGAAGGTGGTTAGAGGTTTGCCTGAGAGTCCAGTAGCTTTGGATATTAGGACTTTGAGTTCGTTACCGTGAGTCTCTTTGCTGACCAGGGCGGTAGGGTGACCTTTAAGAGTACAAATAACGAAAGGTCGATAGTAGTCAACATAGTTAGGGTCAAGTTCTGTTAGATAAATACCTGCAGGGTCATGCTTGATCATGTCAGGCTGATTTGCTTCTTTTCCCGTACGACCGAATCGTTTCAAGTCAAAACCTGATTTGAGGATTGAATCTAGGTCTTCTTTTTTCTTGGTATAATGGAGAAGATATTTTGGGAGGTCAGTAGTTAGGGTACCGTAGGGGCTGAAATCAAAAGTTGACTTGGCTAAGACTGGGTGGGATAGGTAAAAGTTGATTCGGCAAGCAGTGGAGGCTGTAGTAGGAACTACTGAGAAAATAGGTTTAATTTGGTCGTTGCTGAATACAAGGTACTGATCAATTCGTCTTTTTTCATCAGGAGAGTCAGTTAAAGTCTTAGTGAGAATAATTCCGTCGTAACCTTTTTGGATTAGTTCGTTACGAGCGGCTTGATAATCTACTTTGTCACCAGTCATACGAATGTTACGACCGTTAAGAATGTAATTTGGGCGTTTGAAAGTGGTGTGTCGGTCTATTAGGTCCCGGATTTGGTTGTAACTTCTAGGTTGCCAAGGGTGTTCAATTTTCAAGAAAACGGGACGAAGGTTAGGTGTGGAATCGCCACGAGAAAAAGCGGCGAACTGGGAAGCTGCTTGAGCGGAGTCAGTAAACCAGAAGCATAAGGGTGATTCCCTAGAGTCCGCTCCGAGATTAGTTTGTTGAAAATTGGAGAAATCACCTTTGGTACCATGGAAACAGACTTGCGGTTTGTTAGAGTGTGACCGAATCTTCGATTCACCAAACCACGCTGTGAAGGATGGTTTGGTTAAGGCGGCGTCTATGTATTTGTTAAAAGAAGCTGTGGTTGGGAACACTGGGAGGGCTTCCTCTTACGACAAAAAAGCCAAGGAGTTTCTGAGACTCCCTGGCTTTTTAAAATTGATTTGTATGGGATATCAACTAAAATTAGATTATTGCCTTAGAGGTAAGGAGAAAAATTTGGGAAATGTAGTTAGTTATTGGGATGGTTTACTACCGTAAGGGTGAAGCTCACGGTATTTCCGGTACTCCTTAGAAAACTCTTTAACAAAATATTGGTTGAACTTCCTTAATGCAGAGAAGGCACTATCAAAATCAGCTTTGGCTTTCCTAAATTCAGGTGAGGTTCTAACAGAATCTGGCGTAAGTCCCATAGGACCGCTAGGGAACTTTTTAAGTACAGCACCTGCTAGCTTTGACTTTTCCTCTAAAGCATCTGCTTGCCCCTTAGCTTTTAGGAAAGCTTTATATCTATAACCGTTTACGTCTACACCTTTAACTGCCGAGATAACGGTGTACTGCTGGATATAGGAGTCAACCTCTTGCCAGAACTGATCAGTTCTGGATTTTTGTGCTGTTGATATTAGAGTCATTGTAAGGGCTTTCTGTTTCAGAGGTTGTGAACCAAAGGGATACTTCTCCAACACAGCCGTTCTTAACACGGATACTGTTGGACACCACAGTACCGTCTTTCCGGTAGACCGTTTACCTTTAATGAATCCTGTCCCTTTAGGAGTCTGAATCAGAGCTAACGTTCTAAAACCGAACAGCTTATCTCTAAGAACCTGAGAAAAGAGAGAAATCTCCCTTACGTGTTAACAACTTTACCTTTAATTACGGAGTCAGGTGGAATGTCGGTAATACCTGAGCCAGCTAGGTACAAATTGTGTCGGACAAACAAGTTACGAGGCAGTTGTTTCAATTTAGGACAATTACGTAAAACTAGATTTTGACCTACGCTTAAAGAATCGGGCAGAGATTCTAAATTGGAACAACCTGTAAGAATCAAATTATGTGGACAATTGGTTGGGGAGAACTTGACCAAAGAAATACAGTCAGTTAGATTGAAGTCGCCATGGACAATTAGATTTTTACCTAAGGAGACTAGACCAGAACAATTACCAAGATGCAAATCTCCGAAAATCTCAAGGGATGGGAAGTGTTTCAATCTAGGAAGGTCTAGAAGGTAGAGATCACCTTTGACTTTGCCTTGAGTAATTTCAAATTCTCGGTAGCCTAGGCGAACAGTGTAAGTATCTGGAGAGGTTAGAAAATGTTTAACGTAGTGTTCTAGAGTCATTCCTGCGGTTTGAACTTTCTTAACTGTGTCTTTAGAGAGCAAAGGTTGCCAAATTACAGGATTAGGTTGTGGTTGATCAGCAGGGGCTGAGGTGTAAGCTAACGGAATCACTTTGGATCGGTCATAAATTACAATTACTCTACCGTCTTGTCTACCAGTGAATAGAATACCAGGAAGTTTGAGATTACGTTCTGAATAAGGATTACCTATTAACCGTTCCTCAAAGAGAAATTTAGCTAGATCAGAAGAGAAACTGTTAGGCTTTTGGAAATCTGAATGCTGTAGCCAAGTTTTAACGTCGTTAGATTCGTGTAGAAGAACCCACTTGTCATTTTCAAAAACTCTAAGCTTAAGTAGCTTACACTGATCCGCAAAACTGTGGTGAATACCGTAGACGGTCCTAGCAACATCTTGGTCAAGAATTAACATTCCTGTCAGAGCAACCTTTGACTTAATTATATAGTCGCCATAGTTAGTCATGTAGTTGGTGAATTGAGATTCTACGTCGAATGTAAGATAGATGCCCGGTCCATAAAGACTTTCTTCAGAACCTGAACGAAAACCGTCTTGTTTTATAGATTCAACCGTCTTAATCTCATGAGTCCGATGATAACACAGAGCTATATTACCTAAAACTTTAGCCTGGGTGGGATAAGAATGCTGGGTGAGATAGTAGTTAATGCGCTTAGCAGCGGAAGTTCGTTGGGTGGCAGTGGTTTGAGTAAACATCTTAAAATACCTTTACTTAAGTCGTTCAGCTAATGAGAAGAAATTCGAGTTGATTACAGTGAGTTGTTTAGACTTCAGTTTGTCAAATTGCCAACATTCGGAAGGGTGGACGGTTCCGGTATGAGCAATATGAGCGCCTAGCTCTATTAGCAGAAGCTTAATGTTATCTGGCATATTCTTGAGAGCTGTCTTTCCAGCCACTGCCTGCCAAGGCATTTCACCTTGAGTAGACTTACGGAACTGGTTTTCAGTCACATTTTGTTTCAGGTAATTCCACACGGTGTATTTCTTGGCGTAGTTAACGTCAGAAGGGTTACCACCAAAATCTGGCACGTAATCGTAGCGGTAACGGTTAGGAGATTCTGCTTGGTTCTCGTGGATAAAATCGCCAATGGAGTCTTCGTCAGGTTGTACGTCTTTCAGTTGGGTACCAGGAACTACAAACAAATAACCGAATTGTCCGTCTTTTTTGATTACGGACTCAATTGGATTATGACCTACGTAACTTCCACCCAATAAGTAGAGTAGTGCATAGTTTAAATCTTGGGTTAAATAGACCTTGCCTTTAACAGGTGCTAAGAAGCCTTTAGTTTTCTTAGCACAGGTAACATCTTGAGACTTAATTCCTTCTTTAAGTATAGCTTGGGCGTGAGCTTCTATTGGAGTACCGTGGTATAGAGTGGAAGAGAGTAAATTACTGGTAGGTGCTGCCATAGCCTGTGTCAGGTAGAAGTTGATGCGTTGAGTAGCGGAAGGGCGTTGAGAGTATGGGTAGATCATGGCTTAACTAACCTTCAAGGTATAGGGGTAACTTGGATTAGAAGCAAGTGCTGAAGCGTCAGCAACGTAAATAATATCGTCAGTAGCGGCATTAGAGTCAAGACACTTAACACAATAGAGAAAATGAACCCTAAAGAACTTGAAGCCTGTAACGGTTCCAGTGTAGTCTTGGTTAGTATTAAAGTCGTTGTGGTCACCAACTTTAGGATTTACTCGGAAAGTTAACTTATCCCACTTTTTATATTGTGGTGCAAAGTCATTAAACTTTGCCATGTACTCCAGATAAGGAACAAGTTCGCCAGAGCTACCGTAAACTTCAGTTTTACTGTGCAGATGTTCCGGTAGATTAAAGTCTCGGATATCGTATTTAGGCTCTAAAACAAATTCATCAATTTCTAAATCAGTTGGTAAATGAGTAAATTCAGTGTTGCGTAGGTATAAATATTCAACCTTTTTAACGTTGCTAGGAAGTTCGCTAATTGGTGTGTTACGCAGCCTCAGTCCGGCTACGGTAATCGGAAGTTTAGGTGAGACTTTAATATTAGGACAATTAGCAATGACAGTAGAGCCTTCGCACTGAGACAAATCAGGTAACGAAGATTGTTCAGTCAAAGTCATGAACACTACAGTAGTGGGGGACTTAATAGCTTTTGGTAATGGCCCTTTATAACGATTAAATTCTACCCGCTCATTTGTAGTAAACAACGGTGGGAACTTACCACGACTACTTAATGTTTCATCAAAGGTCAAGGGAGTAGTAACCGGGTCTGGTAACTGTAGCGCACCTTCACTCCAGAAATTTAAAGCTTTGCCTATGTCAGACTTCCACAGAGAGGAATCAAGTTTGGTTTTGATTTCGTTCTTGAAGATTTTGATAGGAGTAACGTAAGCACCGGAGAAAATAATGGTTTGGGCAGGCTCATTGTAGTGAATAATTCCATGGCCGGTATCACGACAACCACCGATACCTACAGAACGGAACAGGTTAGACCAAGTAGCTTGCGGTGAACCTGTAATGAAGTTATTCTCAGTGAGTAGTATAGCTATACCACGAGTAATTGCCCACAAAATTCCGAAAGGTAATTCTAACATCTTACGATGGTTAGTGGAGTCTCTAGCCTCTTTAAAGGAGTGAGCTAAGATAATAGTTTCATATGGATTTAACTTATTAAAAAACTTTAACCCGTATTTAGTTAAGGTAATTGCAGCTTTGTGTTCGGCAGAATCTAAAAGGTCTTCAGCTAAAGATAAAGTACGCTCAACCATAGTGGTAAAAAAATAAGGAACCTTAGTGTTAATTAGTTTAATAAGATTGAGTAGATCGTTAGCTAAGTCAACTCGCGAGTAAGACTCTGTGTCAATTAGCCGCAGATTTGACTTGTAACTATAGAACGAAACAAACGGTTTATCAGAAGCGTAAGGTAACTTGAGGTAATGCTCTAATGTAGTTATTATTTTAGGATTAGAGGAATAGCCATATGTAGGAATAATATCAGCCATGCAGTACGACGATAAGCCTACTGGTGTGCTAAAGACCTTGGTAGTCCCTGGAAAAACACCAATTTTAGCGGTTTCGGTGAACCTCAAAAACAGGTTCTTATCCTTCTTATGATTTTCAAAGAATTCCAATAATGATTCGTCTTTAAAATCAGAGCGAGCTTTGGCTTGAGTCAAGTAGTAGTTGATGCGGCAAGCAGCGGTACTAGAAGCGCAGCCAGAGGCTGTAGTTCGTTGGGTTGCGGCGGTTTGTATATCGGACATGTTAAAACTACCTTAAGCTTGTTCCAGGTAACCGTAGACTTTCTTGCAGAAACGTTGCCAAGCAAGTTGAGTATCGTTGTCCCCAGCACCAGTTCTTAAGAAAGTCCAGTAAGCGTGGAGCTTTTTCTGACTGGTGGGTTTAATAGTGGCTGGGTTTTTCAGGTAAGAGGAGAATAAAATCTTGGCTCGGTGCTTTAACAAAATTGAATTATCAACTAGAGAGCCGTACTTCTGTTTGGTCTCGTGGAGTAGATCATTAGCTACTGTAGTGGCAAAAGCGTCTAATTCGACCCCTTTGCTGAGGTAACGTAAACGAGATTCAGCGAACTTGTCTCTGTTACCTTCGTCATCGTGGAAAACAATTTCACTTTTTATCGTCGATTTGTTACGGGTGTGGGTAGAGGAGTAACCAGAGGAAAACTGAATCAAATGAGTAAGCTCATGGGTTAATGAGTTTGCTAGGTCATGAATAATTGGTGTAAGTTTGCCGTTTAGATAGTTGCCTAGGAAGTCGTCAACACTATCACCTAGCAAATCGGTTTTCAGGTTTACTGTTAGTGCCACGTCGGATTCTTTGTACGTGTCTGCGCTGAGATAGATTGAGCCGCCTTCCGAATTGTTAATCTGAGAAACCAAGAACTTGAAAGACGCTGCGAGGTTCTTGAGATAATATCTGTTAACTAGCGGGTACAATTCAGATTGTAGCGATTCAGCTAAGTCATCTAGGAACTTGTGCCAACGGACAACCGGACGGAGAGTAGACGGTTGAGTAGCCAAATTAGAAAACTTTTCAAAAACTTGGGTGACAATTGCTAAGGCGTCAGTGTAGATTTCTCGTTGTGGAATAGCAGCTAATGTTAGATAGGAACGCTGGGTTAGGTAGAAGTTAATTCGTTGAGGGGCAGTGGTTTCAATCATGTTACTTAACCTTGAATGAGTTTACTAGTTTGTCGTCCCAGAGAACGTAGGCAACATGATTTATGCCGCCCTTGAGGGTAATACCTCCGGCGTACTTGATACCAGTGTATCCGTTTTCTCTCATGTCGGACAAGAACTTAAGACGGAAAGGTTCTCGGTCTTTCTTGGGGAGCAAGGTAGTGTTGATGTATTTCCATTCTTGTCGGAAGGACCAAGGAGAGTGAAGGGTTTCAAGGTGTTCAAGGTGTTTGAGGTACTTGGCGTGAACCTCTTCACCGAAGAGTTCTTCAAGTAGATCAGCGAAAGCTGTTAGTAATCCGTGGTCAACTTCAGCTTCAGCGTCTAGGCACTTGTGCAGGATAGCGTTAGGGATGAAAAACTTGGTGAGAGCACCAGAGTGTTGCTTCTTGCGGATAACTATTTTACCATCAAGTTGTTTACGCACTTCAACGGTAGGAGCTAAGTCTTTCCATTGTTGTTCGGCTTGGTGCTTTTTTGAAGTGATAGAGTCATAGACGTAATGATGTTGGAAATCACGTAACCGGCGATCAAGGCTACGCCTACGTTCCTCTGGGTCCATTTTCAAAGCGTCTGGTTGATTGTACATACGAATAGTGTCTTCAGCGTAAAGTTTGTACGCTTGTTCTTTAATATATTCGTCAATAGCACCTTGTTTAGTTAGACCACGGCCACGAGTAATGTATAAAGTGTCGGATTCAGGATCAGCCTCTTTGCCTTTGAGCATGTAGTCATTAGCAACACGGATGTTATTGGTGAGGTATAACCCCTTTCCAAATAGAGCCGAGATAGACGTTTTGTCTAATGAGAACTCGTCAATCTTAGAAGAGTCACCCCGGTAGAGAAGGGTATGGTCGGGAGGTACTGTTAGCTTGGCTTGGGTCAGGTAGTAGTTGATTCGTTGGGCGGCCGTTGTTTGTTGAGTCACAGAATCAATCCTCGCTCTGCCACTTGTTACGGATAAACTCAATTACGTCTTTAGCATCTTTTAGATTGAACTTTTTCATATGACCGTAGAACTTGATAAAGTTAGGTTGGCTGGTACCAGTTTTAGAATTGTGCATGTCAGACTTTAGAGAACTTATAGATTCTTTATTGTCCCAGCGACCTAAGATTCGAGACAACTGGTAAGCAGCGTCTCGGGAAAGTTTAGACCGGTCAGTAGCGTAGAGGAGTTCAGTGTACCGAGCAAACCAATCTGTCCGGGAAGAACTGTAGTAGGAATCAACAGGAGGAGTCTTGAGATTAGGTAACGTGGTACGAGCTTTTAATTTGTTGAGCAAGTTGAAATCTTTAGCGGAATCATAAATGTAGAAAGGGATTTTGTATAGTTTAGCTGCGAACAAAGCTTTACGTAACAAACGGACATAAGCATCTGAACTGGAGTCTCGTTTGTTAATTGCTGCACCGAAGAAATGGATTTCCTTAATATAGGAATGAGCGTTAGGGATTTCTGACTTGTCTGAGAAGATACGATCTTCCATTTCGTTTTTAGTGTGTTTGTAGTCTGGACCCCAGTAGTTAACTGGACCACCCGTAAAACCACGCCGTTCTAACAAGTCACCATCCACTACTAGTAGTGTGGTAGCCGAGTGGTAGTCTGAAACTGGGTAATGGTACTGTCCTACCCTAGACCTAGTTAACGAGAGGAAAAACGGTTTGGTATAAAGGTTGTCAGAGTCTGTTCCAAGGGAAGGTGTCAATTGGAACTTGTCTTGCTCTAAGATTTGGAACAGCGCATGAAGAGAAGTTGAATGATAGAGTATTGTTGATAACCTAGCTTGTGTTAGGTAGTAGTTAATCCGTTGAGTGGCGGTAGTACGCTGGGTGGCGATAGTAGACAAAGTCTAATCCTCCAAATAGGTATTGAAAGTGCTAGGGTCTGTGGAGTCGTGTTCAAAAACTATATCGTCAGGAGTAAACCTAACACCTTTAAGTTTAGTCCAAGTGTAACCAGCACCTCGTTCATAAGTAGAAGGTGGAATGTCTACACTGTATACACCCTCTTTAACTTTAATCACGGTCCAAACATGATTGGTTCCAATGGAAGAATTGAACGAGGTTGAACTGATTCCTGCCTTGGAGAAAACATTACAGAACTCATCAGCAATAGCATGACAAATTCCACCACTACCATGTTCTTCATCATGACCTTGATCGTCTTGTTCCCAAGAGTCATAGATATGCTGTGCGGCTTTAATTAGTTGAGGAACACATTTTCTGGCTGTAGTTATAGACTTTAACCTACTAGCAGCTAGAACTTGTTGACTCTGAGAGGTCAGGTAGTAGTTGATTCGTTGGGTGGCGGTACTAGGAGCGCAGCCAGAGGCTGTAGTTCGTTGGGTAGCTATAGTCATAGTGTAAACCTCATGTTAGAGGTAGAGAGTCAAGAATGTGAGGGTGTAGGTTTAACCATTCGTAGAATAACTTAATATTAAAGGGTTTCTGTACTAGGATAGAATTAGGATCAAATACCATATAAGTATAGGCGTTAGCGTCAGAAGACTCTTTTCTTGTTACGTATGACTCACGAAACTTGACTCCAGTATAACCTAGACTTTTAATCGCGTTAACAAACTCAGGAATGTCTAACAGCTTCCACCAACCTATCACTGGTATCTTTTTAATATTTGTATGTTCGTCATCGTTTAAAATACGTATTCCAAGATCAACCAACTTTTTATTAGGTTTTTCATAGTCCATTATTTTTGATGGGTCTACGTAGCAAATTATTATTTCGTGGTCATAGTCCGACCTATTATCTCCAAAGTACGTAGCTAACCGTTTAGAATCTGTAAGAAATACCCCTTGATTGTCTACGTATCTTACAGCCCCTAGAAAGCCGCTACGTACACCTTTAGTTAAAACGAAACCTGATTCTTTAATTATCTTTGCTATCTTATCAGTAGTTCCGTGGTATAGAGTTCGAAACCCAGAAGGCGGAGCGTTAAGTTTATTCATTATTTGTTGAAGGTAGTCAAGTTGCGACTTAGTTAACTTTTTCAAACTATTGCTAAAATCTTCAAATGTAGCTAGGTTAACGGAGGACTCGACTCTATTGTGAGAGGTTAGGTAATAGTTGATTCTCTGTTGCGCGGTGGTTTGTGGAACCGAAGCCGTGACTGATTGTGGGGCGTAATAGTATTCATTCTTATCAGTACCAGCCCAGGCAACATCCTGAATCGGGACACGTTTAGAAATAACTGTGCCATTAGATTTGGCGTGGGATTGAGCGTAACCTTTGGTCAAAGCAACCCAGTCACCAGGGCGAATGTCAGTTACTCCTGGAGGAACACCACGGTAGATAGTTATGTTTTTGAGATTGGACTCTAAAGCGACTTTGACAATGTTGTGCAGTTGGTCTTTTGGGACAATGTTCGGGAGGTTAGGAAGTCGATATTCTGGTTCAGTGTTACGAACTATAGATATCCGCTCTGAATCTGTGGTGGCCGTAAATGAATAGGGCAGGGGCATGGGTAGGGTTCCTATCGTAATTTAGGAGATTCAAAAGGACTACCGTGTAGGTCGTCTTCGTGAGATTCGTGACTGTCGTGAGAAGGATGTCCGTGTCCAACGTGAGGAACACACTCGTAACCTAAAGCTTCTGAGGCACACCTACTGTTAGGACTCACTAACATTAAAACCAATCCTAGTAAGACAACTGGAATCAAAACACAAATTACTACTATAAAAGCCCAAATCAAAGATAGAATTAAAAAGCCAACATCTGAAAAGGGTTTTGGTAAGTTTAGTACGAGATGAAAACAAGTTTCTAATAGTTTAGGCATGGCTTAAGTGTCCTGTGTACTAGTCTGTTAGGCCATAAACAAAAACTAGGAGGAAGTGGCTGAAACTTCCTCCTAGTTTTTAAAAACCGTTAACGCTTGTGACGACCTGAAGGGCGCCGACGCTTTCCACCTCTACGACCTTTCTCCTTAGAAGCAGAGCGAGCACTACGAATGTTAGCAGCTTCTGAATTGCGAGCTAACTTGTTCCAGAAGGTACCAGTCTTTTTGAGGGACTTAAAACCGGTTGTACCAGTACGGCCTTTATGCTTGGCCTTATGACCCTTCTTGTGACTCTTGTGGAATCGAATTAGACCCTCAGAGATCGCTTTGCAGTGGGCAGCAGTAAACTTTTTAGTACGGTGAGCCATAACAATAATCCTTCTTAACAGGAAGGCTTATTTACCTTTCCTTATTAAAATTAGATTCTTGATAAGATGGAACTTCTTGATAAGATGGAGGAACGTACGTAATCTTAGGTGTACGGACATCGCCATAGCGTAAGTTAGTGTTAACCCCAGCTAAACTGAAGTTTTTGTACGCAGTAACTTTGGGTAGTTCAAACTCGACGAGCCTGTCTTTCGAAGAATTGGTCATTCTGCAAACTCCTCAAGGATTTTAGAATTTAGACAATAATAACGATGCCTACCCGCGTCTTTGACTTTAACTTGTCTGGTGTTTTTACCATCAGCACTACGAATGAGAAAGTCTTCCTCTTCTAACCACGCTAAAAAGGTGTCGTACTCATCTTTACTAAAAGTGTCAGTTATAGCGGTGTTTTTAATTATAACAGCATCTTGACCGTTTATTGTTAAACGAAAACCAAGAGCTTCCGTCACCTGTTCCTTTGTCCAGTAGACTTTTGTTCCTTGACGAATTAAGTTTATAATAGAGGTATTTAAAATGTTGTTTAGTTTACGTTTAACTAATTTACGATTGGAGGTTGGTTTCTTATTTTTAGGCGGGAACCAAGAAACTCTACTGTCAAGAGCAGGCGGTATTGGAGAGGGTCCAGTAGTGGGTCCAGTAGTGGGTAAATTTGTATTAACGTCAAACAACTTTAATAGAAGATTAACGTCTTGTACCAGCTGATTCTCACGTAAAGTTAAGTTAGGTGCAGTAGACAGAGTCTTAGCTCGGCGGATGACATCTACCAGTTTATTGAAATTTTCTTTGAACTGCATTTTGCACCTTTTAGGGCTAGTTAGTATTAGTTAGCGTTAAGCAGCGTTAGCCAAAACAATCTTACAAGTAGGTCCGTAGGTTATAGTTAGTAGGTTTGAGTGTCGTTTGTACGTAGCTTGACTTTTGTTTTCTTTCTCTAGAGTCCAACCTAGCTCTGACATGACAAACGAAAACTTAATCGGCGTAGTAACGCAAGTCAGTTTGGTCTTAACTAGCTTAACATTAACTATACCCATATTGGTTAAGCTCTCAGCTATCTGCTGGTAAGTATAAACAACACCAGAAGTAGGTGCAGCAAGTTTGCCTTCATGGACGATTATCTCAAGGTGTTGCTCTTGACCGTAGCCTGTGAACGCGTTAGTAGTTAAGCCAATTGAGTCCTTCTGAGCAAAGAAGCCGTTAGAGCCTTTGATCCAACCGTGAGCTAATAGCAGTTTCAATATGCTAGTTAGCGCAGTAGCAACTGGAGTACGTAGTGGAATATAGACAGTGAATTTATTGTTGTAGTTTTGGAAGTAATCAGTCAGAGGAACTTTCCAACCGTTGTCTCTAAGCAATTGAGGAACTTCTATTAACGTTGTGGCGGTTGTTAGCTTAGGAACTTGAACTACTAGCTTAGACTTTTCTTTTAATCGGGCAACTTGATCGTCAGAGAGTTTGAGTTGAGTCCCGTCTTCTTTTGTTACAATGTTGTCAGATAAAGTGAAAGAGTCACCCGTTGCTAAACGTAGAGACTTGTTGTTCCGAGTAAAGTTTGTGGCTTTGGCGGCAGTGTATACGTGTTTGTTGGAAAGTGCCGCCAAAAGCATATAGACATTAAGTCGTTGGGTTGCGGTAGTTTGTGGGAGGGCCATTTACTCACCTATTCCTAATTAACTCATCGAGCTAAAGACTCTTGAAGCACATAGTCATGGGCTTGAGGATTCCAAACCCAAGGATTTTTAACGTGATAGAAGTCTGAAATATCAGATGATTCTTTGTAGTCATTAAACGTTGAGATAGCAGTGACGTACCAATGAGTGGTCCGTTTACCGTTAATTATTGCACGGTCTGTCTCGTTAGCGTTCTGTTCGGCGTGCAACCTAGCGTACTGATTCCATTTACCTGGGTAGGTTTCAATCAACCGCCACTTTATTTTGGAACTCGGTTTAGCACCGTCACCTAGAATCCCAGCTATAGCTAGATAGCAATCAATTCTCTGTTGGGCGGTGGTTTGTTGGATAATCATCGGATTAGTGGCCTTTCGTTAACTAGACCTGCAATTAGAAACGCAAACTTGCTAGATTTGGATTCGACATCAGTAGCTAACTGCTTATTGCCGTCAGCAAGTTCTACTTGATAAGTAATGAATCCGTTATCAGTAATGTAGAAATTTGTAACGGTACCTGTTGAATCTTTACGACTGGTGTCTTTGGGAACCAAATTAACTAGGTCTCCCTTGTCGTAACGCGGAGTGAATTCGCTGTAGCGTTTCATGAACTTGGTGTAAGGTAGTACATTAGTGAACATATTAACATTAGTTACAGATTCATATTTAGATGGAAGGTCAAAGTTAAGATGTATATCATTAGCATCTACAGTTAGCGAACGGCAGTCAATAATAGTGTCGGGTATTGTAGTTATTTTAGTATTGCTAAGAAAAATTCTCTCAATACACACTGGGTATTGAGGAAGCTCTTTAATAGGTGTATCGGTAATAGTCAAGCTATAAGGGTGGGTCAGATGTGGCAGAGTAGTAACGTTGGGACAATCGCTAATCTTGACAAAATTGCTTTGGAGGTCATCCGGTAACTTACTTGTTTCCAAATTAGCAAACTCAACATGACTCGATTTGATAACTTTAGGCAGATTATTACCTTTGAAATTTTGGAAAGTTACTTCTTGAGCTAATAGTGGATCAGGTATAATTGCACGTGGTGACACATTAGCGGTAAAGTTTAAAGTTAGATTAGTTGAATCTTCAGGGAAAGGAATGCGACCGTGAGACCAAAGAACTAATGCTTTATCAGGATCAATTGTCCAAAGTGATTCGTTAACTGGTAGCGAAACTTTGTTAGGCAACGTTTTGAGAAGAGTACAATAGCTCGCTGAGAATATTACAGTCTGAGCAGGTTCATTCTCATGAATTACACCTAGACCGTTATCCCGACAGCCACCGATTCCTATCATACGAAACAAAGAAGTCCAGAGAGATTGTTGCTTGCTGTTAGTCAGTCCGGTTATCTTAGAAAACATTCTTGCTATATTGTGGGTTAGAGACCACAAAGCCCCGAAATACGTGTTCAACAGCTTTGAATAATCGGCATGCCCAGAAGTTTCATCTAAGGCTTTCGCGATAACGAAAGCCTCGCTAGGAGTCATGGACAGTTGGTCTAGTTCAAACTTAGCTAATATTGATTTAATAGACGACTCAAACCGCTTGTAGAATTTGCTATAGTAGGAGTTGAATTTGGTAAAGAACTCGGGAGACTTCTGGTTGATTGCTTTAATTAGTAGGCCAACGTCGTTACTAAAGTCTAGATTGGAATAGGAAGTCGAATCAACGAGACGAAGACTAGACTTGTAGGTAAAGAAATGGGCAAACTTACTGTCGGCGGCAAAGGGAAAATTGACATAACATCCAAGGTTGGTTACTGGTGTAGTTGGGTCGTTTTTAAGACCGTATTTTTCCACACTGGCTTTGCACTGGAAGGCGAAAATTCCTGCAGGGGTGTCAAAAGTGTTTACTATATCGGGATTTAAACCGAACTTAGGCAAACTGGTAAACCTAACATACACATCGTTAGAGTCTTTATGTTTATTGAAGAAGTCAATGACCGACTCTTCTTTGAAAGAAGAGCGCGCTTTAGCCGTGGTTAGGTAGTATTGAAAACTCGGGCTAAGCCAGTAATTGATGCGCTGAGTGGCAGTGGTCTGTGGAAACATCGTACAGAGTCCTTTAACTGGTAGCTATATAGTAGCTTAGTTAAATAGAAAAGTCAAGAGTTATTTTTAGTTATTAGCTCATTTTATTGATTCGTAGAGTCCTGAATCTTCGCTATCCTCGTCAGCTAAGTCAGAATCAGCCTTACGATTCTTGAAATGGTTGATTAGAGCAAAACCGGCAACGCCTATCGCCACACCTAAAACGAAAGGTGCTACAAACGGAGCAAGTACAGCTAACGTGCCTTTACCCACGGTAGCGGCGGTAGCGGGGTCGGACAATAACGAGGCTTTACTGGTGGTTACAGCGGCACCTGTTTTGGTGGTAACAGCACCGGTAGTCGTTGCGGCGGCGGTACCGGCTGTAGCGGAGCCAGCGGCTAGTTTAGCCTTGGTTCCAGCGGCGGTTAAGAACTCGCGATCAATACCTGCGGCTTTTAGTGCCTTGATTACTTCTTGGGACTTGATAACTTGAGCTAACGGTTCCATGAGAATCAATCCTTCTTGTTGAGAATAGGTTAATTGGTAATGTAGTGTTTAACTTTATCTAGAAACTCTGGGTTAATGTCAACCGGCCAGACGACTTTGTTCTTCAAAATGTCTGAGCGGAACATAGAATAGTGGCTCAACATGTCAAAGATAATACCGTCTTCATTGTAGCCAATTACTAGGGAGGTCTTGTCTTCCCAGAGCCAGAGGATTATTGAACCGGACGGTTTAGATGTTACTGGTGATTGGTAGGGGTTGAATGTAACTTCAATCTCTCGGCTAGGTGAGTAGAGGATGCTTTTCTGTAGGTTCTGTGGACCTTGAGCTAAAACAAACTCAGTGCCAGGTAGCGTAACTTGACGAAAGATAGATTCGGCTAGAGTGGTGTTGCGGTTCTTGTAGTCTTCGGCGGTTTGTTTAATAGCTAGAGCATCAGTAGTAATTCTGGCTAGGGTGGTCGGTAAGTCAATGGGAGTAATAGTTGGGTAGTAGTGGATAAGGGGACCACCGAACGTAGACACAATGTGAGCGCGGTGGAACAATTGGTCTTGTATCACTGGCTTCTTGAGCAGATGAATCCAACAAGTTATTGAGTCGGCGTTTTGGTTGAACTCTTTTCCTATTTGTGGACCGACTATTATTAGTGCTTGAGACGCCTTATTTTGGAAAACTAGAGACTTGTCCTGGGATTGGAAAAATTCAAATCCTTTAGCTACTAAATAACGTTTGGCTATTGAGTACAGGTCTAGAGTTGCTGGTGGAGTAGGAATGTTGACATCAGTGTACTTGTGCCACTTGACTGTGTTCTCTGTTTTAGCTAAATTAACAACTCTAGCTTGACCAATAGGAGTCACATCTTCCGGGAACCATGAGACGATAACACGCCCGTCTTGGGCACCAGTGAACACCAAACCACGAACACCATAGACTTTTAGAACTTTAATATATCTAGACAATGCTCTAGCACAAACTGAAGTTAATCCGTCAGCTACCCCACTAGCGTAAGATTTAAGAATCGAATCTTTAACGTCAGCGTCAAGTTTAATTTTTAAACGACTCAATTGATCTGCTAAAGAATAATGTTGTGGATAAACTAATTTGGCAACGTCTTGATCTAAAATTAAGAAATTGGTAAGTTTAACCTTACTCTTAATAATAAAAGGGCCGTATTCCGAGAGCATGCGCTGGTCCTGTTGGTCCTCGAAATCATAAGTAAGGTAGACACCGTCGCCGTATAAAGAACGCGAGCTATGTTTGAAACCTGATTCACCAATGGCTTTCAGATTCTTAAGATTCCGAGTCCTATGATATCCGATAGCAAGCTGGCCGAAGACTTTTGCTTCTGTTAGGTAGAAGTTGATCCGTTGGGTAGCAGTACTAAAAGCGCAACCGAAGGCTGTTGTCATTGGGGAAAGAGTCATGGTGCAAGGTCCTTAGGTAGCTTAGGCCGGTAACCAGCTAGGTCTTTAGTTTCAGTCTGTTTAATGTACAAATAAACTTTCTTGCAAAACTCCTGCCAAGTTAGTTGAGTAGGGTTGAGAGAAACTGGTTTATCTCTACCTCTGTCTTTATTGTTATTAAGGAAAGTCCAACAAGCTGAGAGGGTAGACCCTTCAGGTATAGTTTGAGGATATTTAAAGTAACCCGTTAACTTGACTAATGCTTCTTCTGGAGAAGAGTGCTTTAGCAAATCGCTGGCTACCATGGCAGCGTGGGCACCAAGCTCCTTTGTAGAGCCTATGTATTGTGCCTTAGACTTGACTGTTGGAGGAACTCTAGTGTGCTCTCTAGCAGCTTCTTTGTGTTCAGGTGGAATGTTGCTAGATTGAATGAGGTGGATAACCTCGTGCGTAAAAACGTTAGCGAGTTGATGGATATAATCTTCGCTGTTGCGATAAAACTTTAGAAATTTTGTTAGTGTGGAACCGACTATTGTTGAATCAACAGTAACAGTTATTGTTGAAACTATTGATTTGTCGTGCGTATCGTCGATAACATGTTGACCGAAGAATCCTAAAGTACCAGAGTCTCTAACTAGCACCTCAACGCCAACTTTACCAGAATAGGGTCCGGTATTAGCGTAGTGCTGAACAATAGGAATCAGTTGGGCTTCGAGTTCTTTGGTTAATGCCTTTTTAAACTGGAGTGCAGTCTTAATTGAACCAGGATCAAGTTGGTTGTAGTAGGTTAGATTACTGAACGCTGTATCTATTGCTTTACTAACTTGGACGTATATTGGTTTTTGATCAAGAGCCGATAAGGTTAGGTACTGGTGTTGGCTAAGCCAGTATTTGATCCGCTGAGTGGCGGTGGTATGTTGAAGTGCTGACATAGGAAGCTACTCTCTAAAGTTAGTCTTGAACCAACGAAGGGCGTCAGGGAGTTGTTTAGGCCACAAGTAATGGGAGAAGGTTTCAGAAAATTCGTGAACTATATTATTGCTGGATTTAGCTCGGAGCCAAACACTAGCTAACATAGTTTTAGCTTTCTCCTTATCGCCTTTAAACAGATGATCAATTATTTTCTAGGTCAGGATCAAAAGCGGGAAGAGGTACAGTTTGGTTAGCTAACGCGTGAGTACAATCACTAAGAAATTGAATGTTGCCGTTGGTTATGAAAGAATGGCAGATAGTTTCTATTCTAGTTTGCGGCCAAGGATTCTTATTATAATCGTCCATGTTCTCGGGTGTAACTGGAGGAATAGACATAGGCGCACGGACTAGAATTGACGGTGAAAATGTTGGACTGTCAGGATTACCATTATATGACCAACCATTACCTGAACCTACTCTAACATGATGAGCACAGTTACAACCTGGACACCAGAACATTAACAAATCGTTTTCAGCTTTGCGAAGTACTCGTGAGAGCCTGGACATTAGTCAAGTCCTTTAAACGAAGAAATAGTGAATGTCAGCTTTGGAGTCGTACAGCATATAGACTGATTCGTAACATATAAACTCAGTAGATTTCTTAGTTAATAACTTAGAAAGGTCTTGTGGGACAATAACAGTCTTTAAAAATACGTCCTTAGAAAGTCTGGTGCCTTCCTCGTCGGCATGACCTAAATCGGAAACTGTATTGAAAGGTAGCTGTTTAAGAGTGCAATCACCATCTTCGTCAAAAGAGTTTACACAGGTACCTACAAAAGTAGCTTTATGATTAGCCTGAGCTAAGTAGTAATTGATCCGTTGGGTAGCAGTAGTCTGGAATTTAGCTTTTATCTCAATTCCGTTAAAAGTTTTCTTTAAAGCGTCCACGACCCTAATATTCTTTAGAACAGTAATTAAACCAGGGTGGAGTGAGCGGGTATTAGGGAGATCACGGAAATCAAGGGATGAGAACCAACGGTATTCAGAGTTCTCGGGGTTAAGTTTAGGCGTAAATTGGAACGGTACTATTGCTAAATATGTCGTATAGACCTTTTGCTCATTAGGATTCTTAGGTTGAAGAAACTTAGATTCCAAGGTCTTATCTGAATAGAGCGGGGCTAGCTTATCATAAGGACCGGAGTATCCAAGTTCTTCTTTGATCTCACGCTTCAAAGCGGCTTCTAGAGTCTCACCTTCGTCAACACCGCCACCGATAGTTGACCATAATCCTGGGTCCGAAATGTATTGTGAGCGACGTGCAAGAAGAAAACGTTTGGTATCTTTACAGAAGATAATCGCTCCTACCGCCTGTGGATAGATTTTGGCAGGTTGGTCTTTGGGTTGAATTGGACCGTCGTGGTCTTGTGTTGGGTTATTAGCACCTGTCGGATTCGTCGGTTGGCTGCTGGTATTAGTGGTTTGTTGTGTAAGGGTTGCTGGCGTGGCTTGGGAATTAGGCATTTTACGAAAATCCTACTATGTCAGATGTCTAACTAAAATTAGATTTTCCAATAGAGAAAGGTGAGATTCTTTTTAAAAAGAATCTCACCTTTCCGTTTGTTTAGCTATAGTTTGTAAGCAACCGTTGACGACCAACAGTCCTCAATGATAAAGATGGATGTTAGGCAGGCCAACCGTCGGTTAGGTTAACAGCAGTCAAGGCTGCTTCAGTAGTAGCGGCGTTCAGAGTAGAGGCTAGACTATTGTAATAAGTCCAGATAGTCTGTTGACGGGCGGCGTAAGCGTTGAGTACAATCAACATGGAAGTAGCAGGCAGAGAAACAACACTACCAGGAACACCGTCGTCAGGGTAGAGAGAAACAACTGTAGTGCCTTGACCGGCAGCGATCAAGTTGAGACAAATAATACCAAGTGACTGCCAAGAAGCTTGTGACGTAGCTGAACTACCCATCGGGAACGAGGAGATAGCGGGATTAGTGGAGCCTTGGAACGTGAAGGTTGAAGTTAACTTGGAGTCACGCAGAGAGTCTAGTTTAGCTAAGGTTAAGGTTTTGTCTAGTGCTGTTTGGTTAGCAATGAAAGAGTTGTAAGCGGTTTGATCGGCTATAGCCCAGGAGGTACCGTCAAAGGTTAACGCGTTACCAACGAACTGGATGTTAGACGGTAGGGCGGGAACACCTTGAACAATTTCAAAGGTTGAGGGTTTAATGTCCAGAGCATTGAAATCAGGAGTCTGGAGTCCAAACCGTGTGAAAGACAGAGGTACTGAGTCAGCGAAGGTGTAGACAACAACCTTGGAGGCGATGTTACGAACGATTTGCATTTGAGAGTCCTTTATTGAGATGACAGGGTATGAGTTACAAGACAGTCTAGTTGTTAGTGGGAGGAACAACTAGACTGTCTTAATTAGTAATTACTACATGCTTGCTCGTGGGCTTCTAGAGACTACATGCTTGCTCGTGGGCTTCTAGAGACTACATGCTTGCTCGTGGGCTTCTAGAGACTACATGCTT
>Ga0209083_1000303_pt1 | contig 76909 bp, 52 predicted proteins | sample AM7aDNAmetaG_FD_184132 | JGI IMG/M metagenome (GOLD analysis project Ga0209083, IMG submission 184132) | Freshwater microbial communities from Finland to study Microbial Dark Matter (Phase II) - AM7a DNA metaG (SPAdes) (version 3) | ecosystem: Environmental > Aquatic > Freshwater > Lake ... | reverse complement strand
TGGAAATCATGAATTTATAGGAGTTGAAGTACCTATAAAGGTAATGATTTCCAATGACTTATACAAATAATATCAGGTTTATTTTCTTGATATTCAAACGATTAACATTAAGTTTAACGAAGTATTGACTTTACAGATAATACTTTTAGTGTTCCCTTAAGCATGAATTATTTCGGTGAGAAACGAATTGCACCGTCATGGACGTTGAGTACTAGAATTGGATTGACGCATAGTTTTGTCAATCAGGCACAATATTTCTACTCAAAAGATTCGATTAATATTCGTGATTCTATTCGCTATTACGATTCACAACATATTAGTGGTTATCAGTTTGCATACAAATTAGCCCTCAATTTGGGTATTGAGCCCCGTTGGTATTTAGGTTTTAAAAATCGTTACATGAAAGGTAAAGCAAAACTTAATTCAGGTTTTTATTTATCATTACCAATTAACTATAGTGCTATACTCGTAAACACTTATAAATCCCCGGAACATTTGACTTATAATAATGTCTATAGGGATTATGGAAATATAAATATATCATTGTTATTCGGTTATCGTCAGGCTATTTCCAAAAACTGGTTTATGGAAGGCAGCTTAAATACCATTGGTGATTATATTACTTTTAGTGAAGTAAATAACCGATTTTTTGTTTATTCCGGTTTTATTATCAATCCTGTATTAAGTCTTAAAGCCGCTTACACATTCAAATAAACTCCCTCATGAAAAAAAACCTTATTTACATTTTGTTCATGACTGTCCTTGCATCCTGTGCCAATTCCGTGTTGGAAATTGCACCCTGGAATAACACGCCTGTTCCGGTGGTATTTTCTATCCTATCTCCCACACAACCTGTGCAGGTGTATTTATACCGAACTTGGAATGAGAATTATCCTCTGGTTAAGAATCCTTACCCCGAAGCAAAGGTTTATCTGTGTGGGGTGGATAGCAATTGGGTAGAACTTGCCCGCCTATCGCCCGATAGCTGTATTTTTCAAGATATTCAAAAAAAGCTAATTGTTGAAAAAGGGAAAACTTTTTTCCTGAAAGTAGTACTAAGCGACCGAACAATACACGCCCAAACTACCGTTATTCCTGATCCGGCACGTATTACCACTGCAAATTGTGTATTTACTGGCAAAACTCAACAGAGCTGGATAGTTGGTACTTTCCCTGATATGAAGTTTGATACTGTAAATATAAATAGTTTAGTCATTAAATACTCAGCTACTGCTAACCGTGATTATGTTTACGAGTTTAGCTCCTCTTCGGAAATGATATGGGGAACAATGCTGCAAAATGAAGGTATCTTTCAAACAAGTAATTTCGTATCAGGCAGAGATACTACATCGGTTACTATAAAATTAACTACCTTCGATCCTACATGCTATAAATACCAGAAAGCACAGGAAATTAATTCGTTATCGTCCGGTTACAGTTATAACTCACCTGTGCTGGCATTGATTCAATCCTTTGGCGGTGTGCTTCCTAAATTCTCGAATATAGTGAATGGTGTAGGGCTTTTTGGTAATTCTATAACCGATAGTGTGCGAGTAGTTATTAAACCTCAGGCAAATTAAAACAATGAAGATAACAATCAGTTTAAAAGTGCTTGGGTTGCTAATGCTTTTGAGTATTGGTTTTGTAAGTTTGCACGCTCAGGAAACCGAAATGCGCTTTAAAGTGCATGGAAAAATTATAGATGCCCGTACTAAAAAAGGAATTCGGAAAGTACCCATCACGGTCATGCCTTTCAACAGAGTAATTGATGCGGACAAAAATGGTGCTTTTCTGTTTAATATGCCAAAAGGCGATTATTCTTTTGTGATGGATGCCTATCCGTTTATCAAAAAAGAACTAAAACTCAGTTTACAATCCGATACAACGCTGGTAGTGGAAATGCAGACCATCCCGGGTTCTATTTATCTGGGCGAAGTGGAAGTAATCAGTTCCCGTCCTGCTACCGAATCACCTGCATCGCTCGAACAGATTGAAGGTCGTCAGCTTAAAACCATACCGGCTTTAATTGGCGAACGTGATATTCTGAAAGCTTTCAGCCTTACAGCCGGAGTAACCTCAAGTACTGACGGAGCTGCTGATATGCAGGTTCGGGGCGGTTTGCATGGTCAGAACCTGTATTTATTGGATGGCGTTCCGTTATATACTACCGAACATTTTTTCGGATTGGTATCTGTCTATAATCCCACCATTATTAAAAGTGCTAAACTGTATAAATCCGATTTTCCTGCCGAATACGGAGGTAAAATATCATCGGTAGTAAATGTACAAACCGAAGATGCCAACCTGAAGAAATTCAAGGGCGAAGCCGAAATAGGGTTACTTTCGAGTAAACTGGCTCTGAATATCCCCCTTGTGCAGGATAAACTGGCATTATCAATTGCCGGGCGTATCTCCAATTACAGTATTGTAGATATAATATCACCGCTACTTCCCGAGCAGGTGGGAACACGGTTTGGAATTCATTTTGGAGATATTAATGCCAATTTGCTTTGGAAATTATCAGAAAAAGACAAACTGAAATTGACTTTTTTGAGCAATACGGATGGAATTGATGTAAAAAGCACAATGGATAATACTGTGAATAAAGCCTGGATGGATAATCACCAACAAAACCTGGGTCTGAACTGGTATAGAACACTATCGGATAAAGCCGAAAATCAGTTGTTTTTTTATGGTGATATGTATGGATATGATTTTGGTAATTCGACTGTGGAACTCAACAGCAATATGAAACAAATAGTTCAATTACTCACCGGAATAAACTCAGCCGGATTGGTTGATAAATTCAAGTATCGGGTTTCCGACAAGTTCAATCTGAATGCCGGTGTCACATTCAAAACATTCGGTTTCACTCCCATTCAGTTTAATGTGAATGATTCAAATCTAAACAGCGTAAAACCCACGGAACAAGTGCGTTTAAACGAAGGAGTAGTTTTTGCTGAAGGGGAATATAAACTGGCCAAAAAACAAACTCTTACTGCCGGATTACGGGCAAGTACAATTGGGAATCAGGATAAAACCTATACCAACCTTGAGCCCAGAATAGGATATCACGGCATTTTTGCGAACGATTATTCCATCAGTGCTTCCATCGACCGTATGACTCAGCCAGTTCATAGGGTTGCCAATTCAGGTCTGGGTTTGCCTTTCCAAATGTTCTTTCCGTCGGGTACAACGCTCCGACCCGAAGCATCATGGAATTTCTCACTCGGTGCTGCAAAAGACTTATCATTGAAAAATGCGAAGTTATCATTGAAAGTGGATGCATGGTACAAAACCATGGAAAACATGGTGGAATTTCAGGATGGCTATGATGCTTTTTACACATTGGCTTATGCTACCCAAACCAATATAATGAGTGATACGAGAAAATACCTTACTCAGGGAAATGGGAAAGCGTATGGAATTGACTTCTCTGCAAAATACAACACCAACGGGTTGAAACTTACTGCCGATTACACGTTGATGAAAGCGGTTTGTCAGTTTGATGAATTGAATGGCGGACTGCCTTTTGCAGCTCCAACAGATATTCGGAATTCTCTTTCGCTGACTTCTGAGTTTAAACTTTCTGATTCGTGGTCTTTTTCAGCTACCTGGCAGTTTAACTCTGGTAAACCCATCACCGTTCCTACTTATATTTTTGTAAACCCGACAGCCAATTATTTGCCCTTTCAGGTTCACGACTATGACGGAAGAGATTTTCAGTTGGTGGAAACTGAACGAAATAATTATCGGACAAAAGCAACACACCGACTGGATGTATCGTTTAATCACAACTACAAAACCCGTAAGAAACATTTGGATGCCAATATATCATTAGGAATATACAACCTTTATAATCAGGCCAATCCGTTTATCTATTTTATCGAAGGGGTAGAAAATCCTGATAAAACCTATACTCCGGTGCTGAAATCAATGTCATTGTTTCCAATTATGCCATCGTTTACCTGGTCGGTGAAGTTTTAGATGTATCATCAGCTATTTTTCACTGTTTTTTAAAGACCTATACTCAAAATGTGAAATGATTCTCAGTTATCAACCGGCTAATCTTTCCCAAATAAACCACATCAATATTGTCTAATATGTCATATCTTTCACTGTCAACGTCAAGTACTCCAATAACTTCAGCACTTGAATCAAGGATTGGTACCACAATTTCAGCCACCGAACTGCTGCTGCAGGCAATATGTCCGGGGAATTTGTCCACATCGGGAACGAGAAGATTTTTTGCTTCTTTCCAGGCAGTTCCGCAAACCCCTTTTCCGTATCCAATGCGGGTGCAGGCAATCGGTCCCTGAAATGGACCAAGGATAAGTTCGTTGTTTTGTGCCCGGTAAAAACCAACCCATAGCCAGCCGAAAGTTTCTTTCAAAGCTGCTGCTATATTTGCCATATTAGCAATCAAATCGGTTTCGCCCCGTACTAAGGCTTCCAATTGCGGTAGCAAACTTTCGTACTGCTGTTTCTTATCGTTACTTTGTAAAATAAACAATTCTTCTGCCATAGCGTTTTATTTGCAAAATTAGTTTAATTAACGGACTCTTATGTAAGAATTACCTGAAAATAAAGTCATTATTAGTTGGAATGCAAGTATTCCATTTTTTTAAATATTTATTCATGTAAAAGTACTCAATTCTTTTCGTTAATTCAGAATTATTTCTTTTCTTTGTGTCTTTAAAATTGAATAAAAATCAACAAACATAACATTAATAAATTTTAAAAAGTATGAAAACAAATCTTATTAAACGGATTTCATTTGGCTTACTGTTAGCATTGACTTTCAGTGTAAGTGCACAACAAATGCCCTTACTTCCGATTGATCCCAAAGTTCGTTACGGAAAATTAGAAAACGGCTTGACTTATTATATCCGGGCCAACAAAGAACCAAAACAACGGGCTGAGTTTTTTATCGCTCAAAATGTTGGAGCAATTCTGGAAAACGACAATCAAAACGGATTGGCGCATTTTTTGGAGCACATGGCTTTTAATGGAACTAAAAACTATCCGGGAAAAGGAATTATCAACTATTTTGAAACCATAGGGGTGAAATTCGGTTCGAATATTAATGCCTATACTTCGCTTGACGAAACGGTTTATAATCTTTCGGATGTGCCTACTACCCGTGACGGAATCGTTGACAGCGCGCTGTTGGTTTTACACGATTGGTCGAGTTTTATTACGCTCGATGGTGGTGAGATTAATGACGAACGTGGCGTGATTCGCGAAGAATGGCGTCAGGGTGCAGGTGCCGACCGCCGTATGTGGAAAGAATCGAACAAGCTGAAATATCCCGGTTCGCAATATGCAAAACGTGATGTGATTGGTGATACAGCCATTATTAATAATTTTGCTCACCAAACCATTCGTGATTTTTATAAAAAATGGTATCGCCCCGATTTACAGGCTATCTTGATTGTAGGTGACGTGGACGTAGATAGAGTAGAAGCCAAAATTAAATCTACTTTTGCCGATATTTCCAGAAAAGAAAATGCAGGCGAACGTCCGGTATATTCGATTTTGAATAATGCTGCACCCATTATTTCGATAGTGAAAGATGCTGAAGCCCGTATGACGCGTGTGGAGTTAGAATACAAACACGATAAATTACCGACAGAAGTAAAATTATCGATGATGGGTTATGCCAGTTTAACGGTAAATTCACTTATCTCAACAATGATTTCCAACCGTTTTGAAGAAATTACCCAGCAAGCGGATGCTCCTTTTGTGGGGGGTGGAGCTGAATATGGCGAATTAGTGAAATCGAAAGATGCTTTCCAACTCATTGCTATACCAAAAGAGGGAAAAGAATTGGAAGGGTTGACAGCTTTATTACTCGAAGCCGAAAAAATTAAACGTTTTGGCTTTACCAATTCCGAATTGGAACGTGCTAAAACCGATTACCTGAAAAACCTTGAAAAATCATTCAACGAAAAAGATAATCAGAAAAACAACGCATTGGTACGAGAATATGTCCGTAACTTCCTGACTCAGGAACCAATTCCGGGAATAGAGTGGGAATATAATACCGTGAAAATGATGGCACCACAGCTTAAAATTGAAATGATAAATCAAATGGCCAAATCCTATGTTACGGATAGCAATCTGATTGTTTCGATTATGGCACCCGACAAAGAAGCAGTAAAAATCCCGACTAAAGAGCAAATTCTGGCTGCTATTGAAAGTACCAAAAAAGCCGAATTAAAAGCCAAAGCGGAAGAAGTAATGAACAAACCGCTTATTAAACAAGCTCCAAAAGCCGGAACTGTGGCTAAAATTGCCGAAAATAAAGTGTTGGGAACAACCGAATGGACCCTGAGCAACGGTGTGAAAGTTGTTTTCAAACCAACAACATTTAAAAAAGATGAAATATTGCTCACAGCATTCAGCAATGGTGGAATTTCTAAAGTAAAAAATCTGGCTGATCTTCCATCGGCAACAGTCGCTGCCGGCTTTATAAGCAACAATGGGCTTGGAGATTATAACCAAATTGAACTTGGAAAAGTCCTTACCGGAAAAATTGCAACTGTTACACCATCAATTGATGGATACGATGAAGGTTTCTCAGGAAACTCTTCAGTAGCCGATTTTGAAACCATGATGCAACTCGTTTTCCTGAACTTCACAGCTCCTCGCAAGGACGACAATGCATTTACAGCATTGATAAACTCATATAAAGCTTCCATGGCAAACGTAGCCAAAGATCCACGCAAAGCATTTTCGGATACAGTAGGGGTGATGATGACCAATCATAGCTCACGTACGGTGCTAATGAATCTGGAAACTGTTGATAAAATTGATCAGGCTAAGGCATTGGCTGTTTTCAAACAACGTTTTGCTGTTCCGGCTAACTTTACTTTTATTCTGACAGGGAATATTGACCCAAGCAATGAAAAAGTTAAGGCTGCTATTTGCACTTATTTGGGCGGACTAAAATCGGCTAAAGGTGGACAAACTTTTACTGACAATGGAATTCGTAAACCGAAAGGCAAGGTCATTAATTCCTTTATCAAAGACATGAAGGTGAAAAAAGCATCGAACTTTATTTATTACACTGCTGCCCTGCCGTTTAATATGGCTAATCGCGTAAATGTTACTGCTGTTGGAAGTGTTCTGAACATCCGTTATCTGGAAAGTATTCGCGAAAAAGAAGGTGGTTCGTATGGAGTTGGAGTTCGTGGCAGCATAAACAATACGCCGGTAGACGAAGCATCCTTATTGATGCAATTCGACTGCGATAACCTGAAACAAGACCGTTTGATTTCGATTATTTATTCCGAAATCAACGAAATCATTGCCAAAGGTCCGCGTGCCGACGATTTCCAAAAAGTGAAGGAAAACATGCTGAAAAAATACAAGGAAGATGTGGAACAAAATAATTGGTGGTCATCGGCCTTGGAACGTTATTATCAGGACAAGCTGAACTTAGTTTCCGACTACAAAGCTGCAGTTGAAGCCATGACTCCCGAAAGCGTTCAGGCTGCTTTGAAAGCCATCGTATCACAGGGAAATGTGTTTGAAGTGGTTATGAAACCGGCGGAATAGTCAGTAGTTTATAGCAGCCCCCTAATTATCTCCCTTCGGTCGATGACCGTTGGTTCCCCCTCAAGGGGGACTTTTAGAGCCTGAAATGAATGGATTTAGCAAAAATATCAACGAACTAATAATTAGGGTTCTATTAACAGTTTGTTTATATGTTAGTTAGGAGTCAATAGTATATATAAAGAATGGGCTGATTCACGAAAAATCAGCCCATTCTTATTTTGTGGGAATAGTTTTTTAAGCTTATAAACTGCTCAGTTGAACTTTCTTTTCTATACTCGGAGCTTGAAAGGAAGAGCTTAAGGTCAATAAATGCAGCTGAAATGTATAAATTGTCACAACTAAATTAATTTTTACAATTCAGATATTCAGCATATTAGCAAATATTTCTGTGTTTTTAGTTACCGGATATTGAATTAAAAAATAAAATTCTCAGAAAATGTTTGATTATTTGGCGAAAATTAGTAATTTTGCAAGCCCAAACAAAAGGAAGAAAATAAATTAATAAATACAGATATGAAAAGCGGAATTCATCCAGAAAATTATCGTCCGGTAGCATTTAAAGATATGTCAAACGGCGACACCTTTATTTCTCGTTCTACCGTAAACACAAAAGAAACTATCGATATTGATGGTGTAACTTACCCTGTGGTTAAAATGGAGATTTCAAGCTCATCACATCCTTTCTATACCGGTAAATCTAAATTGGTGGATACTGCAGGACGTGTTGACAAGTTTATGAACCGTTACGCAAAACGCGGCGAAAAGAAATAAGAACTGAAAATGTTTATAAAAAAGGCCTTGAACAAGAGTTCAGGGCCTTTTTTATGGTTCTTGAACCCACATTCGGTTCTTTAATTTATATGAGAAAATTTTATCCGTAATAAATGGTCTGATTATTTTACGATCTACAGCACTTAAAAAATCCAGGCTGTTATTTTTAGCTGTTATAATATTGTTGTCACTGCCAAAGCTCAGGCCTATAAAACTGATGTCCAGTGTCTTTTTCAACCAGCCGGAATCAATTATATCAGGATTAATACGCTTTCCATCAAGCCATTCGATGGCTTTTGGCATACTGAACTGAAGTGGAATAGCGTTCCATGCAGTATCGTAGAACTCAACAATAGAATGACAAACAGGAGCACAGACTGTTCGGATAATTCCAATATACGGAACAGAATCGGTCGTATAATTGAGTTTCATATCGAAAGTTGAAGTTGCTGTATTCTTCACCACAATATGCTCATTCAGCGTATCCATTAATACCAAATATACTTGATTCCCAAATCTGTTCAGGGTACTGTCGCTTTGATGCGCCTTATGATATTCGAGCAGTTCGAGTCGGTTCTGACTGCTGAGTGTTGGATTCAGAATATCCGGCATTTTTACATACAGATCTTCAATCGACTGGGAAAGAACCGATCCGCATAGGAATAAAAAACTGACTAGTAATCCGTTATTTCTTTTGAAGAGTTTTTGTCTCATCCTTTTTTTGCTTTTGACCAACCAACAAATTCCAGTAATAACTAAATAATTCCCCCACGCTGTTAAAGTCTTCTTTGTAAATAAATCCGACGCCTTCGGTTTGGGTTGCTTTACTGAGCTGATAACGGTCGATGGTATGATTATAGGCTTTAAATCGCAATTTGCCTGATGTCGTCAATAAGTATTGAAAATCAACGTCGTTGATAAATTTATTGGTATTATTTGAAAGATTATCAAAACGATATCCAAAATTTCCATTGATTATCAGCCGGTTGTTTGGTTGATAGATAACCTGTGTTTGTAAATCGGAATTCAATAAATCGTTGGTTCGATAATCAATACCTACGGATAAATTATTGGACTTTGACATTTGCGAAATCCAGTTGTTAACCTGAGCGCTAACCGTAGAAGTTGCAAAGGAAATTGCTTCACTGGATCCCAGATTTGAAGTGGCAGCAGCTTTCATGTAATCGGGCATATAGAACTTATTGAAAACCAGCAAATAAAGAATCTGGCGGTTCATCATTTCGTCGGTATTGATAATATTCCGAACACGCTGTTTTACCCCTTCGTCGCTTTGTGGCAAGTCAATATCGAATTTTACGGTTGGTTTCATGATATTGTCGGTCAGTTTCAATACGCAATTTACGGGCACACTGGTTCTTGAAGTTGAATTTAAGAGCGTTTCATCCAAATCCTTCAGGGAGGCTGTCAAAGGAAACAAGGCACGGATATTACTGGATGCACTTCGTGGATTCCCGGTCCAGACAAGGGTGCTTCCCTGATCGATTTTAAATTCTTTCCGAATAAAATTCTGAAGCGTAAACAGATAATAACCATTATTTAAGGTGTAAGTTCCATAAAGCTTAACATCTGAGAAGCTGTCAAACTCAACCCGTAAGTTACCGTTTCCTTTTCCGGTAATCACATCACCACCTTTGGGGTCGACTATCAATTCCATATCTGCATTCTGATTTACTTCAATCTGTAAATCTATTTTTACATTCATGTCGTTAGCAGTAGTCGGTTTACTATGCAAGGCTGAATCTTTTTTTGAGTAAATCCGTTTGTTTACAAAATTGATAAAACTGTTGTCGGAAGCTTTTGACGCACCACCCATTTGGATATAACATTTGGTATTAGGTTGAGAAACCGCATTGACATTTATGTTTGCTTCTTTTTCGTCTCCGAATATATGTACAGTTCCATTGGCATAGGCTTTTCCAAAGAAATAATCATTGTCTTCGGCTTGTGTATTTAGTGCCAACACGTTTTGTCCGGCTATATTCACATCAAATTTCATATGTTGAAAATACCCGTTGTGAGTCAGTTTTCCGTTTACATTTACCGGATTTCGTTCCTGGTCATAGGCTGTTATATTCCGGAATTCAATTGTTTTTTTTGTCAGATGAACCGAATCATCAATGAAATACGTTGTTCTTAACGTTCGGACTGTTGCCCTACCTCCGGACACAAAACCGTCTCCCTCGAAGCTCACGCCATGTTTCAACGGACCGTACATCCTGATATTACCACTAGCAAATCCTCTAAAATCTTTAGCAACCGATTCAAAATAGGGCGTCAGAAATTCAATGCTGAAACGTCGGGCATCATAATGTATATCAATGGTGTCGGTAGCCGGTGTGTAAAATCCTTTCGCTTTGACAATGGTATCATTTTTATTTCCGATAAAAAAGCCACTTGCCAGTAACTGACTCGTTTTTTTATCCCAGGTCGAAAATACATTCGCGTCACCAATCACTTTATGGTTGAGATTAAAATCTTTTACTTTTATATTCGCTTCAAAAATAGGCTGTTCCAGTGCACTTAATAAAGTTGCCCTTCCGGTTGCAATACCCCCAATGCTGATACCCTTCAGCTTGAGAAGTCCCATAATAAAATCCAAATCCAGTTGGTTCATAACTACCGCCACACTGTCATTTCTGTTTTTTGAAGCAATCCCATTAATATGTACAAACTGTTTGTGACTTTCGAAATTAAAATCTTTAATTCGTATACTGCTGTCTGGATTCAAGTTAATTTGACAAGGATGGATATTCCATGTAGAATCTGAGATAATTACCTGAGATGGGTGGATATTTAATTGTGTTGCGAGCTTTTCGTTTTCGGTTTTAAATCGAACCACGGCACCAATTTCACCTGCATTGGTTATTTGTTGATTGTTTTGCCAACCCAGTTGAGTCCCGATTGTATCTTTTGCTGCTGTAGCTCGAATGAAAATGCGCAACATTTCATCCTTAGTTTCCAATTGAGCCCGGGAGGTTAATTGCAATTGTTGTTTAGGATTTTCAATATGCAAGCTTATGTTTTCAATTTTCTGCTTGTTTGATTTCAACATCGGGATATTCCCTGAAATGTCTAGTTTATTAGTCTTTTCATCAATAAAGCCTTTCAGAGTTGACATTCCATCGAGTGAGTATGGTAATACCAGAATTTCCGAAATTTCTTTTGTATTAGAAAGTTTGAAATCAAAATCAATATGATTTGGTTCGTTTTCAGTTGTATGTTTTTCAAGTGTGGCAAGTGAAGGCAAGTAGTTCAATACTATTTTGTTGATCGTTTGTGCTATTGTTCTATACTTGAAATCACCGTTTAATGAGCCGTTCAGAAAATCGGATGTGATGCTGAGATTTGTTTTGTTGGGCTCAATGCGTGAAACAGCCTGAATATTATCTATATTAAGGGTTTTATTCAGGTAGTTGAATTTTATATTCTCAAAACGCACAGTACCATTTATGTTATCCAGAGAATTTCCAACAATATTGGTTTTCCCATTGAACGAAAGTCTTGCACCGGGATATTTGTCGGTAAGTTTCAGTGCATTCAGGTTTATATTATTTACTAACAAGCTGAAATCAAAAATTGGTAGTTTTTGAGTCAGGTCAATTTTCCCAACGAAATGAGTGTCAATATTTTCATCCTGTAAGTCAGCAGTTCCATCAAAGCCTTTTCCGTCATATTTTCCCTCGAACTGAATATCTTTATACTTGTAATTGTTGAACTGAAATTCTGGAATTTCAGCCTCGATTGTACCCTGTATCGGTAAGTTTTCCTTTTTAGTTCCAACTGTATTCAGCTTGAAGGTGGCATTGCCTAATTGTTTATTATGAAGCAATTTGCCTAACTGTAGATTGTCTGATTTTATCGTTCCGTTATAAGCCAGATTCTTCAGTTGATTCTCAAATTTCAGGGAAACATCAGTAGATACATTCCCGATATCAGTGAGCACATTTCCGTAAACCACCAGATTATTCAAAAATCCGGTAATGTTTCCTTTGTAATGCAGCAATCCAAGTTCATTGAGTTCGTCGGGCAACAGAAATGGTTTTCGGGTAAGATCAGAGACAAAGTCCTGCAAATCACTTTTTTCGAAATGCAAATCGCGTATTTGACCGTAAATAAATGCTTCGCGCAAATCAGGTAATCCGTTAACATCCAAATCTGCATTTAATAGAAATGAATTACCGTATTTTATTTCCATTTTTTCAAAATGCAGACTCTTTACTCGTCCGGTAATCAAACCTTTAAAGCTAGCTGAGCCTTTCAGGTTATTGAATTCGGGAACGAAGGCTTTCAGGTCGGAAAATGCAATGCGCGATGATTTTATAGGAGCATTCCAACGCACTTTGTTGGCAAAGTGCTGTAAATCAGCCAAACTGTCGTATTTAAATTGAATATCTTCCAGATTAATACTGGAGGCCGGCATAGTCAACTGAACCTTTGGAATATGTATACTGTTTTTTGATCCGAATATCTGCGTGTGGAAACCGGTCAGATTCAGCCCACTGGCTTCTTGGGCTACTAAATTATTGACCCGCACATTGAACGAATCTTTTTTTAGAATACTGAGCGATAAATCAAGATTTATATTCCTGATTTTTAATTTATTGGGATTAAAAACTCCTCTGGGAACGGCTTGTAATTCTTTAAAATTTGTGTAAGAGAATCTGGAATTTAGCAGCTTAAAGCGGTTTATTTTATACGTGATTTTCGCCGTATCGTTTTTTTGTGGAGTTTTAAAAGCATCAATCACAAAATCGAGGTTGGAGTGCCCTGTTTTATCAATTCTCAGATTAGCAAAAAGTTGATTCAATTCAATGGATGTGAATATAATTTTCCCGCTAAAGAATTTCCAGAATTTAAAATGTGCATTGGCCTGATTTACATACAAAAGCGTATCTTTTTGCAAATCTTCGACATACAAATTGTGAATGGCTACATCGTTGAAAAACTGATATTCAATTTTGCCGACAGTGACTTTGCTGTGCAGTTTTTTAGAAAGTTCAGAAACAATGGCATTCGACAACACTTTCTGTATCGGGCTGGTTTGCAGCGCAATAAATAACAGCATGAGAAATAAAAATATCCCTCCAATGCTAAAACCTGCTATTTTAAGTGTTTTTTTTATACCTTTGAACTTTGTTTCGCAAAAGTAGCGAATAATTTGTAAATATAGCAAGGAAACGGCTACAACAAAGCAATTATCAGCCAAAAACAGAAAGACTGCAATTGTTGTGCCAATCGATTGTAGGCTTTTGCAGATGAAACAAACTGTTTTAATTGTTTATTTTTTGATTCTAATGAGTTCAACTATCATATTAGGCATCGAATCTTCGTGCGATGATACTTCTGCATCTGTAATTCGTGATGGAGTGATGCTATCCAATGTTATTGCTAATCAGGCAGTTCATGCGAATTTTGGTGGAGTAGTTCCTGAATTAGCTTCGCGTGCTCATCAATTGAATATTATCCCGGTGGTTCACGAAGCGTTGAAACGTGCCGGCATTTCCAAATCCGATTTGAGTGCCATTGCTTTTACACGTGGTCCCGGATTGTTAGGGTCCTTACTTGTTGGAACGTCCTTTGCCAAAGGATTTGCACAGGCACTGGATATTCCTTTACTAGATGTAAATCATCTGCAGGCACATGTGCTGGCTCATTTTATAAGCGAAGGAAAACCAGACGAACAACAACCTGAGTTCCCGTTTTTATGCTTACTTGTTTCGGGTGGAAATTCTCAGATTGTGCTTGTAAAAGCATACAACGACATGGAAGTGATTGGTCAGACCATTGACGATGCGGCAGGCGAAGCATTTGATAAATGTGCCAAAGTAATGGGACTGCCTTATCCCGGTGGTCCGCATATCGACCGACTTGCAAAAGAAGGAAATCAAAATGCATTCATGTTCAATAAACCACAAATTCAAAATTACAACTTTAGTTTCAGCGGATTGAAAACTTCTTTTTTATATTTGTTACGGGACAAACTAAAAGAAAACCCTAATTTTGTGGCTGAAAACCTGAACGATTTATGTGCATCGCTTCAAGCCACCGTGGTGGATGTTTTAATGAATAAACTTCGAAAAGCGGCTTTTGATTTAAAAATTAATCAAGTGGCAGTTGCAGGGGGTGTATCGGCTAATTCAGCTTTGCGTCAAGCTTTCCTAGATCACGGACAAAAATATGGATGGCGGGTATATATTCCTCCATTTGCTTTTACAACCGATAATGCAGCTATGATTGCCATTACCGGATATTTCAAATATCAGGAAAATGATTTTTGCTCCATCGAAGAAGTGCCTTATGCGCGGGTTTCGAATAAATTCTAACTAACCCCAATCCCCTAAAGGGGACTTAATAATATGCAGTTACCAAAAATTAAATTGCCTGAAAAGCTCGAACCATTCAGAGGTGTCATAATATTTGCCGTAGTTTTGATGTTGTCCAACTTTTTTTGGAAGTATAATGTACTTGGTGATGAAGACACATTAGCTGATTCTGTTGTCACATTTTGGGGAAATGATATTTCTTCTCCGTTTAACTGGATGGCTCATCATGTTTCCGACGTTTGCTATTTAATTCTACATTCCTTAGATTCTTCAGTCAGTCTGGATCACGTGAGAAATGTTTTTCATTATTCAAATGGCAATCGCGTTCAGATTGTTTGGGCTTGTACCGGAATGAAACAAGCTTATATTTGCTTCTGTATCATGGCATTCAGCCGTGGTTCCTGGAAAAAGAAATTGTGGTATGTTCCGTTTACTTTATTGATTGTTTACCTGGTTAATATATTCAGAATCAGTTTCATAGTGGCAACCATCGAAAATCATCCTGCATGGTTTGAGTTACTCCACTTATACATTTTTAAATATGCATTCTATGGAATCATTTTTCTGATGTGGGTGTTCTGGGAAGAAAAAATGGGACAGAAAAGCACTCAATCTGTTTCAGAAAACTCTGAAAATTAACTGAGTATTTTTTTTAAACTAGAATCAATTAATTATTTTAGCTTTTTGTATTGTCAATTAAAAATCATTCTCTATCTTTGCAGTCCCAAATAAAAAACAATCTTTATATATCAAATAACTAGTAATTATGATCGTAGTTCCAGTAAAAGAAGGCGAAAACATTGAAAGAGCATTAAAAAAATTCAAACGTAAATTTGAAAAAACAGGCGTGGTAAAAGAATTACGTCGTCGTCAATGCTTTGACAAACCTTCCATTGTAGATCGTGAAGAAAAAATGCACGCGATTTACGTTCAAAAAATGCAATTAGGCGAAGAATAGACATTTTTCTAATGGAAAACTTGTTTTCCTGATTTATTTCTATTATTTTCGTTGCAGATTTGAACATACGGTTATGATGAACGAATTCCTGCAATATTTACAGTATGAGAAGAATTATTCGGCTCATACTGTTTTGTCATATCATACCGATCTACTTCAATTCTGCCATTTTCTCGAAATTACTCCTGAACAACTCGAACCTAATTCGATCTTTTCTTCTCAAATTCAGCAATGGGTACTTTCATTGATGAATGACAATCTATCTGCTCGTTCATTATCGCGTAAAATTTCCACGCTCAAATCATACTGGCGTTTTTTACTTACCCGTGGATACGTAAGCCAAAACCCTACGTTAAAAATCATTTTGCCCAAAACAAAGAAAGCACTTCCGGCGTTTTTTAAAGAAAGTGAGATGAATGCAGTGTTGGATAATCTCTTTGTTCCAAACCATTTTATTCCCGTACGAGACCGATTGATCATAAATTTGTTTTACCAAACCGGAATTCGTTTGACTGAGCTTATTAACATTAAAGATTCGGACATCGATTTGACTGAAGGTAATTTAAGGGTCATCGGAAAACGAAACAAACAACGCATTATTCCCATAGGGGAAAATATAATAACCGATATAGAACGCTATATTGCTCTAAGAAAAGATGAAATTGAAGTTTTTGACCAGCAATTGTTCGTGCGACAAAATGGGAAAAAAATGTACCCCAAAATGGTTTATACTCTAGTACATGATACCATGTCAGGAGTAAGCAGTATGCATAAGCGAAGCCCACATGTGTTGCGCCATACTTTTGCCACCGGAATGCTTAATGGTGGTGCAGATATTAATGCTGTGAAAGAATTACTCGGTCATAGCAGTCTGGCGGCAACGCAGGTATATACACATACCAGTTTCGAAGAACTACATAATATATATAAACAGGCTCATCCAAGGGCTAAATAAAAAAGGAGGCAAGTATGAAAGTAAGGATTCAAGCCATCAATTTTGATGCAACAAGTACGTTGGAATCTCACGTCAACAAAAGACTGTTGAAATTGGAGAAGAATTTTGATGAAATACAGAATGTAGAAGTATATTTGAAAGTTGTAAAGCCCGAAACGGCTACCAATAAAGAAGCTGAGATAAAAGTATCCATTCCGAATGTTGATTTTTTTGCATCCAAAACATGTGACACTTTTGAAGAGGCTGTTGACCTGACAATTGAAGCATTAGACAAACAAATCCGCAAACACAAAGAAAAAACCACCAAAAAATAAAATATTCAACGAAATGTTTTGTAGTCCGAAATATTTTCGTACATTTGCAAGCCGTTTAAATAGCAGTATTTAAACGGCTTTTTAAACGCTAAAAGTGCTGATATTTAGCAATTTGCCTCTTTAGCTCAGTTGGCCAGAGCACGTGATTTGTAATCTCGGGGTCGTTGGTTCGAATCCGACAAGAGGCTCAAATCAGTCGAAAGTTAACAGTTGACAATAGTAAGTTGACTTTTTTTTGCATGTAACGTCATGCTGAAATTTTAATTTCTTTTGATAGAATTTTATTAATTTGGGCAGTTACCAAAGTGGCCAACTGGGGCTGACTGTAACTCAGCTGTCTTTCGACTTCGGAGGTTCGAATCCTTCACTGCCCACACTAATTTGCCAATATGCCAATTAGTCAATGTGCTAAGTAATTGGCACATTAGCATATTGTCTCATTGGCACATTAAAATCGCGGAAGTAGCTCAGTTGATAGAGCATTAGCCTTCCAAGCTGAGGGTCGCGGGTTTGAGTCCCGTCTTCCGCTCTCAAATGGAACGACGAAAGTCAAAACAGGATACCGAAAAGTCGGGGAGATTCTGTTTACTCTTATTTTTGAATAGTAAAATGAGAAATTTGGAATGAGTTTCAGTCCAATTCTGCTGTTGTAGCTCAGTGGTAGAGCACTTCCTTGGTAAGGAAGAGGTCGCGAGTTCAATTCTCATCAACAGCTCAACTTTGTAAGCTTTTTATAAAACATATAAATTAATTATTAAATAATCTTTGAGTTATGGCAAAAGAAAAATTTGACAGGTCAAAACCCCACGTTAACGTAGGTACTATTGGACACGTTGACCACGGTAAAACTACCTTGACCGCTGCAATTACTATGGTACTTGCAAAAAAAGGACTTTCTGAAATGCGTTCATTCGATTCAATCGACAATGCACCTGAAGAAAAAGAACGCGGTATTACTATTAACACTGCTCACGTAGAATACCAAACAGCTTTACGTCACTATGCGCACGTTGACTGTCCGGGTCACGCGGATTATGTTAAGAACATGGTTACGGGTGCTGCTCAAATGGACGGTGCTATCATTGTAGTTGCTGCAACTGATGGTCCTATGCCACAAACACGCGAACACATCTTATTAGCTCGTCAGGTAAACGTTCCACGTTTGGTTATCTTTATGAACAAATGTGATCAGGTGGATGATGAAGAAATGTTGGAATTGGTAGAAATGGAAATGCGTGAATTGCTTTCATTCTATGATTTCGACGGTGATAATACTCCAGTTATCCGTGGATCTGCTTTAGGTGGATTGAACGGAGTTCCTGAATGGGAAGATAAAATCATGGAATTGATGGATGCAGTTGATACCTGGATTTTATTGCCAGAACGTGCTGTTGACAAACCATTCCTGATGCCTGTTGAAGATGTATTCTCGATCACTGGTCGTGGTACAGTTGCTACAGGTCGTATTGAAACTGGTAAAATCAAAACAGGTGAAGAAGTTCAAATCATTGGATTAGGATCAGCTGCCCTTAAATCTGTTGTTACAGGTGTGGAAATGTTCCGCAAAATCCTTGATGACGGACAAGCTGGTGATAACGTAGGTTTATTGCTTCGCGGTATCGACAAAGAAAGTATTAAACGTGGTATGGTTATTACCCACCCGGGAAAAGTAACTCCTCATACTACTTTCAAAGCTGCTGCTTATATCTTGAAAAAAGAAGAAGGTGGTCGTCATACTCCATTCCACAACCGTTACCGTCCACAATTCTATATCCGTACATTGGATGTAACTGGTGAGATTACTCTTCCGGAAGGAACTGAAATGGTAATGCCGGGTGACAACCTCGAATTAACTGTAACATTGATTTATCCGGTAGCTTGTAGCGTAGGTTTACGTTTCGCTGTTCGTGAAGGTGGTCGTACAGTAGGTTCAGGTCAGATTACTGAATTGTTAGACTAATATTTTTAGTTACAAGTTACGAGTTACAAGTAAAAAAGTCTTGTAACTTGTAACTTGTAACTTGTAACCTTTTTTTTTACGGGCGTAGCTCAGTTGGTAGAGCACTGGTCTCCAAAACCAGGTGTCGGGAGTTCGAGTCTCTCTGCCCGTGCAAATTCTATTTATATATGAAGATTATTAGCTATATCAAAGAGTCGTATTTAGAACTAGTTCAGAAAGTTTCATGGCCATCGCGCTCGGAACTAACCAGCAGCGCAATTGTGGTATTGATAGCTTCCATCATTCTTGCATTAGTTGTTTGGCTTATGGATTTAAGTTTTGAGTCTATTATGACATTCGTTTACGGAAAACTGTTTTAATTTTAATCAAAGGAGGTCAACAAAGTGTCTGAGTCAACAGAATTTAAATGGTACGTAATGCGTGCCATTAGCGGAAAAGAGAACAAGGTAAAAGAGTATATTGATGCAGAAGTCAAAAATTCGGATCTTGGTCAGTATGTTGCTCAGGTGTTAATCCCCACTGAGAAAGTTTACCAGATTCGTAACGGCAAAAAGATTACAAAAGAACGTAGTGCAATGCCGGGTTATATTTTAATAGAAGCGAATCTTATCGGAGAAATTTCTCACCGACTTCGTAATACACCCAACGTCATCGGATTCCTGAGTGAAAAAAACCATAGCCCTATTCCAATTCGAGCTACAGAAATGAATCGGATTTTAGGCAAGGTCGACGAACTTCAGGAAACGGCAGAAGAAATGATAACTCCTTTCTATGTCGGAGAAAACGTAAAAGTGATATTTGGTCCGTTTACCGGATTCAGCGGAGTCATTGAAGAAGTACACAACGAAAAGAAAAAACTCAAAGTTATGGTTATGATTTTCGGACGGAAAACTCCGCTCGAACTCGCCTTCACACAAGTAGAAAAGGAATAGCCGGTTCCTGTTACAAACCGGGCTTTCCACTTTAACAACAAAAATAAATATTATTATGGCTAAAGAGATTGCTGGACTAATTAAATTACAGATTAAAGGAGGGGCCGCAAACCCATCTCCACCGGTAGGACCTGCATTGGGTTCTAAAGGGATCAATATTATGGAGTTTTGCAAACAATTTAATGCCAGAACCCAGGACAAACCAGGTAAAATTTTACCTGCAGTCATCACCTATTATACAGACAAATCTTTCGACTTCGTTGTAAAAACTCCGCCAGTTGCCATCCAATTATTGGAAGCAACCAAACTGAAAAGTGGATCCGCAGAGCCAAACCGTAAAAAAGTAGCTGAAATTACCTGGGAACAGGTTCAGACTATTGCTACAGACAAAATGGTCGATTTAAATTGTTTCGAATTAGAGGCAGCCATGAAAATGGTAGCCGGTACAGCAAGAAGTATGGGTATTACCGTAAAAGGTACTTTTCCAAGTAAAAATATATAAACTTCAATTAAAATGAGTAAACTGACAAAAAATCAAAGGTTAGCTTTAGAAAAAATTGAAGCAGGAAAAACCTACACACTCAAAGAAGCAGCTGGTTTGGTAAAAGAAATTACCAACAGCAAATTTGATGCTTCTGTTGATATAGATGTACGCTTAGGTGTTGATCCACGTAAAGCCAACCAAATGGTACGCGGCGTAGTGTCGTTGCCAAACGGAACCGGAAAACAAGTAAAGGTTCTTGCATTATGTACTCCCGATCAGGAAGCAGCGGCCAAAGAAGCCGGAGCTGACTATGTAGGACTCGATGAATATATCGAAAAAATCAAAGGTGGTTGGACAGATGTTGATGTGATTATCACTCAGCCTGCAATCATGGGTAAATTAGGCGCTTTAGGACGTGTTTTAGGCCCTCGTGGTTTAATGCCAAATCCTAAAAGCGGTACAGTAACCAATGAAGTTGGTAAAGCTGTGAAAGAAGTAAAACAAGGGAAAATCGACTTTAAAGTTGATAAATACGGTATCGTTCACACTTCAGTAGGAAAAGTTTCTTTTACTGCTGAAATGCTCGTTCAAAATGCCAAAGAATTTGTGAATACTTTGATGAAACTAAAACCTACAGCCGCTAAAGGTACTTATGTAAAGAGCATTTATCTTTCAAGCACAATGAGTATGGGTATTAAAATTGAACCCAAATCAATAGACGAATAAAATAAAAAGTTTATGAAAAAGGAAGATAAAAGCGCTATTATAAAACAACTCGAAACAACCATCAGCGAGTATGCACACTTCTATTTGACGGATATTGCCGGCTTAAATGCAGCGCAAACCAGCGAATTAAGAAGAGTATGTTACAAAGAAGATGTAAAGCTTGTAGTTGTAAAGAATACATTGCTCCAAAAAGCACTTGAAAACTCATCAGTAGATTTTAGTGAACTTTATGGTACGCTCGTAGGTGAAACTTCATTAATGCTTTCGAACACGGCTAACGTGCCTGCGAAATTGATTAGTGAATTCAGCAAACAAAAAAGCAACAAGCTTAAGAAACCAGTTTTGAAAGCTGCTTATGTTGAAGAAAGTTTCTTTATCGGCGAAGACCAATTAGATGCATTAATCCACGTGAAGAGCAAAAACGAACTTATCGGCGAACTTATTGGCTTATTGCAATCGCCTGCTAAGAATGTTATATCCGCACTCCAGTCTGGAGGAACAACTATCCATGGCGTATTAAAAACGTTGTCGGAAAGATAATTTCAAAAAAAAATATTAAAAATAAATTTATAAAAAATAAGTAAAATGGCAGATTTGAAAGCTTTTGCAGAACAATTGGTTAACTTAACAGTTAAAGAGGTAAATGAGTTAGCTCAAATTTTGAAAGATGTATATGGTATTGAGCCAGCTGCTGCAGCCGTTGCTGTTGCTGCAGGACCAGCCGCAGCTGCAGCTGATGTAGTTGAAGAAAAAACAGCTTTTGATGTAGTATTAAAATCAGCTGGCGCAGCTAAACTACAAGTCGTTAAATTGGTTAAAGAATTAACTGGTTTAGGTTTGAAAGAAGCGAAAGACTTAGTTGATGCAGCTCCTTCAGTAATTAAGGAAGCTGTTTCAAAAGACGAAGCCGAAGCTTTGAAAAAAGCACTTGAAGAAGGCGGAGCTGAAGTTGAACTTAAATAAAAACTCCTGAATATCAGGTCTTTGGTTTAGATTCCTACAATCCGTAGGATTCTAAACCTTTTGTTGTCTATAAAATAATTGAGTTCACCGCACCAAATAACCTCTTTGAAAATGTCGTCATTAACAAAAAATCAAAGAATAAATTTTGCTTCTATCAAGAATCAGTTGGAATATCCTGACTTTTTGGAAGTACAATTAAAATCTTTCCAGGACTTTTTTCAGATGGACACAGCTCCTGAAAAAAGAAAATCAGAAGGTCTGTACAAAGTTTTTTCTGAAAACTTTCCGATTGCTGATACCCGAAATAATTTCATCCTCGAATTTCTAGATTATTACGTTGACCCTCCACGTTATTCGATTGATGAGTGTATAGAACGCGGACTGACATACAGTGTGCCTCTTAAAGCAAAGCTGAAATTATATTGTACCGATCCCGATCACGAAGATTTTGATACGGTAATACAGGATGTATATCTGGGACCAATCCCATATATGACAGCCAAAGGAACATTCGTTATAAACGGTGCTGAACGCGTTATTGTATCGCAGCTTCACCGTTCACCGGGTGTATTCTTCGGTCAGAGCACGCATGCTAACGGAACCAAGTTGTATTCAGCACGTATTATTCCTTTCCGCGGATCGTGGATAGAATTTGCGACTGACATCAACAACGTGATGTATGCTTATATCGACCGTAAAAAGAAACTTCCGGTAACTACTTTGCTTCGTGCCATTGGTTTCGAAAGCGATAAAGATATTTTGGAAATCTTCAATCTGGCCGAAGAAATCAAAGTCAGTAAGACAAGCCTTAAAAAGGCAATTGGTCAGAAATTAGCTGCACGTGTTTTGAAAACCTGGGTGGAAGATTTCGTAGATGAAGATACCGGTGAAGTGGTAACTATCGAACGTAACGAGGTAATTATCGACCGTGAAACGATACTTGATAACAGTCATATCGACGATATCATCGAATCGGGCAGTCAGACTATATTACTTCACAAGGCAGATGCCAATGTAAATGACTATGCCATTATATATAATACACTTCAAAAAGACCCGAGCAACTCGGAAAAAGAAGCTGTGTTATACATTTACCGTCAATTACGCAACGCTGTGCCCGCTGATGATTCAACGGCTCGCGAGGTAATCAATAATTTATTTTTCTCAGAAAAACGCTATGATTTGGGCGATGTAGGTCGTTTCCGTATCAACCGTAAACTGAATCTGAACATCAATCCTGATATTAAGGTATTGACCAAAGAAGATATTATTGAAATTATCAAGTATCTGATTGAGTTGATTAACTCAAAAGCAGATGTTGATGATATTGACCACTTGAGCAACCGTCGCGTACGTACAGTTGGTGAACAATTATACAATCAATTCGGTGTTGGACTTTCCCGTATGGCCCGTACCATTCGTGAACGTATGAACGTTCGTGACAACGAGGTGTTCACTCCTATCGATTTGATTAATGCTAAAAGTATTTCGTCAGTAATCAATTCGTTCTTTGGAACAAATGCCTTATCGCAGTTTATGGATCAACAAAATCCCTTGGCTGAGATTACGCACAAACGTCGTATGTCTGCCCTCGGGCCTGGCGGTTTGTCACGCGAACGTGCAGGTTTCGAGGTTCGTGACGTACACTATACACACTACGGACGTCTTTGTCCGATTGAAACTCCTGAAGGACCAAACATTGGTTTGATTTCTTCGCTTTGTATTTATGCCAAAATCAACGAATTAGGATTTATTGAAACTCCTTATCGTAAGGTTACCGACTCAATGGTTGATACGACTGAAGCCGGAATTGAATACTTCACAGCTGAAGAAGAAGAAGCGTTGGTAATTGCTCAAGGAAATGCTCCACTAAACGACAAGGGCGGATTTATCCGTACCAAAGTAAAATCGCGTTTGGGTGCTGATTTCCCTGTCGTTCCACCTTCAGAAGTTAACCTGATGGATGTTTCTCCATCTCAGATTGCATCTATCGCAGCTGCCCTGATTCCATTTTTGGAACATGATGATGCGAACCGTGCGTTGATGGGATCAAACATGATGCGCCAGGCAGTGCCTTTGTTGCGTTGTGAAGCTCCGATTGTAGGAACAGGTATCGAGGCTCAGTTAATTCAGGATTCACGTACTCAGATTACTGCTGAAGGTGAAGGTCTGGTTGAATTTGTTGATGCAAATTGTATCAGTATCTGCTACGACCGTACTGAAGAAGAAGAGTTTGTTAGTTTTGATACAGCCGTTAAAGAATATAAATTACCGAAATTCCAAAAGACCAACCAAAATACAACCATCGACTTACGTCCGATTGTACGTAAAGGTGAGCGGGTTACTACCGGTCAGATTCTGACTGAAGGTTATGCTACACAAAACGGTGAACTGGCTATCGGTAAAAACCTGAAAGTGGCATTTATGCCCTGGAAAGGTTATAACTTCGAGGATGCTATTGTTATCAACGAACGGGTGGTTCGTGAAGATGTCTTCACTTCTATCCACGTAGTTGAACAATTGCTTGACGTTCGCGAAACGAAACGTGGTATAGAAGAATTTACTTCGGATATTCCAAACGTAAGCGAAGAAGCTACTAAAGATTTGGACGAAAATGGTATTATCCGTATCGGTGCACGCATTGAACCGGGCGATATTATTATCGGTAAAATTACTCCGAAAGGGGAATCAGATCCTTCACCGGAAGAAAAACTGCTTCGTGCCATCTTTGGTGACAAAGCCGGTGATGTGAAAGATGCTTCTCTGAAAGCAACTCCATCCTTGTCGGGTGTGGTTATTGGCAAACGTTTATTCTCGAAAGCACAAAAGAACCGGAAATCGAAACTGGCTGACAAAGCAGTTCTTCCCCGTTTGGATGAAGAATTTGAAAATCAGGCAGCCATTTTACGCAATACCCTGGTTGAAAAACTAATCGTATTACTTGGCGATAAAACGTCGGCAGGTGTAAAAGATTTCTTAGGATCAGATATAATTTCAAGAAATTCAAAATTCACCGAAGATCGTCTTCGTGAAATTGATTATTCAGCCATTCAACTAAGCAAATGGACTACCGATTCGCATAAAAACGAACTGGTAAAGAAATTGATTATGAATTATCTGAGAAAATACAAGGAATTGGATGCTCAGATAAAACGTCAAAAATTTAATATCACCATCGGTGATGAATTACCAAACGGTATCGTGCAAATTGCGAAAGTCTATATCGCCAAAAAACGCAAAATACGCGTTGGTGATAAAATGGCTGGTCGTCACGGTAACAAAGGTATCGTATCACGTATCGTTCGTCAGGAAGATATGCCGTTCCTTGAAGATGGAACTCCGGTAGATATAGTATTGAATCCACTTGGTGTACCTTCACGTATGAACCTTGGACAGATTTTCGAAACTGTACTTGGTTGGGCTGGAAAAGAATTGGGTGTAAGCTTTGCTACTCCAATTTTCGACGGTGCAAACATCGATGATTTGAATGCCTGGACTGACAAAGCCGGTGTGCCAAATTATGGTAAAACATACCTGTATGATGGTGGAACCGGTGAACGTTTTGACCAGACTGCTACAGTTGGTGTAATTTATATGTTGAAACTGGGTCACATGGTTGAAGATAAAATGCACGCGCGTTCTATCGGACCATACTCACTTATTACTCAACAGCCTCTGGGTGGTAAAGCACAATTCGGGGGTCAACGTTTCGGAGAAATGGAGGTTTGGGCACTTGAAGCATTCGGTGCTGCTCATATTTTGCAAGAAATTCTGACTGTAAAATCGGATGATGTTATGGGACGTGCCCGCACCTATGAAGCTATTGTAAAAGGCGATCCAATGCCAACACCGGGAATTCCGGAATCGCTCAACGTATTGTTGCACGAACTTCGAGGATTAGGTCTGAGCATTAATTTAGAATAATAAGCCCCTAAATCCCCTAAAGGGGACTTTTGAGTTAGTTTTATTTTCTAAGTTATATTTATCCCAATTGTCAATTTGTAAATTGTAAATTGTAAATCAAAAAAAAGTTATGGCTTTTAAACATGATAATAAGGTAAAAAGTAGTTTTAATAAAATCTCGATCGGTCTTGCATCGCCCGAAGAAATATTAAAATTATCGAGTGGTGAGGTTTTGAAACCGGAAACCATTAATTATCGTACCTACAAACCCGAACGCGATGGTCTGTTCTGCGAACGCATATTTGGTCCTACCAAGGATTTTGAATGTCATTGCGGTAAATACAAACGTATCCGTTACAAAGGCATTGTCTGCGACCGTTGCGGCGTGGAAGTGACCGAGAAAAAAGTTCGTCGTGAACGCATGGGACACATCCAACTGGTGGTTCCGGTAGCTCACATTTGGTATTTCCGCTCGTTGCCGAACAAAATCGGTTACCTGCTTGGTATGCCAACGAAAAAACTGGATTCAATTATCTATTACGAAAAATACGTTATCATTCAGGCTGGTATTCTCGAAAACGGTGAAAACATCGCTTTAGGTGAATTACTTTCTGAAGATGAGTATCTGGATATTCTGGAAGCACTTCCAAAAGAAAATCAGATGCTGGATGACACAGACCCAAACAAGTTTATTGCTAAGATGGGTGCTGATGCTATTCACGATATGTTGAGTCGTTTGGATTTGGATGTTTTGTCTTACGACTTGCGTCACAAAGCAAACACAGATACATCACAACAACGTAAAAACGAAGCGTTGAAACGTCTGCAAATTGTAGAATCGTTCCGTGCTTCCCGCTTGCGCAACAAACCGGAATGGATGATTATCAAAATCGTTCCTGTAATTCCACCGGAATTGCGTCCCTTAGTTCCATTGGATGGTGGCCGTTTTGCTACTTCCGATTTGAACGACTTGTATCGCCGCGTTATTATCCGTAACAACCGTCTGAAACGTTTGATTGAAATCAAAGCTCCGGAAGTAATTTTACGTAACGAAAAACGTATGCTTCAGGAAGCGGTAGATTCATTGTTCGACAATTCACGTAAATCGAGTGCCGTTAAAACTGACGCTAACCGTCCGTTGAAATCACTTTCCGATTCGTTGAAAGGTAAACAAGGTCGTTTCCGTCAGAACTTGTTGGGTAAACGTGTGGATTATTCGGCTCGTTCGGTAATCGTCGTTGGACCTGAATTAAAAATGCACGAATGCGGTATCCCAAAGGATATGGCAGCAGAATTATACAAACCCTTTGTTATCCGCAAACTGATTGAACGCGGTATCGTGAAAACGGTAAAATCGGCAAAGAAAATCGTTGACCGCAAAGACCCGGTAATCTGGGATATTTTAGAATACGTGATGAAAGGTCACCCCGTATTACTAAACCGTGCTCCGACTTTGCACCGACTTGGTATTCAGGCTTTCCAGCCTAAAATGATTGAAGGAAAAGCTATTCAGCTTCACCCACTTTCGTGTACGGCTTTCAATGCCGACTTCGACGGTGACCAGATGGCTGTTCACTTGCCACTTGGTAATGAGGCAGTTCTGGAAGCTCAAATGTTGATGCTTGCTTCGCATAATATCTTAAATCCGGCTAATGGTGCTCCTATTACCGTTCCTTCACAGGACATGGTTCTTGGGTTGTATTATATTACAAAACCACGTACAGGTGCTTTAGGCGAAGGACTTATTTTCTATTCACCCGAAGAAGCAGAAATTGCATACAACGAAAAGAAAGTAGCTCTTCACTCATGGATTAAGGTGAAAACCAAAGATTTAAACGAAGATCGTGAAATTGTTGACAAAATCATTGAAACAACAGTTGGACGTATTTTATTCAATAAATGTGTTCCACCTCAGGTTGGTTATATAAACGAGTTACTATCTAAAAAATCATTACGCGATATTATCGGTAACGTAATTGATATTTGTGGAGTTGCCCGTACAGCTGCTTTCCTTGATGATATTAAAGATTTGGGTTACAGTATGGCTTTCAAAGGTGGACTTTCGTTCAACCTGAACGACGTAATTATCCCACCTGAAAAAGACGAACTGGTAAAAGAAGGTAACGCTGAAGTAGAAGAAATTCTGAATAACTATAACATGGGATTCATTACTTTCAACGAACGTTACAATCAGATTATCGATACCTGGACTCATGTCAACTCGAAATTGTCAAACATTTTGATGAAACAGCTTTCGACTGACAATCAGGGATTCAACTCTGTATATATGATGTTGGATTCAGGTGCCCGTGGTTCTAAAGAGCAGATTCGTCAGCTCTCCGGTATGCGTGGTTTGATGGCAAAACCTCAAAAATCAGGTGCTGAAGGTGGTCAGATTATTGAAAACCCAATTCTTTCGAACTTTAAAGAAGGTCTGTCGGTGTTAGAGTACTTTATCTCTACCCACGGTGCCCGTAAAGGGTTGGCCGATACGGCTCTGAAAACTGCTGATGCAGGATATTTGACCCGTCGTTTGGTTGACGTATCACATGATGTGATTATCAACGAAGATGATTGCGGTACATTACGTGGTTTGATTGCCACTGAAATGAAGAACAACGAAGAAGTGATTTCGTCACTTTACGAACGAATTCTGGGTCGTGTTTCGGTTCATGATATTTATCACCCGCTTACAGCCGAATTACTGGTTGCTTCTGGTGAGCAAATTACCGAAACGCATGCCCGTAAAATTCAGGATTCACCTATCGAACGCGTTGAAATTCGCTCGGTATTAACCTGCGAATCGAAAAAAGGTGTTTGTGCCAAATGTTACGGACGTAACCTTGCAACCGGTAGAATGGTTCATATGGGTGAAGCTGTGGGTGTTATTGCAGCACAATCCATCGGTGAACCGGGAACACAGTTGACACTGCGTACTTTCCACGTCGGTGGTATCGCTTCGAACATTGCTGCTGAATCGAAAATCGTCCTCCGTTATGATGGTCGTCTTGAATTTGACGAACTTCGTACGGTAGATGCAGCTGACGATGTAAATGTTACTCACCAGGTGGTTGTAAGCCGTTTGGCCGAAATGCGTGTGATTGACAAAAATACTGGAATTGCCCTTACTACTCAAAATATACCTTACGGTTCGAAATTATATGTAAAAGATGGCGATAACGGAGCTAAAGGCCAGCTGGTCTGCGACTGGGATCCGTTTAATGCTGTAATTATATCGGAAACTGACGGTAAAATTGAATTTGAAGACGTAGTTGAAAATCAGACATTCAAAACCGAAACTGATGAAGCAACTGGTTTGCGCGAGAAAATTATTATTGAATCGAAAGATAAAAATAAAGTTCCAAGTGCTCACATTGTTTCCAAGGATGGTTCTATTCTTCGTACATACAACTTACCGGTGGGTGCCCACTTAGTGTTGGATAACGGCGATAAAATTAAGACCGGTCAGATGCTGGTAAAAATCCCGCGTGCCGTTGGTAAAGCAGGTGATATTACCGGTGGTCTTCCACGTGTAACTGAATTGTTCGAAGCCCGTAACCCGTCCAATCCGGCTGTAGTAGCTGAAATCGATGGTGAAGTGGAATTCGGAAAAATCAAACGTGGTAACCGCGAATTGTCTGTAACTTCGAAAACTGGTGAAATCAAGAAATACATGATTCCACTTTCGAAACAGATTCTGGTTCAGGAAAATGACTTTGTACGTGCCGGAACTCCGCTTTCGGATGGTGCAACGACTCCTTCGGACATTCTGTTGATTAAAGGACCTACTGCCGTTCAGGATTATATCGTGAATGAAGTTCAGGACGTTTACCGTCTGCAGGGTGTGAAAATCAATGATAAACACTTCGAAGTAATTGTTCGTCAGATGATGCGCAAGGTAGAAATTCTGGAACAAGGTGATACCCGCTTTTTGGAAAAACAAATTGTTGACAAACATGAGTTTATGGAAGAAAACGATCGTATATGGGGCAAAAAAGTAATACTTGATTGCGGTGATTCAGTCAATCTTAAACCGGGACAAATAATCACTCCCCGTAAGCTTCGTGACGAAAACAGTATGTTGAAACGTCGTGATATGAAGTTGATCGAAACGCGCGACGCTATTGCCGCTACTTCGAATCAGATTCTTCAGGGAATTACCCGTGCAGCACTGCAAACGAACAGCTTTATGTCAGCTGCTTCGTTCCAGGAAACTACAAAGGTTCTGAACGACGCTGCAATCAACGGAAAAGTTGACCGTTTGGAAGGTATGAAAGAAAACGTAATTTGTGGTCACCTGATTCCTGCCGGAACCGGACAACGTGATTTTGATAAAATCGTTGTTTATTCTCGCGACGAGTACGACAAGAAAGTGGATGCCCGACGTAATGTGCTGGATATCGAAGAAAGTGACTCTGAATAAGACAATAATAAGAGTATAATTATTTTAAAACCGGATTACTAGAAAAAGTAATCCGGTTTTATATTTTATGACAGCATAAATTAAGAAAATTCACTATATTTGCAGTACTAAATGCTGAAATATGAATACTTTACAGACAACCGATCAAAATAAACCAATCATTGCATTGATAATTCCAATTATCAATCATTCTTTTTTTTCTAATATTGCCGATCAGTTGACATCATTAGCTTATAAAAATGGATATTTAGTTACGGTATTCCAATCAAACGAAGACTATCAACAAGAAGTTGAGATTGTAAACTCCATTATCGCTCAAAAGTTTGCAGGGGTTATTGTTTCAATTTCAAAAAATACCGTTGACAGTACCCACTTCAAACAGTTGCAAGATGCAGGTATTCCTCTCGTTTTTATCGACAGAGTATGCGAAGACATTATTGCTCCCAAAGTATTAATAAATAATCATGAAATCACCTATAAAATCACGGAAAGTCTTATAAAGAAAGGGAATAAACGGATTGCACTAATCATTGGCACCAATGATATTAATGTTTTTCGGGAAAGACAACAGGGTTATCTCGATGCCCTGAACAAACATGAATTACTCTATCAAATGCCGGTTATTGTGGACGAGTTCAGCATTGAGAAAGGAAAAGAGATTTTTGTAAAACTCTGGAGTTCAGAAAACAGACCAGATGCCATTATCTCATCTTCCATTCACTTGACAATGGGGATTTTGTTACAAACCAAACTTTATGACGTAAAAATCCCCCATATACTAGACTTAATTACCTACGTCAGTCATATTTCTTTTAAAATTTTACAACCTCATATTACCATTATCGACCAACCCGAAAATGAGATTGTGGAGTCTTCGTTTGATTTCCTGGGAAAATTAATATCCAACCAGATCATAGCTGAAAACGAAATGATCAAAATAGTAAATGCTAAAATTGCATTGAAAAATTAATAATATTTATTTCTATGGTTCTTTCGCTTCGCAACACAATGCTAACATGGTTACGCCATGCTCGGTAAATGCAAAATGTAATTTTCGTGTTCCTCCCCAACTTGATGTTCCATTTTGGAATATCAAGTCAAATACTTCATTTGTGAGTTAAAACATAAAATCAACAGGGAATCTATCGGCGTTTCGTTTAACAGCCTTATTCAGATTCTTAGTTAGCTCATACATCAATGCTAAATCTTTATCTAAAATTACTTTTAGACCTCTTATTTCGTAAATTTTATTTTGTATGATTTGTAATTCCATCCTTTTTTATTTTTTATACGCCAAATATCCTACTGCTGGAATTGGCTTTTTGTCTTTTTCGGTTTGGCTTGCCATTTCGGTCAGAGCCTGATAAATATCGCTGAATTGCATATTGGTTTCCAACATAAAGGTTTCCAACTTCAGGTTGAGTTCGGCATAGCCTAATGCATACTGTCGAAGTATTACAAATGCTCTTACTATTTGTATATTTACTTCAATGGCCTTTTCGCTTTTTAATATGCTTGCAAGCATTGCAACACCTTGCTCTGTAAAAGCAAAAGGGAGGTATTTAGTATGTTCGCCTCTACCCGGACTCTTTAAGGTCGCAATTTGCGTCCTTAGAAGATTATACTCCTGATTTGTCAGCACAAACATAAAGTCGTCAGGAAAACGATTAAGATTTCTCCGGACAGATTCCTTAAGACGTTTTGTTTCTGTTTCGTACAAATTGGCAAGGTCAAAATCAAGCATTACACGTTGTCCACGTATTTCGTAAATTTTATTTTGTATGATTTGTAATTCCATACTTAAAATATCTAGAGCGGTATAATAACTTGAAAATAAATTTGCTGTCTGTTCTTTCAGATTTTGTAATTGCTTTTGCAAGGATAAAAGGAATTAAGAGAATAGCAAGACTTTAGCTTAAAAAAAAAGAATGTCAAACCTATAGATAAGTCCTGAAATTCTTAATCATTTTAAATGCTAAAAAAAGAATACTAAACTATCAATTCTTGGTAAGCCAATCGAAGATGCCGTTTAGCGCTAGCAGCAAAGCCGAGCGGTCAATTTTCAATTTTCAATTTTCAATTATCAATTAAGCATTCATTTCTTCTTCATCGCATCCAGTATCAATCCAATGATAAACATAACCAGATTAGTTCCCAGGGCATAGAAGATATTCCAGAATAGTTTCAAGAGCAGGCTTTTATTGGTTTTGGCGACTTCCAGTAATTTATTGGTATCACCTTTGGTAATTTCAAACATACAACAGTAATGGTGGTCAAGGCACTAATAACGGCACAAAATATATTCCACCCATGCAAGCCTTTTGGGTGCAGGTACCGTCTACTGGTACGGGATCAGTAACATTTCCAAACACGGCACGTTCACATCAAGATCAAAGCGTTGTGAACAATCAGTTGAAAGCGCCGGCAATAAATAATCAGAAAGTTTTACGTTTAAACGTTTCTAACACTATAAACACGGACGAAACAGTAGTATATTTTGATGCCAATGCTGCAGATGTATTTGATACCTACGATTCACCTAAAATGAGTAATAATAACGTCGCTATTCCTGAGATCTATACTAAAGTTGGAACCGAAAACCTGGCTATTAACGGAATGAACGCTATTCCTTACGACACAGAAATCCCACTTGGCTTTACTACAGGGCAGGCAGGTTCCAACTTTAGTATCAAAGCTTCACAACTAGCAAACTTCCCATCAGGAACAAAGCTTATTTTGAAAGATTATGCTGATGCCAACAATCCCGTAATTACTGATCTGAGCGATGGAAGCACATATGTATTCAGCTCGAATGCAACAAGCAATAATACCAGCCGTTTTGCACTGCTGTTCCATGCACCTTCGATAACTACCGGAACTAATCCAACAGATAAGGACAGTTTCTGGATTTCGACCAATGCCAATGGGCAGATAATTGTGAATGGAAACTTAAATGAGAACAGTTCGGTAGCAATTTATAATGCAATTGGTCAGAAAATTATGTCGAAAAACCTTACCCAAACTAATGCTCCGTTAGGATCTTCGCTTCAGCCCGGTGTGTATATCGTAACGGTTAGTAATGCCGGAAAAACCTTAACCAGGAAAATAATTGTTGATTAATTGAATATTTTTAATTAGGGAAAGTGTTTGTTTATGTTTGCAAATTCAGGTCTTATTAGCCCTAAACGCTAATAAGGCCTGAATATTAATCTTTCCACGTAATACTAAAACCGCTTAAAATCTGATAATATGAACACAAAAAAACAAAAGTACTCAGCTCCTGAAATTGAGTGCATTGAACTGGATAATGAAATTTCCCTTCAATTGGAATCTACACCACCACCGGCTCCGGGTGAAACAAAACTAAATACTCCGGAATATTTTCAAAATGATCCGTTTAAAACAAATCTTGCCTGATTGTATTTTCTGCTTTCTAGCTAAAAATTAGTATTTTTAAGGCAGCAAAGAAAGTGTGTTGTTAATTCATTAATATTACTTATTCTTGCTCTAAGTACTTCAATTATATTGCTTTAAATCCCTTAATAGTTCACTGCATGGCAGCGAACTATTTTTTTTAATGAACATTCTTATTTATTTTAGACGCTACTTAAATAAGGAAAATGATTTTCTTAATATTATTGGCTACTAAGGGCTATTTAGTTAGATAATTCGCTGACGCTTTATCTTATGAACCCTTAGTAGAAGTAATTGGAAAAGAATTCTCCCCCTTATTATCAGCAATTTATGAGACTTCTTCGGTCGAACTCACGTTAATATCAAATATTACAGCTTTAATATCAGATATTATCTGACACATGAATTTTGAATAAATATCTTTGCATTCTAAAATCATCTTTCAATTTAATTATTATGAACGAACAACAAATTAATCAGGCGTTTGATTATGCAAAGGCACGGTATGCCGATTTAGGACTGGATGTCGAAAACGCCATAAAAGAATTAGACAAATTATCCATTTCGCTGCACTGCTGGCAGGCCGATGATGTCGCTGGTTTTGAAAACGGCGACGGTGAACTTACCGGTGGTATTCAGGCTACCGGAAATTATCCGGGTAAAGCCCGCACCATTGCCGAACTTCGTGCTGATATTGACAAAGCTATGTCCTTGCTTCCGGGCAATCATCGCGTGAATATTCATGCATTCTACGGAGATTTCAAAGGCGAATCAGTTGATCGCAATCAGATTGAACCAAAACATTTCCAAAGCTGGATTGATTGGGCGAAAGAAAAAGGATACGGACTGGATTTCAACTGTACCTGTTTCTCGCACGAAAAATCGGCTGACGGTTTTACCCTTTCGCACCGTGACCCGGCTATTCGTCAGTTCTGGATCGACCATGTTATCCGCAGTCGTAAAATTGCTGAAGAAATGGGTCGTCAGTTGGGCAACAAATGTATCCACAATATCTGGATTCCGGATGGTTCGAAAGATTTGACCGTTGACCGATTATTGTACCGCAAGAATTTGAAGGATTCGCTGGATAAAATTTTCGAATATAAAACCAACGATGAGTATATGCTCGACAGTATTGAATGTAAATTGTTTGGGATTGGTAGCGAAAGCTATGTGGTTGGTTCGCATGAGTTTTATATGGGATACGGAATTTCCAACAACAAAATGATTACCCTGGATTCAGGTCACTTCCATCCAACCGAAGTTATCTCGGATAAGATTTCTTCTTTATTGCTTTTTGCCTCTGAAATCATGCTTCACGTAAGCCGTGGTGTTCGCTGGGACAGTGATCATGTGGTGATAATGAATGATGAATTACTGGCTCTTTCGCAGGAGATTATCCGCTCAGGAGCGCTCGATCGTGTGCATGTGGGGCTGGATTATTTCGATGCATCCATCAACCGAATCGGTGCGTATGTGATTGGCGTTCGTGCCATGCAGAAAGCCTTGTTACAGGCTTTGTTGGAACCTATCGCACAATTGCGTACTTTTGAGGCCAACGGACAGAATTTTGAGCGTTTGGCTTTGCTCGAAGAAGCAAAATCATTGCCCTGGGCTGCTGTTTACGATAAGTATTGTCAACGTAAAACTGTTCTTGCAGGCGAAGCGTACATTGCCGATATCCAGAAATACGAAGTGGATGTAACTTCAAAAAGATAAAAAAGCCTCCCCAATCCCACCAGAATAGGGGCTGTAAAGCAATCCAAATTAATCTATTTAATCACAATTAATCGTCTGCAAGTTCCCTCTTTTTGGGAGGGTTAGGGTGGACTTAAATTTATGAATGCACTCTTAGGGATTTTATTTCACTCGATAGGCGGATTTGCGTCCGGTAGTTTTTACATGCCTTACAACAAAGTGAAAGGATGGGCTTGGGAAAGTTTCTGGATTGTCGGCGGGTTATTTTCCTGGTTGATCGTTCCGCCATTGGCTGCATGGCTTACCATTCCTCATTTTTCAACTTACATTGCTGCTTGTTCTACTCAAATTCTTACCATTACTTTTACTATGGGTCTTCTTTGGGGAATCGGTGGTTTGACGTATGGTTTGGGGGTTCGTTATCTGGGTATGTCGCTTGGAAATTCAGTAGTACTTGGATTCTGCGCTGCTTTTGGAGCTATTGTTCCTTCTATTTACTACAACTTTTATCCAACTGTTGGTAAAATTTCATTCACCGACATGATGGCACATCCGGGCGGACAGTTGGTTCTACTCGGAGTTCTTGTCTGTATAACCGGTATTGCCATATCAGGCAGAGCCGGTATTTTGAAAGAAAAAGAACTTACAAAGGAACAACAGGAGGCATCTGTGGCTGAATTCAGCTTAGTAAAAGGATTAATTATTGCAGTTGTTTCGGGTATCCTGAGTTCGTTTTTCAACTTCGGAATCGAAGCCGGAAAACCAATGGCTGAGGCAGCCAACGAAGCTTGGAAAGCCTTGCATCCGGGTCAGGGTGAATTCTTATATCAAAACAATGTTAGCTATATTATTATCCTTTGGGGTGGTTTGACTACCAATTTTATATGGACCACTATTTTGAGTCTGAAAAATAAATCGTATAAAAACTTTACGGACAAGAAAACACCTATCACCAAAAATATCATTTTTTCTGCCTTAGCAGGAACAACCTGGTTCTTGCAATTCTTTTTCTACGGAATGGGTGAAAGCAAATTAGGAAATGGTGCCAGTTCATGGATTCTACACATGTCGACTATTATTTTGACTGCTAATATGTGGGGTATTGTACAAAAAGAATGGACAGGTGTTTCACCCAAAACGAAATGGACAATTACGGGTGGTATTGCCGTAATTATGTTATCAGTTGTTTTGGTAGGTATTGGTAATTCAATGTAACACACAGATTGTGAATGAATTTAAAGGAGTTGTAAACAAATTACAGCTCCTTTTTTATATTCAAGAAACATGAAAGCCAGCATTATTTTTTTACTTTTGGAGCTTTTCTTTGTATATCCTAAATTCACGATAGCACAAAGCCGGGTCGCTCTCAATACAAGAGGCTAACCCGGCTTTGCTGTTTGGCTTACACGGTATCTACAGTTTATAATGAATCAGAGACCGGAATATAGAGTTCAACAAAAATCCGTTAATTCAACTCAAAAGGCTGTTACAATTAGAATATCTTCCAGCCGAGCGAAACAACAATTGTATTGGCTGGAATGCTTGTAAGTGATGACGCTGATAATGGATTTTTGTACATGTCAGCAATCAGGTTGTACCGTAAATCCAGTGCAAACATCAATACATCCACACCGATACCTGCTTCAAGACCTAAATTGGCTTTTTGAACTTCATTCACTAATGTGCTTGTATCAAAAGTACTTCCTGAAGTTAAGTTTTTAAATGAAAGCGAAGAACCTGCATCGAAGCGCAACATTGGACCAGCAAATGCCCTTAGATTAATTATTTTCAAATCCAACAACTTTGCCCCAACCAAAATGGGTACATCTACCGTGCTGAAATTGGCAAAACGATCAACTGTGATATTCGATCCTTTACTTATTAAATCCGGAATACCAAGAGTAAAAGTCTTTTTCTGAATCGAATACAACAATTCTGGTTGCAAATATATCACTTTTCCCAAAGGAATGCGGGCAAATAATCCGGCGTGGAAATCGTTCCAGACTTCATTTCCTACATTTGTCAAATTATACGTTCCGTTTGTTACATCACCGATATTGCTTAAGGTCAGTGAAGAATTATAACCCGCCATAACTCCTAAGTGAAACTGTGCCTGGCTAAATGAAAAACTAAGCAGAAGTACTGCCGTAAAAAGAATTTTTTTCATACTTGAATGTTTTAAATTATGGTTTTAAAAAAATGAATTAGAACGTGACCCATAGGGGGTTATGAATTTTTATTTTTGTGCTATTGAACTTTAAATCAGCCTTATCAGGCACTTTGATAGTATATTCTTTCGCCTCTTTGTTTATAAGTTTGTTATCACGTAACCAAAAATTGAAATCTTTCAGTTGAGCATAACTAATTCCGTTTTGTTGTGCCCACCTTGTCCAGTCGGGTACTGCCGTTTTTACAACTACATCTTTCGTGCCAATTGTTTGATAAAACTGATCATGATCGATCATATAACCAAAGACTTTTGGATTCTCCAAAAATTGCTTCATCGCCAGAATCCGAAATATATAACGGCTCGTTTCGGGATTCAGATATAAATCAAAAGCCTCATCGACCTGTTGATTTTCTTTTTGTTCAGAAATTCGTCCCATGCCGGCATTATACGAAGCCGCCACCATCAGCCAGTTTTTGTATTTTTCGTATGCACTTTTAAAATACCGGCAAGCTGCTGCAGTCGATTTTTCCAAATGATAGCGCTCATCCACTTCGTCGGTCACTTCAAGTCCAAATTGTTGCGCTGTTTTTGGCATCAATTGCCACATTCCGGCTGCCAGTGCTGGTGAAACGACACGTAAATCAAGATTGCTTTCAACTACTGCCAGGTATTTAAAATCATCCGGAATTCCATTTTCTTTCAATACCGATTCAATGACCGGAAAATACCGGTTTGCCCGCTTGATAATCAGCAAACTGGCAGAGTGATTGTAGGCAATAATACTTTGCTCACGGTCGAACCGTTCACGCATATCGTAGCGTTCGAGCGATATAGTTTGCCCTGCATACGCTGTTTGTAACGGAATGGGGAATGAAATAATTGGTTCTACGCTTAAAACCGACTGACAGATACATCCCCACAAAAACAAGATTAATCCGGACTTTATCCGCATAGTTGAAAAATGTTAGTTAGCAGGAAGACAAATCCTAAAGCACAAAGATAATTAATATGATGAAATTTTGTACTAAAAACAAAAAAAAACAAACTAATGAACTCTATTTAAACAGCAGACGTTAAATTCATCTATCTTTGTGATTGAAATTTTTTATTTTTGCAAAAAAAAAATAGAATCAGAAATATAAAAACGCCATGAAACGAGCCATTTTCCCCGGAACTTTCGATCCGTTCACCGTTGGTCATTACAGCATTGTGATGCGTGGGCTGACTTTTTTTGATGAAATTATTATTGGAATCGGATTAAATCAGGCAAAAAAAACACTTTTTTCTGTTGAAAAGCGATTAGACCTGATTACCCAGGCTTTCAAAGAGGAGCCAAGGGTAAAAATTGCTTCATACAACAGTCTGACAGTTGATTTCGCCAAGTCGGTTGATGCAGATTATATTCTGCGTGGTTTGCGCTCAGTAGGTGATTTTGAGTATGAACGCACGGTGGCAGATGCCAATCGTAAACTGACCGGTATCGAAACAGTTATTCTGTTTACCGAAGCTGAATATTCTTATATTTCGTCCACTGTAGCACGTGATTTGATTTCGTACGGTAAGGATATTTCTGCTTTTTTGCCACCAAATGTGAAGATTTAGGTCAATTATCAATTCCCATTTATCAATTATCAATTCCCAATTTTCAATTTCCAATAAATTGTGATAAATTCATGTTTAAGAAAATCATATTTCCAATCCTATTTCTCCTAACTTTCGTTCATTCAGTTTCCGGCGCATCCAAACCCGATCAACGGACTTTTCGTATCAGTAAAAACCTGACAATCTTCAATTCTGTTTTTCGGGAATTGGATTTGTTTTATGTCGATACGCTGAATTATGATAAAATGCTCAAGGGCAGTATCGATAATATGCTCGAGAAACTTGACCCCTATACCGTTTATCTTCCTGAGGAAGAAACCGATGATCTGACTTTTATGACCACAGGTGAATATGCCGGAATAGGTTCAATGATTATGAAAACCGGAACAGAAGTAGTGGTATCTGAACCATACGAAGGCATGCCGGCTCAACGAAATGGGATACGTGCCGGTGATGTAATACTTGATATTGATGGGCAGAAAATTAGCGGAAAATCTGTGAATGAGGTAAGTGCTTTACTAAAAGGAACTCCGGGCACTATTATTAAACTGAAACTGAAACGACCGGGTGAAAAAAACATACTGGAAAAATCATTCAACAGGGAAAAAATACAAATCAATCCGGTGCGATATTCAACGCTGGTAGCAGATAAAATTGGTTACCTGATGCTGAGCGAATTTACCGACCGTGCTGCTATTGAACTTAAGGCGGCAGTAAACGAGATGGTTCATAAAAACCAGATAGAATCGCTGGTATTGGATATCCGGAATAACGGGGGTGGATTGATTGACGAAGCCATTAAAATAGTGGGTTATTTTGTACCAAAAGGAACTGAAGTGGTGACGACAAAAGCTAAAAACAAGGAAGCCGACCGTACCTATAAAACCCCCACTGAACCGATTTTTCCTCAAATGAAACTGGTTATTCTGGCAAACCGTTCTTCGGCTTCTGCTTCCGAAATTGTAGCCGGTTCTATACAAGATTTAGATCGAGGAGTAATTGTAGGTGAGCGGACTTTTGGTAAAGGACTTGTACAGAATATCCGGCCTGTTGGCTTTGGCGGAAACCTGAAAGTGACCACAGCCAAGTATTATATTCCCAGCGGGCGCTGTATTCAGGCCATCGATTACAGTCATCGAAACGAGGATGGTAGCGTAGGCCATATCCCGGACAGTCTGACTTCTGAATTTAAAACCCGTATTGGCCGCAAAGTGCGTGATGGTGGAGGTATTATTCCGGATACACTCACTAAAGATGAACGGAAATTGAATGTCGCCTATTATATTTTTGCACAGAATCTGTATTTCGATTTTGTGACACAATATGTGCTGAAACATCCACTTATTGCCTCACCGGTTGATTTTAAACTTTCCGAAGACGATTATAAGGCGTTTACAGATTATCTGATTTCCAAAAAATTTAGTTACACGACGCAAACCGAAAAGTACTATAAAGAACTGCTTGAAATGGCGCAATATGAAGGTTTAGACAGTCGTGCAAAAGATGAATTTACAGCCTTAAAAACTAAATTAATGCCCGAAGTTTCTAAAAGCCTGGAGGAAAACAAAAAGGATATTGCTGAATTGTTGAGTCTCGAAATCATTAAACGCTATTATTATCAAAAAGGGGAAATTCAATATTCACTTCGTACCGATAAAGAGTTGAAAGTGGCTCTTGATTTATTGAAACCTGACGGGAAATATAGCCTGATTCTGAGTGGAAAAAAGTAAAAACTTGCCTTTATAAGAATTTCATCCGATGACTCTAAACTTGTTTTGTGATGTTTAATATCATGATCCACAAATAAATATGCTAACAAACGAACGGGATACGCGGACTGAACGTCTGCTACATGTGGCCAACGAAATGATGACTGCTGCACGAACAGCACCGAAAGGAAAAGGCTTTGATATTATAGAAGTGGCATTGTTATCGGGCGAAACGATCAAACAGCTTTCCGAAGCTATGGTTGAATACAGTGAAAAAACCGGTTTGAAATTTGTGCTGAGAGATTCGGCAAACATTCTGCAGGCTGAAGCAATTGTACTTATTGGAACAAAACAACAGATCCACAATTTGAATTGTGGTTATTGTGGTTTTGAGACCTGTGCCGAGAAGATTAAATTACCTGAAATCCCTTGTTCAATCAACTCTGTGGATGTAGGAATTGCAATTGGCTCAGCATGTTCTGTAGCAGCTGACCGACGGGTGGATAGCCGGGTGATGTTTTCAGTTGGTCGTGTAGCTCAGGAAATGGGATTAATGCCCGGTTGCAGCAATATTTACGGCATTCCAATTAGCTATACTTCTAAGAATCCTTTTTTTGATCGTATTTCAGCCAATCTGTCTAAAAGCATTTAACTGTTGCAGTCGCGGGTACATTCTACAAAATCAGCAATTAAAGCAGGATTTTTTTCGAAGATATTTCCGACCACTACCAAATCAGCACCTGCTTCAAAGGCGATTTTCAGTTGGTTGGTATTTTTAATTCCACCACCAACCAAAAGAGGAATATCCAGTCCGCTTTTTACCGTTTCAATCATTTGGGTACTTACAGCTTGTTTTGCTCCACTACCTGCTTCCAAATAGATAAGTTTCATTCCTAGTAATTCAGCTGCCACAGCTGTTGAAAGGGCAATCTCATTTTTATCACTCGGAATGGGTCGGGTGTTGCTGATATATTCCACCGAACTTGGCTTGCCACCGTCAATCAACAAATAGCCTGTTGGGATTACCTCTATATCGGAATTCTTAATTGCTAAGGCTGAGCTAATATGATGTCCGATAAGAAATTCGGCGTTCCGTCCCGAAAAAAGTGACAGGTATAACAACGCATCCGCCTTGGTGCTGAACTGAGCTGCATTTCCGGGAAATAAAACGACTCCGGCTGTGGTTTCTTCTTTTAAAAGTTCTATCAATGAGTCGGTGGAAGAAACCGTATGGCTGCCACCCACAAAAATAAAATCGGGTGAATTTGATTTTAATGCAGCAATAGTACTCGCGAGCAAACTTCCCCGACATTGATCCGGATCGAGCAAAACAGCCAACATTTTTCGGTTTTCCTGCTTATTTATAAGAAGTTGATTGTAGATATTTTTCATTTCATTTTAGGTTTAAACGACACAATACACTAAGGTATAAGTCTCATTTTGAATATAATGCAACTGATATTTTTGTTTTGTCGAACTGTGTTCAGCGTTGAATAATCCTTCACTTGCTACTTCAAATGGAAATATATGCAAGTGTTTGGCAAAGTCGACAGCCTCTTTACCAATGATTTTAAATAAAGCTTCTTTGCCCGACCATGCCAGCAACAATTGATTTAGGTTTTGCCCATTCGAAAGTTCCAACTGTTCCCGTTCATTTAAAAAACGCTTGTAAATCTTTTGAATTTTAGCTGTCGGAACTTCAATATCGATTCCAACCGGGTGATTTGGATCTGCCATCACCGCAATCCAATCTGCACTATGCGAGATGCTTATATAATAACTGTCATCTGAAAAACGGGGTTTCCGATCCGCATCATATTCTATCTTTTTTTCGACGCCTAACATATTTTTCAGCGCCACCCGAACACCCAGATATTCCCGTTTTCTTTTATCGGAAACTAATTTCGAAAATTCGTCAGGGTCAACATAATCGAGCTGTTGATATAATTCGTCAATGGATTGACTTAACTGAAAAACCAATATCCTTGCGTTCTGGATTGTAATAGTTTGGCTGGTCGACATCATTATTTTTTCCACTCAAAACTTTCCATTATATGTATAATATCCTCCCGGATATATTCCGACATGGGTGCTATTGAATCTTTATTGGGTATATTATCGAAATACAAGGCTCCACGGAAAAAATTCTTCGTACTGTCTGTCAACACAAACTGAACGGAGGAAGCCGTATTTCCTCTTAAATCATATAGAATTCCGTGTACATTTTTTTCGTTATGGTCATAGGCTTTTTCGCCAATTCCATCAGCCCGAATACTGTGTTTGTATACAATTTTGCGAGTATCTTCCAGTAAATCAATCAAATTCCCTTTTACCGGTTTATAGCTGCAATAAATACTGGCATTCAAATTCGGATAATAAATATCCACCCAGAATTTCCCATCTTTTGAATCACGGCAGATTAGTTTTGCCTGCTGAGGTAAATCAAAGCGATAAGGCAGATTGAGCGTATCGATCATTCGGTAGCTATGTGGCGCTATATCAACCCTGAAATAGCCATAGGGATGAGGAACCGCTGTTTTACGACAGGAAATAAAGCTTGCCAAAAGGCAACTAATCAAGATGATATTTGAAAAACGGATGACTTTCATTAGTTTATTCTTCTTCTGACTTTTTAAAGTCATCTTTAATATACAATTTTACTTTTTTTATCCGGCGGTTATCTGCAGCTACAATTTCGAACACATATCGGCCGTGATCTATACGCTCATTTTTTGCAGGAAAATCACCTTTCAATTCCAGAATTAATCCCGCCAGTGTTTCAACATCATCAGTCACTTTAAGGAAGTCATCTTCTTCAATTTCAGCTATTTTAAAAAAATCATTTAGCAGGATTTTAGCTTCAAAAATAAAAGTATGATTATCAATTTTAGTAAACATCTCTTGTTCATCATCGTATTCGTCACTGATATCACCCACTATTTCTTCCAGAATATCTTCCAGGGTAATGAGACCCGAAGTTCCTCCATACTCGTCAACAACCAGCGCCAAATGCACGTGATTTTCCTGAAATTCAATCAACAAATCGTCAATCATTTTGGTCTCAGGCACATAATATGCCTGTCGCATAAGGCTCTGCCAACGAAAATTTACGGGTTTATCCAGATGAGCTAATAAATCTTTACTGTAAAGCAAGCCTTTTATATTATCACGTGTTCCGGCAGAAACAGGAATTCGTGAATAACCCGATTTGATGATAATATCCAGCAATTGCTTGTAATTTGATTTAATATCAGCGACCACCATATCGACCCGGGAAGTCATAATCTCAACCACCTGAATATTCCCGAACTTAATAATTCCTTCCAGTATTTCTTTGTCTTCATCCTTGCTGTTCGAAGTAAGTTCCAATGCCTGTGAAAGTTCATCCATCGAAATATTGGATTTGCTGTGCCGGGCAAGTCGGTTGTTGACAATGGAGGTGGAATTTACCAACAAACTAACAAAGGGTCCAAACAACTTTTCCATAGCTGTCAGTATTGCTACAGTATTGTAAGCCGTTTTCAATGCAAATTGCGTGGCATACACCTTGGGTATAATCTCCGCAAAAAGTAAAATGCTAAACGTGATAATGATCGTTTGAAAAATAAAACCAAAAACCGGAACTGTATCAAAATTGAAAATTGAGGTCGTAAAATAGGTAATGAGTAGAATGACAGCCACATTCAACAAATTACTGCAAATCAGAATCGTAGCGAGGAGCCGTTGGGGTAATTTGAGTAAACGGAGAATACGCGAATCGGCTTTTCGTTCATTTTCTTCGAGCTTATCCAGAATTTGAGGACTAAGCGAAAAGAAAGCGACTTCTGAAGCTGAGATAACAGCCGAAAAACACAATAATAATAAGCTAATAATCAGCGAAATAATAGCAGATGTAGTAACCGGATGAATTGAAATCCCGGCGATAGTAGTATATATAATATCTTTGTTCAATTTAATCGGAGTTTAAAAACGGACTAAAAAATGCAGCATGTTTAGTGCAAAAGTAACTATTTTTTCTGATATGAAACGAATAGACAATAGGCGCCACCCATAAGTGGACTAAATCACAGGAAAAAAAGAAGAAATTGCAGAAAATACGTCGCGATTAATTTAAAGATGTGTTATATTTGCAAACAGATTATAAGACTCATTTTGAACTGTCATAAAAAAAATGTTTCCCAAAAACATTGAATTATTTAAATTTGGCTATCTTTACAACGATTTCACACAAGAACAATTGAATCAGAGATTACTTTCATATTAATTTGTAAATCAATAAATTAGTTCATCATGGAAGATAAATTAGTTACGCTAGCCATTCGTACTTTCCATCGGGCACAAATGATAAAATCCGTTATGGAAGAAAACGGGATTGAGACAGTGATTCATAATCTGAATCTCGAGCAACCTGAACTTGCCGTTGGTGTTCGTGTTCGAATCAAAGAAAGTGATTTGCCACGTGCGTTGAAAATTGTGGAAGAAATGGAAAGTGCCTGGGAAAATGAACCGGCAAGTGGAAGTAATGATTGTCCACAGGTGCTGATACCCATTGATTTAACCGATCAGGTTTCAAAAGCAACCGATTTTGGATTTCATTTTGCGGATATCTTAGCTGCCGAAGTGCTGTTTTTGTATGTATATTTCAGTCCGGCTTTCACCATTTCATCCAATAACGAACTGAGCACCTACAGCATAAGCGACAGTGAATTACTCCGAAGAATTATCAGTACTGCCAATGCTGAAATTGAAATAATGACCCGCCAGATACACGAACGTATTGCTAAAGGCGAACTTCCGAACATTCCATTCAGCTTCGAAATGAAAGAAGGAGTGCCTGAAGATCAGATACTTGATTATTGCAAGAAAAATACACCGGCATTGGTGGTGATGGGTACTCACGGCAAAAAACTGACCAACGAACTGATTGGAAGTGTGACTGCCGAAGTGATGGAGTCTTGTATCTCTCCGGTTTTCGCCGTTCCGGTGCTTATGAAAATGCAATCGCCGGATGAGATTAAACGTATCGCCTTTTTGACCAATTTTGACCAGAAAGACCTGATTGCTATTGACCGTGCAATTTCACTGTTTGGATCAGCTAGGATTGAACTCTATTTTGTTCATGCTTCAGAGAAAAAAGAAGCCTGGGATGAAGTCATGCTTTCGGGTATAAAATCTTATTTTGCGAATCATTATCCACAACTGATTACAAATTATGCTCTCCTGAATGCCACCGATACTCCCGAACTCCTGAATACATTTATGATCGATCATCAAATCAATGTGTTAGCTTTTAATACACGTCGTAGGAATCTTTTTGCCCGACTGTTCAACCCAAGTCTGGCCTATAAAATGGTACTTCACTCCGACACACCTTTGCTGGTTACACACGTGTAATGTGTTTTGTTTTTAATTGACTAAAAATATCCTATACTTTAAATCATTTCTTTTGAAAGCTGGTTTTATAATGAAAAAGTCATCTATTTTAATCGTTTTTCTTCTGAGCTTCTCAATTTACTCATTTTCCGGGGAGCAACTGACTAAGATTTTGAAAAAACATATAGTTGACATTTCGCTCAATCCATTTCTGCAGAGTGAAGAAATGCAAAATCTGGCAACCATTATTTCTAACAAAGGGAATACGACCGACCTAAGTCTCAGGGAACTTTACATCAATACCTATCAACAGAATAGAGATTTAGAGCGAATTATTAAATCTCAAAACCCAGATGGCTCTTTTTCAAATATTAATTATAACGACCCAGCGTTAAGCAGTTGGGACCCACTAAACCATGTTTCCAGGTTGCTTTATCTTTGCAGAGCTTATTATTCGCCTAACTCTCCCTTCTATCAAAACGAAGAAATTTCAAAATTTTTACATCGCGGGCTGAATGCATGGTTTAGACTTAAGCCTGTTTGCAAAAACTGGTGGTATAATCAGATAGGTGTTCCTAAAACACTCGGAATAGTGTTGATTCTTCTTGAAAATGAATTATCGAAGGAAGAGAAAATAGAAGCTCTTAAGGTGATGAATAATTCCCAATTCAATATGACCGGTCAGAATAAAGTGTGGCTTGCCGGAAATGTTTTATTAAGAGCACTTCTACTGAATGATGAGCAACTTATACAAGCCGCCCGCGATACCATTGCTTCTGAAATTTATCAAACCACAAATGAGGGAATTCAGCCCGACTACAGTTTTCATCAGCACGGACCGCAACAGCAATTCGGAAACTACGGACTAGCCTATATTTCCAGTTTATCGTATTATGCCAATGTTTTTGGTGGAACAGCACTTGCTTTTTCGGACGCTCAACTGAATATCTTACGCAATTATACAGTTGATGGCGAGAATTGGGTGGTTTGGCATGGATCTATGGATATTAGTGCGTGTAACCGACAGCTTTTCAAGAAAGCGCAAATTGGAAAAGCATTAAGTCTCTGCGTTGCATTGAACCAAATGAGTCAGGCTGATCCAAACCATAAAAACCTGTATGATGAGATAATTCTTCGAAACATGCGACCCGGAAGTTTGCCTGAAATGGCCGGAGTAAAACATTTCTGGCGATCTGATTTGTCGGTTTTCAGAAGTGCAACCGACTATATTTCAGTACGTTCCTGTTCGCCAAGAGTAAAAGGAACGGAATTTACCAACAATGAAAATAAAAAAGGCCATTTTATCTCCGATGGCTGTACTATTTTTATGCGAAGAGGCGATGAATATAATGATATTTTTCCCATTTGGGACTGGAATAGAATTCCCGGCGTAACTGCTCCATTAATTGATTCAATACAATACCACCCGAAAGACGATTATCGGAATAAGGATTCATTTGTGGGCGGGTTGGCTGTTGGAAATTCAGGAATTTCCACTTTTCAATTAAACCGCAACGAGGTTCATGCCAAAAAATCCTGGTTTTATCTGAATGGTCTGCTGGTTTGCCTGGGAGCTGATATTCAGTCCAATACAAAAAAAGAGCTTGTTACCACCCTAAACCAATGTTTACAGCGTGGAAGTGTTAGATTGCAGACCAGCAATGAGTTAAAATCATCCAAAATGGCGTTGTCAGATTCTGTTTTTAGTTCAACTAATCTAAAGTCAGTATGGCACGATTCAATTGGGTATTATTTTCCAATAACGATGCCTGTCAGTTATTCGTGCAAAGTTCAGACCGGAAACTGGTTTATGATTGCCGATCCGTATTCGAAAGAGCAAATCAGTAAGGGGGTTTTCAAATTGTGGATAAATCACGGAGTGGATGCAACTACGAATAATTCATACCAATATATGGTTTTACCTTCTGTTTCAAAGGCGGAATTAAGTACATTCACAATAAATCCAAGCATCGAAATTCTCTCAAACAATTCGACAGTTCAAGCCGTGAAACGGAAGGATAATTCTGAATTTCAATTTGTGTTTTACAAAAAGAACCGTATCAATACCTTCACGGCAAACGATTTTATGAGTGTAAAAACTCCCGGATTAGTACAAGTTGAAGTAGATAAAAGCTTTCATATCAGGCTCACTGTCGCTGACCCAACTCAAAAGCAACTGGTCTATAAACTGGCACTTAGTGGGCAATATTCAGGGAATCAGGCTAGGTATAATGCTGCAACAAAGCAAACTGAGTTGAAAATCGCTTTACCCCAGGGTGCTGAAGCCGGGAAATGTGTAACAGTAGAACTGACACATTTATAAACCGCTTGCCAGAATATCAGCCAAATGAATGCCTTTTACCGGAGAATTGTGTTTGGCACAATAGCCATTAATATTCATCAGGCAGGAAGCTTCGGTACTTACCACAAATTCAGCACCGGTAGCCACCGCATTTTCCACTTTTTTCTCAGCCATAGCTGTTGAAATAGCCTTGTTTTTCACGGCAAAAGTCCCACCAAATCCACAGCAGGTATCACATTCTTCCATTTCAATCAGTTCAAGTCCTTCCACCTGTGCCAATAACCGACGAGGTTCATCTTTGAGTCCATATTCCCGTAATGCAGAACATGAATCGTGAAACGTAACTTTATGTGGAAACTTTGCTCCAAGCTTTTCAACCTTCAATACATTCACCAAAAAATCAGAAAGCTCATAAATCTTGGTTTTCATCAGCGTATGACGAGCCAGTAATTCGGGTTTATCTTTCAAAAGTTTATGATAATGATGAATCACAAAACTCGAACACGAACCCGATGGCGAAACAATGTGCATATCGGGCTGAAAATCGCTCAGAAATTTCTCTGCCAGACTTCCGGCTTCATCCCAGTAGCCGCTGTTGAAAGCCGGCTGTCCGCAACAAGTTTGATTCGGATTATAATGCACCGTGCAGCCCGCTTTTTCAAGCACTTTTATGGTGTTAAAACCGGTCTCGGGATATAACTGGTCAATATAGCAGGGAATAAATAGTTGAACGTGAAAGCCCCCTAAATCCCCCTTGAGGGACTTAACATCTGTTGTTATATTATCTTCAATCGTTTTCATTGTTCTTTTTTTAAAATTCAGAGAATAAGTCTTTAAGTCCCTCAAGGGGGATTTAGGGGGCTTATTTATACCAAAAATCGGCATACACAGGTAAATGATCTGAAAAGCCTTCCTGGTATTTCATGCCTACAAAGGTACGAAAAGCTTGCTTACCAAGATAGGTTTTATCGTTTTCCAACAAAAAATCTGCATCAAAAAAGTGCGCATCGGTTGGTCGGGTATAAAAGGAAGCCGATGGATTAAGCAAAATCCCCGACACAATCATCTGATCTAATGCCCCCCAGTCGCCCAAATGTTTATTAGAACCTTTTCCTTCGGAATGAAGTTTATAAACCAGGTTGTATAAATTCCGTTCCGAAATAGAATCGTTTAAAGGCTTTGCTTTCAACACTTCCAGCATACTTTTATTGGTGGGGAAATCATTAAAATCGCCCATGATAACTATCTTTGGCTTAAGGGTGGCTGCAAAAATACTGTCCACTTTCCGTCGTAGCACCGAAGCCACAAACAGCCGCTTTTCTTCCGATTCCAATTCCCCTTCCAAGCGTGAAGGAAAATGGCAGACAAATAGATGCAAAGTGTCGCCGTCCGGAATTATGCCCGAAGCAAACAGAATATCACGGGTGCGACTGTGAGTTGCATTGGGAAAATGAATGGGGATGGCTTCGTCGTGAATGGGTTTAAATTGCTGTGGCTGATAGAGCAAAGCCACGTCAATGCCTCGCGGGTCGGGCGATTCGTGATGCAAAAACTTGTAGCGAAGATTTTTCAAGCCTGAATAGCGTGTCAAATCAATCAGGCATTTACGACTTTCCACTTCACACAAACCTACCAACTCCGGTGCATCCCAACCACCAATGGCCGTAATTACTTTGGCAATGTTGGCTTGTTTCTTTTTGTATTTAGAAAAAGTCCAGCCACGGGCTCCGGTTGGTGTAAATTCGGTATCGTTGGTCAACGAATCGTGAACACAATCAAAGAAATTCTCGACATTATAGCTCACAATTTTGAAATTCTGTTTTTCCTGAGCCTGAAGCAGGTAGCTAAAAAGCAATAATACAGGAAGTAATAGTTGTTTTTTCATATTGAACCAATAAAAAAAAATGAGTCACATTTCTTCGTGTTTACAACGACTGGGTGAGCGGAAAAAGATCATTGTTTCACTATTTTTCCGGCTTTCAGTAACGCACCATTGGAAGAAATACGGTAGAGGTACAAGCCCTTGTCAAAGTTTGATATATTTAGTGTGTTTTCAGAAGATGTTATTGTAGTTCGTAGCATCACTGAACCTTTCAGGTCGAGTAATTCGAAGGTACAATTATCAGTCAGATTACTAATTGTGATTTTATCTGTGGTCGGATTAGGCAATACGGAAATGTTTGATTCGGCTATAGGCTGATTAATTCCGGAAATAACCAGTGGAACGCCCCAGGTAGATGAGCCTTTTTTGTAGTAAACTAATGAATTTTCAGTACAATCCTTAAAATAAGGTCCACCCAACCCTTTTAAATAAGTATACGACGGCATACAACCATCTACGAGCAATTTAACCCAACAATCCTGATTTTTGTAAAACTTATCATAAACAGGGGGTTCTGTTTTACTTATTGCTGCCGATATATTCATTAGATACTTAAATGTACATGAATTGTGATTAGGACTTGAAGGTTCAAAACTAGTCTCAAAAGGTAACTTATCAAAGTTTTTATTCAATGATATTTTTGAAATGATAGTGTCGTGTTTATAGGGATTTGATTGAGTTCTATCAACTTTATAAATAATTGAATCAGTGAAATCTTGTCTTGAAAGGTATTTTATTATGGTTTGATTTTCGCTATAATACTGAGGTGCACGTGGATAAGGATACTCTTTGAATGAAGTATGTAATTCGTCTCCAACCTGAAAATCAAACACATCAAACCATGTAAGATTCTGAACTCCTATTTTTGGGTTAGTAATTCCGACTAAAGAATATATTTCAAAATAATTGTCTGACCCTTGGATATAGTCAAAGTATTTAGTGAAATTATAGAGATTACAGGTTTTGATAATCCCATAATGCTTACTCAATAAAATTATTGATAAAACATAATCATTACCATATCCTGTAATATCAATGGTTTTTACAGAATCTACTACGCCCAACACAGTCATAGTATCAATACCCGTAATAATAGCTTCTTCTAAGACATCTTTTGTTTTAAGCATGATCCATGCTTCATGATATTTTGCATCAGTTTTAATCTTTATCGTATCATTGTCCTTATTAAAGAAATAGTTCCAACCCGGTTTAATTAGAATTTTAGATCCAAGCCAGGATGCACCGTAAGGCGTATAACAATATTGATCTAGTTTTTGAATGTTTTTAAGCGGATAAAATACAGAATCCTGACCATCTAAAGCCACAGAGTCAATACGCATTCCTCTCAGGTTTTTATTGCTGTCTGCAAACAAAGACGCACGGTGTGAATAAACGCTTTGGTAATTGTAGGCAGAAAGGTTGCAAAATGCAACTAAAACAAGGCTAAGTAATCCGATAATCCGTTTCATAATGTATTGTTTTTTGAGGTTTAATTAATTCTTCACTATCTTTCCGGCTTTCAGCAGACCTTCCTTACCTGAAATCCGATACAAATACAAACCTTTGTCGAATTGACTCAGGTTTATGGTGCTCTGAGAAGCGTTTACGGTTGTTTTCAGGATGATTGAGCCTTTCAGGTCTAGTAGTTCGAAAGTGCAGGATTCGGCGCTTAAATCACCATCTATACTTAATATTCCTAAGGAATTCAGGCTCACTTTCAGCGTGCTGTAGTTTTGCTTTGGCACTTCTGTAAAGTAGGCACAATCGAGTGTTCCCGGCACGTGATAAGTGCCGAAGCCGGGGTGAACATAGCAACGGAGACCGGTATATACAGCTGACTCATCGCAAAGTGGCATCCAATAGATATTAGAGTTGAAATAATACATTTTATCACCTATTCCCTCAATAATCTTTGATTTTGAAAAAGGCATTAGAATACCATTTCCTTTTGGAAAAACCATACTGTAAGTTACATATTGAACTTTCAGCAATTGACCAAAAATAATTTCTGAACCAATACTATCCACAGAAGTAGTTACTTTTGTATTAGGATAATCAATATCCCAGGAATCTCCTTTTTGAGCATTATACACATATAATGTGCTGAATTTCTCACTTGTAGTATTATAAAAATAGACAGTGTCGTTGCTTTGGTAAATCGAAACAGTGTCATCATATCCAAAACACATCGGTTTACTTCGTAAGTGTTGCATCACCTTACAGTTTTTTCCTTTCACGACAGTTTCTCCGGTTATTTTTACTGAAAAATAATTATCATTGAAAATATTGGCAGGAGGAAATATATATTCTTTTTCACCATAATACCATTGTGTGCCTGCTTTAAGAAAGTCAATTTTGCTTTTTTCGGGCAAATAATCACATGCTTTTAATGACCAGGAATGTGAAAAGCCGGGTGAATTGTAACATCTTATGTTGCCAGTAGCCGGTCTATCCATAGGTTGATTGCAAATATCTAAAGGTAACATGTAGCTTAGACAGCCTATACCTTCAACTATTACTCCGAAATAATGCTTTTGGGAATTTTGGTATGGACTGGTATAAATTGCTTTAAAAGGTTGATTCTCAAAAGTCATGGTTTTAATACTATCAACCACTATCTTACCCGCCGGACAAGCCGGATAGTTCGGATTTGAAAAATTGAAATAATTCGGAACCTCAGTTAAATCCCAAATATCACCTACCGTTGGATTAAAGTCATAAATGAGAACAAATTTGTTGTTGGTGAATATAAAAACCTTATCGCCCTCCTGATAGGTTATCAATGAATCCAATTTGTAAGTTTTGTAAACACCCGGATATTCATAAGCCGACTCAGTAATAAGAAGAAATCTACACGGTTTTGAAGCTACAACAGTATCTTTGACTGATTCAATTTTCACATAACCAGTTGCCATTTGTTCATAAAAGTCATAATACCAGGTTGCCCCAATTGGAGCCCATTCTTTTTGCGCTCCAACACTGATAGCTGCTATCAGCAAAAGAAAAAGGATTGATTTTTTCATAATTTGAGAATATGTTTATAATTATCGTTGAATTGTGAATCTCAGTGTTCCTGAATGGATTTTATCTTTCAGTGTAAAGTAATAAACTCCTGAATTTAAATTGCTTACATCGATCTTAAATCTATTGGAAGTTACATAACCTGAATTCATATATTGACCTAAAGAGTTGAAAACAGTATATTCTGCTGTAGTAGTTTCATTCGGGAGTTCGACAGATAACTCAGAAATTGCTGGCTGGGGATAAAGTTTTATTTTGTAATTAGTTGATTCAATTGAGTTTAAACCAAGTCCCAACAAATAATAATCTTCTGAATAATTTGGATTATGATAAATTGTTTTAGCATTCTCTTTTACAAATAATAATTTGTAATCAACATCGAAAGTAATATGTTTCTCATTTGGCATAAAGGGAGAAACCGAACTTCCAATCCCTTCAATCCAGAATTCGTTATTCCAATTTTTGAATTCAATTTTTTTCCTTCCTTCGCCATCAATAATTATTTGTTTCACAGTATCAACAATACAATATGACCATAAGCTGTTGATTGTTAAAGTATCTTTTGTTTTCAATGAAAAATCATATAGTAAAACATTATTATTCAGATATACTTTTTGATTAATGCTATCTTCTCTTACTAGTAAATCTGAAGGATACCAATTCTGCATCAAATAATCAACACTATATTTTATTTTTTTGTATAAATGAGCGTTTATCAATGTATCTCCTGATAGTTTATAATAGGTGGTAGTTGTTAATTCACCAATATACCAGTAGCTTGTTAGAATGGCCCATGTTTTATTTTCACTTAATAGAGTATGATACTTCTGCGCTCCCGCACTGATAGCTGCTATCAGCAAAAGAAAAAAGATGGTTTTTTTCATAATAGATTTTGTTTCGACCTCCCCCAGCCCCGGAAGTTTATTCCGCTTGCGGGAGGAGGTGTGCGATATGTCTGATTTAGAAATTTTTTGTTGACATAATTTTTTGTTTACTTTTCATGTATTACACTCTCTATTCCCCTCCTTGGAGGGGTTAGGGGAGGTCAGTTTGAATTTTATTTCGTCAATTATATTCATCACATTTTGCAAAACTTCCTCATTCGTAAATCTGATAACTCTAAATCCTAATGCATTTAAATCATCTGTTCGGTTGGCATCTTCCTCTTGCTGTTTAAGATGTATCTTTCCATCAATTTCAATAATCAGTTTTTTAGGGAGACAAACAAAATCAGCAATATATTTCCCAATAACGTGTTGTCTTCTGAATTTATACCCGGTCTGATTATTCCTCAGGTATTTCCACAACATTATTTCAGCATGTGTGGGCTGATTCATAAGTTCTTTTCGAGCATCTTTGATATATTTATAATCTATTGGATCAGCCGTGTTATATTCAGGAAGTTTTTTATTTTAGACCTCCCCCAGCCCATCCAAAGAGGGGTGTAATGTGTCTGATTTTGAATTTTCATTGGACATGTGAATCTAATCTATTGATTTTTACTTTACAAGAATATTTTTTCATTGAACCTCTTTCAGAGCCAAAATTTTTTATCATATTACAAAACAATCCCCCTCTATAAAATATTCTACCTATTTCCTTCTCCTTTGGAGAAAGTGTACGAAGTACGGAAGAGGTCTGAGGGGAGGTCAGTTTTATATTTTCACTGATTACTTTGATGTGAAACCCTATCTCTGCTAAATTTGATTAAAGACTTTTTGAGTTCCTCGTCGCTCATCCGAAATATTTTCATAAGAGCTGAATCTGCTTCTGTTGGGTGTCCTGTTATAATAACTGGACCTCTATTCGGCCTTGCTCTGCGTGCTACAATCGAATCGTGATAATTCTGTACACTGCCAAATTGTTTTAAGATTGTTTTTTGAGATTGTTCCGACAGTGGTTTAGCAAAATGAAACTCTTTTTCCACATCGGTGAAAGTAAGCGGTTTATGAACTGCCAATTTGGGGCTACAAGAGATAAGAATCAATACACATGCTGCTATAAACAGACTTGATTTTGAATATTGGGGGCTGCTAAACTGAGTTGTTTTCATATTAGATAGTTTAATATTGATGGGTTTTAGTTGTGAACCCACAAAATTAACGAATATATTTTACATTTATTCTGTTTATACAATTTATTTTTACTAAAAATCACAATTTATTTTTGCAGCACTCATTCAAACAGAAAATGGAAGCGAGACTTTATGTCCACTCCCACTAAAATATTTAGTAACCAGCCTATTCAGAGTTCATTAACCACGGATATGGCTAGGAAATAAATTGTTTTTGAATTGATAAAAAAGATGAGTGAAAACGATTGTCTGCCCGTTTACAATGCTTCTGTAGTTCTGAAGCAAGCCAGAATTTTATCTCAGCTTATTGGCAGTAGAAGTGAGAAACATTAGGTGGGAATAGATTGTGATATAGGCTGTAGGTGACACTGTTGTACTCAAGAAAGTTTCTAATGTAACAGGAGAAAGTTAACGATGTAAAACCAGAGGAATGGTGTGGTCTGCCAATCAAATTTCAAGGGAATAGGGAATAAACAAAAAAGCCTTCCTGATAGAGGAAAGCTTTTTGTTCAATAGAGAAAAGAGAAGTATTACTTTTTAGCTGCACCAATAGATACTTTTCTGAACTCTTTCAATAATTTTTCCAGATCCAAAGAGATTTTGCGGGCACGAGTACCAGCAGCTTTGTTACCTTTTTCAACCTGCAAATCTGCATCTGTTGCAAAAGCCGCACATTCGGCTTTAATCTTTTTTACTAATTCTTGCATTTTCAATTTTTTTAGAGGTTATTTTTTTATTGACTGTATAGATACAATCAGAATCTGTCCGCAAATATAATCATTTAAGTATAAACACAAAAAAAAAAGTAACTTTTCACAGCAAAAAGTGAATAAAAACGCAATTATATTGTTATAAAAGTTTAAAATATATCTAAATAACTGATTTTAGAGTGATTGGAATGGTCAATGGTGACCCCGGTGGGATTAAACCTCAGGCGTTAAGTTTTTTGCTATTTATTGCAAATGACCGGTTTTGATGAACAATATGAGAGATTACATCAGTGTGGTTAGTAAACATAATTCGGATTCATTCGAACTAATAATTTTTTTGAACTTCCGACCAGTCCTCATAAAAAATTCCAGTAGTCGAATCAACAAGCTATAACATTTTAATTAAAAAATATCTTCGTCCGGATATGGATTGTAAATCAGTTCAGATATTCATCTTTTCTATTTGGTTGAGAAGTCGCTTTAGCACACTGCCTTTTTGAATTACTCAATCATACAATTCTTCCTTAGATGATTAAAAAGCTTGCTGTCTGTATTCTCATTTCAATAGTTCATTATATATTAAGGATTATATAAGTTCTTTCGTTTTGATAATTGTAGGGGGATGGAACATACCGACTTGTCGGTATGTTCCATCCGCGTTCCATTTCTTTGTTTTAAAATATTTAATTCAATATATCAGATACTTACAACTTGTATAATGCCTATTGAACAATTGACATTTAGTGATGGAATAAATGCTGATTAAAAGAATCTTACTCCCGACAGCTTGGAAATGGAGATTAATGTGTTAATAATATTCAAGTTTTTGACAATAATTTTTAATTTAAGCCAGGTGTTCTTTGAATTACAGTTCTATTTTATTCACGTATAAAGTGGTAAAGAATAATATAAAAGTCAATTTCAATAGTTATTTCGAACTGATTCTTACTTTTTCTTGTGATTTGTTTTTGGCCAATCTGTTTTCTGAGAAAACAACGGCATTTACAAAATATTAAAAAAATGTTTAAATGAGAAATAAATAAGCTAATAAATTCACAATACGAGATAACACTAAATATAAATTAATAATTAAGTGACTTTATGAGTCGATAAATAACAAAAATTATGATAAAAATATGCATATGTTTTGTACATTTATACATAATACAACTAAAGTAATCAAAAAACAGAAGATAATTATATATATAAATTAAGATAGACAATAAAATGTTGTTTGTAACTGGAAAAAATACCACATGCTTTGGAATAAATACCTATATAAATCAACAATATGTTTATAAAAGAAAATATAATTAAAATATAATATTAGTCTTTATATTTAATGTGTATATAAAGGTTAATAAATACGCATGATATACAGATATGAATTGATTTTAAATGCAATAATAGAGTAAGCGTTGAATTGTAAAACTTAACAGACTATTATGAAGATTGCCCGGAAATATGATTCTGATTATAAAAGATGATAAAACTTTATTCAACTACATGCTATATATCTTTTTAAATTAAAAATAATAATAATATAATGATAAAACTTATGAAAAGTCTACTATCAAGTTTTACGGAACAAAAATCTTCGCTAAGAGTAAAGCTGTTGATTAGCTTTGTCGCAGTTTGTTTTCTGGGAAATCCGTTATTTGCTCAGATTGTAACTACAGCTCCAGCTTCCCGATGTAATGAAGGTATTGTTACATTACACGCTACGGCTTCAAGTGGAACAATAATGTGGTATACTGTTCCTTTTTATGGAACGACCTTGACTCCCGGAGGGGCGTCATCATACACAACGCCATATCTTACCGAGTCGACGACCTATTATGTAGATGCCATTGATGGAACCGGTTGTTCGTTAAATTCGGGTAAGGCGCGTGTTCCGGTAATCGCTTCTGTAAGTGCAGGCAATGCCCAATCTATCATATTTTATGCAAGTAATTCATTTTGCAAGAGTATAACCGGATCCCAGTTAGTATCACAAACCGGATCAGGTGGTGGAACTTATACTGTATCTCCGAGTGGATTGACACTTGATGCCACTACCGGAGCCATAACACCCAATACAAGTACAGCTAATGCCTATACTGTAACCTATACGCCACCATCAACCGCAGGCTGTACTCAAAGCCCGGCAACAACATCTGTTAGTATTACTTTAGCTCCTTCCACTTCTTCAATAGCTTACAGCGGAAGTTCATATTGTACTTCATCAACCGATGTGACTCCTATTATTACGAATCCCAACGGAGGAGTATTTTCAGCTATACCATCAGGGTTGACTATTAATTCATCGACTGGAGTGATAAGTCCATCTTCCAGTTTAACGGGTAGTTATACTATCAGTTATTTTGTTTCAGGGTCAGGAGGCTGTGCACCACAAACGGCTACAGCCACAGTTGGAATTTCAGGTCTACCTACTGCATCCATTAATTACGTTGGCGCTAATTTCTGTAAAAGTAATTCTACAGGTCAATTGCCAACCTTGACAGGTACTAATATATATACTGGAGGAACATATTCGTCAACTACTGGATTGACGATTGATTCAAGCACAGGAGCTATAACGCCATCAACGAGTACGGCAGGTACTTATACTGTAACATATACTATTCCTGTTTCAGGACCTTGTGCTGCCGTTACTACTCAAAAAACGGTAATTATTAATCCTTTACCTTCAGCATCGATTGCTGTTGATAATTCTACGGTTTGTATGGGCGCAACCGATCCTGTGATTACATTTACCGGAACTATCGGCACACCACCATATACGTTTACGTATCATGTGAATAGTGGTACAGATCAAACTATAAGCAGTACTTCTAGTTCATCGACGGTAACTATAGTTCAACCAACAATATCTGCCGGAACATCCGTCTACACGCTTAGTTCGGTAAGTGATAATTATGCATGCCCAAAATCAATTTCATCAAATAATACTGTTTCTGTTTCAGTGACGGCGATACCGGTGGCAACATTTGCATACCAGGGTTCTCCGTTCTGCCAAACAGGAAGTGCTACTCCTACCATGACCGGTGGAGGAATTGCCGGAACATTCTCCGCAGGGACAGGAGTCATCTTTGTCAGTGCAAGTACCGGTGAAATTGACCTGCTGCATTCTACAGCAGGAACATACACCATAACCAATACATTGTCAGGCTGTGGAAGTATTAGTGCAACATCAAGCATCGTCATCAATGCATTGCCTACTATCAGTCTTACTCCAACACCCGACTGTGGTTTTACTACTTTGACAGCTTCAACGAATTCGACGAGTCCTTTATATATATGGTATAAGGATGCTACTGTTATTACCGGAGCAACCGGGGCAACCTACCAGGCAACTGTTACAGGAGGTTATACTGTATCTGTTGCAGATGGCAACACAAACTGTACAAATACATCAGCAGTTAGCACGATCAGTTCAATCTATCCAGTTCCGACGGTAACCATTACGGCCGACAATCTTACGGCATGTGGTCAGTCAAATCTTAGCTCTTCAGTTACGAATACTACAGCATATCAATGGTATAAGAATAACACAGCTATTAGCGGTGCTACTTCATCTACCTATGCTGCAACCGTAAGCGGAACCTATAAGTTGACAGTTAGCGGCGCAGGTTCATGTACTGCAACTTCGCCTGCTTTGAACATTATTATCAATGCTGTACCAACAGCCACTATATCAGGTACGCTTACAGCCTGTGGATCAACTGTATTGACAGCAGCCACCACAGCAGCTTCTCCGGTTTACGGTTGGTATAAAGATAATGCAGCTATAACCGACGCTACTTCATCTACTTATACTGCCAATGCAAGTGGAAGCTATAAAGTAACCATTAGCGATCAGTCGACATTGTGTAGTACTACTTCGGTAGCATCCGGGGTAACCATAAACAGCGCACCAAATGCCACTATAACTGCTTCTTCCGGAACTGTGACCTACGGGTCTACGACAACATACACAGCAGTTACCGGTATGAGTACCTACTCCTGGGCAATTACCGGTGATGGAACAATAACTTCTGGTGCCGGAACGAATCAAATAACCGTACTAGCCACCGCTGCAACTAACTATAATCTGACCCTTACTGTAACAAATAGCTCTGGCTGCCAAAATAGTTCGGCAAGCGTAGTTTATGTTAGTCCGGTTGTATTAACTGCCGCCACGACTATAGCAAACAAGCTATATGATGGCTCTGCCACATCAGGAAGCGTTACTTTGGGAACAATAAGCGGTTTGATAGGCTCTGAGACATTGACAATTACTCCAACGGCTGCTAATTATGCCAATGCTAATGTGGGGACCAGCAAAGCAACAACTATATCTTATGCTTTAGCAAATGGAAGCGGTGGTTTGGCAAGCAATTACAGCATGGCCAACCTCGCATCTTCAGGTAACATTACACAAAAAGCCTTGACTGCTGTTACTACCGTTGCTTCGAAACAATATGACGGATTGGCCACTGCCGGAACCGTAACACTTGGAACAGTAAGCGGTTTAGTTGGCTCAGAAACATTGACAATTACTCCAACAGCGGGCAATTATAGCAATGCCAATGTAGCAACAGGCAAAGCAATAACGATATCTTATGCTTTAGCAAATGGCAGCGGTGGTTTGGCAAGCAATTACAGTATGGCCAACCTGAGTACGACTGGTAATATTAATCAAATGGGAGTTACTGTAACAGCGGTTACAAATACTAAGACCTATAATGGAACTATAGCTTCGGCCGGAACACCAACCGTAGGAACACTGGCAAGCGGAGATGCAGTGAATGTGGCTCCAACGCAAGTATTTGATAATGTCAATGTAGGAACATCCCATGTATTGACTGCCTCAGGCTTGACTATTAAAAATACAAGCAGTGTTGATGTGACTTCTAACTATACAATTTCGTATACGGCTTCCCCATCAACAGGAGTAATCAGTAAAATGGGAGTTACAGTTACAGCAGTAACAGATACCAAGACCTATAATGGATCAACAGCTTCGGCCGGAACACCAACCGTAGGAACACTGGCAAGCGGAGATGCAGTGAATGTGGCCCCAACGCAAGTATTTGATAATGTCAATGTAGGAACATCCCATGTATTGACTGCCTCAGGCTTGACTATTAAAAATTCAAGCAGTGTTGATGTGACTTCTAACTATACAATTTCGTATACAGTTTCACCTTCAACAGGGGTAATTACAGCTATCCAGTTGACTATAGCAACTCCGACACTGACCACAGTTAAAACCTATAATAACACAACAACTACAGTTGTTACAGCAGGGGCACTTTCCGGAGTTTTATCGGCTGAAGCTGCCAATGTAACTGTAGCTGCTACAGCTACTTATAACGATGCCAGTGTTGCAATAGGCAAAACTATTACAGTGGTTTACAGCCTAAGTGGGACTGCTATAACTAATTATACGAAACCTGTGAATTTTACAACAACATCGGGCGAAATTGATCCAGTAGCACCAACAGGTACAGCATCTCAATCATTCTGTGGAAATTAAACGTTTATCTTTTTTGTTCAGGCCTCTGTTAAGGGGTCTGAACAAAAATGGAACATAAAAATAAATCTTAATAATTACAAAATTATGACGAATAAATTCACCTTAAAGAAGCCAATTTTTCTATCTGTGAAAAAGCCAATGGCTTTGGCGTTTTTCATTTATTTGCAGACCCTGTTTATCCTGCCAACTCTGGCAATCAACCCGGTGGTAACAGATTCAGCAGCTTACGATGTTTTTATGAACCTCGATCCAACACGAGGTCTCAATCCAAGCAACTTTGCAACCGACGTTTCGACCTACCTGACTACAATGGGTCCAACTTTTAGCACTACAGGCCCCTATCGGATCAACACCTCGGCAGTGACTCTTGACCCCACCGATGTTACCAAATGGGAGGTTTTCGACCATTACGACACTGGATGGTACGGTACTCAGGCAGCCTGGTCAACTGGTTTCAATAACGGTAACATTCCGTCAAATTGGTACTATTATAATGTAGCTGATTCATGGGCCGGGTTAAATAGTAAAACAACCATTGCAGCTTTGCTTGCTGGAACCCAAACCTGGGGGACAACTGCTGTGCTTCAATCACATATTTACCCCTACGTAGTAAACGGAAAACCCGCCATGCAGTTTTATGGCTACAGTTCAATTGGGGCTGCCGACTTCTTGTATTATCCTGCGGATGCTACGTCTACAAAAACAGTTAAATTTGATGTTGATGCTAGCTATGTAATAACGCATACCTTAATTTCAGCTGGCTTTCTGATTAATTGCGGAACCACCGGCACTGGCAGCAGTAAAACCATCAATGGATACCTTCTGCTGTTTACATGGACCCCTGCCGGGTCAGTTACAACGCCAACTGGAGTATCCTGCGCGATCTATAAGCTCACCGATGTGAATGTGGATAATCTTCATAATTCAGGAACTGGTGCACCCGGCACATTGATTGCGACATCAACATTTGCAACTCTTTACGCAAAAAGCCATATCGAGTTGAGCCTTACCAGTACAGCTGTAACTGCAACTATACAACAGTTAGACAACACAAGTGGAAATTTAACCGGATCCAAAAGTACCATGTTTAACTCACAAGCTCTTACAACTACAGGATTCGGGGGGTTCGGTCCATTTGTGTACTATAACCCCCATGGTTGCACTATTGCTTCAGCATTTCGCTATTCCAATCTCGAAATGGCATTTGCCGGTGTGATTGCCGGTAATTCTTCGCTTGAGTCCTACCAATACAGCAAATATCTCAACGTGATTAATAAACGCTTTTTTGTCAACCTGACGAATAGCACTGCAACCAATTATGCTGCTACTACGAATGATATAGATAATGCGTATCTCACCCGAATCAAAAATGACCAGGTAAAAGTAATTACAGACGAAAGTACCGGTACTTATCTGCCTGGCGCCCTCAATCAAAACATAGAAGATCTCTCCATTATCCCGACGGACGCTACTGTTACCGGCATATTACCTTCATATAGTGGTTTGACTTCAGACAAGCAACTTGCAGCAAAGGTGGCCTATCTGATTTTACATGCCCCACTTGGATCGTACAACACCATTGCAGCACCCGCTGCTGCAGCGGTTGCATCGCTCTACCTCATGGATGGCCCGGGGACAGACGCGGTTTGGACTGATGCTAGTCAGGTCAACGAGATCAAGTCCTGGCTGGTTAGCGGATCCAGTATAAACATTTATCTCAACCCCGATAACAGCGTAAATACCTCAGGTCTGACCGCAACCTATAAATTGACAAATCCAAGTGCTACGGTAACAACTTTAACGCCCTCAACCGATAGTAACAGCAAGTTATATTTTGCCTTTCCGAAAGCATCAGCTACAGGAGACTACTCTGTTACACTTAGTTATGCAATTGGAGGAAGCATTACATCTTCCGTGCCTTCAACTGCTGCCTTCAAATATAACCCGGCACCTCCACTCGCAGGCACACCGGTCATTACTGGTACTATGCAACTAGGGGCAACGCTGACTGTTACGCCTAACAACACCGACATCGGCATTACCGGCGGAACACCACTGCTCTATCAATGGAAAGCAGCCGGCACAAATATATCTGGTGCAACAGCAAGCACTTATACACTGACTGCAAACGAAGTTAGCAAAACCATTTCATGCATTATTACCAGCAGTGCGCAGACAGGAACGCTTACGGCAACAGCAACAGGAACTGTGGCTGCTGCACCGGCTAATCTCACATCCATTACGGCCAATTACAGCACCCTCTGCTACGGTGCCAGCGCTACGCTAACTGCTAACGGTGCAGTTGGAACTGTTTACTGGTACACAGGAAGTTGTGGTGGTACTGCCACTTCGCCGGCTACAGGTAATACCTTAACAGTAAGCCCAACGGTGAATACAACCTATTATGCCCGGAATTATAACAATGCACAGTTCAGTGCAGGATGTGCTTCAATCTTAATAACAGTTAACCCACGGCCAACCGTGGCGAGTTTAGTAGCTACCGGCACGGGTATTAAATGGTACCTTGCCTCAACAGGCGGCACAGCCTTGGCAACAACCGTACAATTGATTAATAACACGCATTATTGGGCAAGCCAGACGGTAAACGGGGCTGAAAGTACTTCAAGACTCGATGTATTGGTGACCTTGACAAACCCCTAATAACTAATTATTTACATATTTAATAACTGAAAAAAAATAGCCATGAAAAAGAAAACAACTTTTATATTCCTTTTGTTTTTGAGTTTTAACACGATAATTTTTGCCCAGAATCCGACAACTGATTATGTTATTATCGGATTGGTTTCAGGTGATTCTACTATGACGCAGATTCAACTGCGCTACAATTCGACTCCGGGAGTATATTTTACCTCAGAATCATCCGGTAGTGGTGTCGAACAAATTACTGAAACCATTGCAGGAAGACAGATCAACGACTTGCATATTTTTGTAAGAAACGATCCATCTGGAATATTCCTGACCAATGTCCCTGTCAAATCAGGAAATGTCAATGATTTCAACAGTTATTTCAGTGGATGGAAAAAAACCATCTCAGGGAAGGTCGTGATCCACAACCAAACAGGGCTTTCTTCGCCGGACTTAAACAACCTGCTGGTTAAACTGAAAGAATTGACCGGACTTAAATTTATATTGAATCAATAAAATATTCATAATCCACGGCAAACTGTGACGGATTTGCGACCGAACGACATCGGCATTAAATATTTTGGTCTTCAATTGCTGGCACAACATTGGCAACAAGCCTACAATCCATTACTGTGCAAAACAGACGGTAAACGGGGTGGTAAGTATTGCAAGACTGGATGTAGCGGTGACCAAGTCTAATTCTTGATCGCATATAATACAATTAAAATTTCAGCAGAATAGAAAGATAAAAAAAATGAACGGAGCCCATTACTATGCCTTTCAAACCCTACGTTGCACCGAAAGTGTAGCGAGCTTGGATATATCGATAACATTTAGTCAAATATAAGTCGAAAAACACAATGAAACAATTTCTTCTGATATACTTAATACTATTTAGCACCGGAAGTTTGCTAGCCCAAACTCCAACGGTTGACAGCCTGACTGTGACTTCAGGTTCGGTCATTAGGTGGTATTCTGCTTCAACAGGAGGAACTTTATATACAGGAACTGAAGCCTTGGTCAACGGGCAGCATTATTATGCCAGCCAGACCGTAAACGGAGTAGAGAGTGCGAATCGATTTGATTTAACGGCAATGGTTATAGCATGCAATACAGCACCAACCATTTCAACAGCTACGGCATCCAATATTGCTAACATTACAGCCACTTTCAACGGAAACATTACAGCGATCAATGGTGCTGATGTCACAACGCGTGGTTTTAAATACAGCACAAGTAGTGGATTTAATCCGGCAAGTGCAGGAACGAATATTTCGGAAACAGGAACTTTTAGCACGGGTACTTTCAGTTTGAATCCTTCGGGACTTACTTTAAGCACTACTTATTATGTTGTGGCCTATGCCACCAACAGTTTTGGTACCAACTATGGGTCAGAACTTAGTTTTGCAACCACGGCTCCCGTGCTCAATATCGGAAGCAGTTATCAGGGTGGTAAAATTGCTTATATATTTGTTAATGGCGACAACGGATATGTGTCAGGTGAAACTCATGGATTAATTGCAGCTATTAGCGATAATGCAGTAAGCTCTTGGGGTTGCACAGGCACACTTACCTCAGCAACTGGCACAGCCCTGGGCACAGGCAATCAAAACACGATAAATATTAAGGCCGCATGCACAACCGCTGGAATTGCTGCCAGACTGTGCAGTAATTTGGGTGCCGGATGGTATTTACCCAGTAAAGATGAATTATACAAGTTATATCTCAATAAAGTAGCCATTGGAAATTTTAATAATAGTGGAAATTATTGGTCTTCTACAGAGACTGCGACCAGCTGGGATCATTGGAATGCTGAATTCTGTATTTTTAGTGATGGTAGCTTTCAAGGGAAAGCCAAAGAAAATACTTATCTGTCACGTGCAATAAGGTCTTTTTAATCTGAATAGCAGTAAAAATAGAACGAATAAAATGCTAAACATATGAAACGAAATCTACTTATAGTTGGTTCACAGCTACTAATTAATTTTAACAACCATACAGTGGTCGGTTTCGGGTTCCAGGGCGCTTCTCAAACTTTAACTGAAACAACTGGCTTGGACACTAAAGTTACAGGTTTACAAGTACTGGAAATTCTATCTAAACGCTATCATTCTATCAAATAGAACTAATCATAAAGATCGAATCGAAAAAGAAAAAATTAAAATTCACATATATGAAAAAGATTTACAACATCCCGTCGGTGAGCAAGTTGCTCTTAACAATCGTATTGATTGTCTTCTTTTTGCCATCTTATCTTATTGCACAAAGTGGTAATAGCCAGAGCTTTTCATATACATATTCCAGTGCGGGTTCGTTCACACTGTATGGCGCAACAACGAGCGTAGCTATAACAGCATATGGCGGCGGCGGTGGATATGGCGGAATTGATTGCGGTGCTGGTTGTACGCGCTATTATGGAGGTAATGGTGGATATACGAGTGAAACCTATAGCATTGCTTCGGGAACAACTATTGCAGCCTATCCGGGCTATGCAGGTGGCAATGGTGGTGATAATGTAAGTGGTGGCGGCGCTGGTTCTGGTGGTGGTTCAACCTATAGTAGTTCATACAATGGTGGAGCCGGAGGTAGGACCGGAAGTTCGGGATCCAGTGGTGGTGGCGGTGGCGGTGGTGCTCCGTCGGTTGTTTCAGTAGGTGGTACAATATATATGATGGCAGCCGGTGGTGGTGGTGCCGGTGGCGCTTGTAATACAGCCAATACCGGGCAAACCGGAAGTAGTTCTTTTTCATCTAACGGAACAACCTATGGTGGCACTGGATCAAATGTGGGTGGTAATGATGGCGGCGGCGGTGGCGGCGGTGGCGGCGGTTGGACCGGCGGTGCCGGTGGTGGCTTATCAGCACAGACCGGTAACGAATGGTATGGATTAGCAGGATATGCTGGGCAAAACTACGGAGGCAGTTCTTCAGGTTATGGTTCAAATTCGGGAAATGGGTATGTTGTTGTAAGTTATACAGGTTATAGCGGAACTATCTCAGGAACATCTTCAGTTTGCTCCGGAGGGTTGTCAGCACTTTCTCTTAGTGGATATGCAGGAAGTTCAATTCAATGGCAGTATTCACCTAATAATAGTTCATGGTATAATATTAGCGGAGCAACATCAACATCTTACAATGCTTATCCAACATCGAGTACGTATTATCGCGTTGTAATAGGTGGCTCACTTACATCCGGCAGTTATCTTGTTTCAGTTAGTACAGGTCCGACCAACCCTTCTTCATTAACAGGGACAGTTGCGTCTTTAGCAAAAACGGCAGCGACTATTTCATGGGGAGCTTCTACAGGAACAGGAACCATTACGTATTACTGGGTATTGAAAAATGCAGCAGGAACAACTATACAAAATAGTAATACTACAGCAACTTCAGTTTCGCTTTCAAGTTTATCATCAAATACGGTTTATTACTTCACTGTTTATGCAAATAATCTGTGTGGAAATTCATTAACAAGTACATCAGGTAATTTTGCTACTTACCCCGATGCTCCAACAGCATCGGTAACAACACCTGTTTGTATCGGTAATGCCCTGACCCTCTCGGCAACTGCTACTGAAGGCACAGTTTATTGGTATAATGCAACTACTAATGCGCAGGTAGGCACCGGTACATCCCTCAGTTTGTATCCAACTGCTCCTGCAACAACCATATCTTACTATGCAAAAAATTATAGTAACGGACTTTATAGTGCTGCATCCAGCAATGTCTCGGTAGTAACTAAAGTTCCGGCTACAGTTCCAGGTAGCGCTACAGTTACAGCTTATTCAGCAACTACTGCAAATTTATCGTGGGCTCAGTCAACAGCAACGGATGCCATTACCTACAATTGGGTAGTTGGCACCAGTGCAACTGTAACTTATGGAAATGGAACAGCCCAAGCTACGACTTCTGATCCTACTCTTACCGCTATTGCATCCGGCTTGACATCCAGCACGACCTATTACCTGAGAGTCTTTGCAACTACAAATTCACCTTGTAGCAACTCGGTATATCAAACATCGGCATCATTTACAACTGTACCAACAGCACCTGTATCAGGTGCAGCCACATTAGTCAGAGCTAACAGTTTCTCTGCAAATTGGGCTAGCTCAACAGGCGCTACAAAATATTTCCTCGATGTATCAACTTCAGCTACTTTCGCAACATTTTTATCGGGTTATAACAATAAAGATGTAGCCAATATAATCACATTAAATTTAAGTGGTTTAGCCAGAAATACGATTTATTACTATCGGGTAAGGGCTTACAATGCCGGCGGTCAGAGTTTGAGCTCTTCTACTCAAACACTTACCACATTGGGTATTGACCACTTCCTTATTGAAAAGCCTGCAAGTGGAAACATCCCTGATCAGACAGCCGGTACTCCGTTTAGTATAAAACTGACTGCTCAGGATTCACAAAATACAACCGTAACAGACTTTAGTTCTACTGTTGCAGTAACGACCAATTCAACATTAACTGCAGGAGGAACTTCCATTGCTTTCACAAATGGAGTTCTTGCATTGCATTCAGTCACGTTGACTCTTACCGGAGCAAATAAAACCTTGACTGTAGCTTTTGCAACTGAGAGTGTATCAACTACTTCAAATACCTTCACGCTAATACCTGCAGATATAAATAATTTCACCTTAGTTGCTAACGGTGGAGCTGCAGTAACAGCGGGGGTTCCGTTTAGCGCTCTGGTTACCGTATACGATCAGTATGCTAATGTGAAAACAAACTACACGGGTGATAATAGTGTGACCTGGTCAACTACTTCGGTATCATCTTCTTCGGGGCAGGCTCGTGTTATGCCGGCTAACGGTCTTCAAACATTCACCGCAGGAGTAGCCACTGTTTCCGGGTTCACATTCTATAACTCAGATCAAACCCAATTAACACCATTTACTTCACCAACTATTACAATAACCGATAGTCCTACTTCAAAAGCCGGTACGACAACAGTTGTTGTAAAAAACACTACATTAGATAATTTCAAATTAGTAGCAGGGACAGTACAAACGTCAGGCACTGCCTTTGGTGCAACTGTTACGGCAAGAGATATCTATTGGAATACTTGTGTTGATTATGCCGGAAGCATTCGATTTAAATCGTCGGATGACCTTACAGCAGGAAATGTGAATTACCCTGGAGCTACTGGATTGCAATCGTTTGCTCCAGCCACTACATATAAAGGTGTAAGAGCATTTTCAAGTGCTATTGTTATTAATAATATTGGTGCTTATTGGTTAAGAGCTGCCGATTCTCAATTCGCTTACAAAACCGGTGATCAGCAAAATATTGTTGTCTCTCCGGGAGCATTTTCTCCTTCAACATCGACTCTAACAATTGACTCCAATACTAAAATTGCCGGCCAATCAGTGCTTGTGACGCTTACACCGCGTGATGCTCAGGGTAATCTGCTTTCTTCATGTCAAAACATAACGTTATACTTGGATGGTATATTGGTAGGTACAGAGCAAACCTATGGTAGCATAGCAGGGTCTGATGGTATCTATATATTCAATGTGCCGGTTACCAGCACAACTGCAACAAATTTAATTACGGCAAAACTAAATGCTGTGCCATTCTCACAATCATTTACAATAACAGTTAGCCCGGCTCCGCCGTCTTTATCAAATACGACCATTACGCCTGATGCTGCTACGATTTCAACTGATGGAAGTCAGCTGTTTACGGTACAGCTAAAGGATCAATATAATAATAATCGGACTACCAATGATGGAACAGTTACACTTACTACTGATCTGGCAGGATTTGGTGACCACACAGGAGTGAAAACGGTTACTTCAGTATATGCAGGTAGTGGAAATTATACAACTACTTTATATCCCAGCACGGATGGAACAAATGGTGCCGGAACTGCTACGATTTCAGGTTCAGTAGCATTCAATGCAACACCTGGTCCTGGTAATTATATTGCAGGAATCTCACCAAATGCTTATGCAGCAGCACCATGGCCAACTGATGGCGCAATTACCGATCATGGATCGGTCACTATAACCGAAGGACTTCCAAGTTTGGCAACAACTGTTATTACGGCTAATCCAACATCAATGACAACGGATGGAACATCGACTGTTACTATCCAGTTGAAAGATGCTTTGGGTAACTTAATCGTAAACAATCGTGGAACAGTAACATTAAGTTCAACTTTAGGGTTCCTTTCTGCTGTGACTTATGTTTCAAACGGTTTATATACTGCAACTCTGACAGGAGATACTCGCGGTACAAACGGAACCGGAACTGCTACCATTACCGGAGCCTTTACCGGGAGCGGAACTGCTTCTTCAGTATTAGGAGCATTTGCTGATAACAACACGACAGTAGTCATATCAGAAGGTCTGCCGAATGTCAGCCAAATTCAAATTAGCACTGCCGTTGGAACAATAACTGCCGACGGAAATACTTTAGTAACAGTACAATTAGAAGATCAATTTGGAAATTTAATAGTCAATAACCGTGCTACGACTCTGACTCTCTCCACGAATCTGGGAGTGATTGACAATGGTATATCTGTTGGCGCAACGAATGTGACAGCTAATTATACTTCAGCTGGTAAATACACAGCCACATTCAAAATGAATGGAATTGGTGTTGGGAATGCAACCATTACAGGTAAGTATAATACAGTAGCTATTACAGATAACGCTATTGTTGCAGTCACTTTTGGCGCAGCAACACAGTTAAATATTCAAACACAACCAGCTCAAACAAGTCAGGCAATAGCCGGAACTGCATTTAGTGCCCAACCGGAAATACGTATTAAAGACCAATGGGGTAATTTGGTGACTTCAGGCGGAAGCAGCACTGCAGCAATTACTGCAACAAGACTAACCGGAACAAGCAATCTTCAGGGTACTTCTACCATAAATGCATCAGGTGGAATAGCCACCTTTAGTAACTTAAGTTACAATACGGCAGAATTAATTAATATTCAATTTAGTAGTGGCTTGTTAACAGTTCCAACTTCAACTGATATAACTGTAGTACACAATGTACCAAGTTATATGATCATAACGGGTAACAGTAGTCAAACTGCAGGTGTAGCTCAAACAATTACGATTAAGGCTTATGATGCTTATGGTAACCCGGCAAACCGATTTACAGGAAATAAGACACTTACTTTCAGTGGAGCAAGTGATTCACCAACACCTCCATATCATCCTACAGTAAACGGAACGAATTTTGGTACTGGAACAACAGTTAGCTTTACAGGCGGTATTGCCAATACTGCATCAATGATTCTTTATAAAGAAGAAACAGCAATAGTAGCAGCTAATTTTAGCAATGCATCCTATACGGATACCTATACAGGAACTACTTCGGTAAATATAAATGCTGCCACTACAAATCGCTTAACAGTTAATGTTCATCAGGCAATTCCAGCTTATCTGGCTATTACCGGAAGTGGAAGTCAAGTGGCCGGATCAACACAAACCATTACACTTACAGCATACGATGGATTCAATAATGTTGCAACGAACTATAGCGGAACAAAAACCATGCATTTTGCTGGAGCAAGTGCTTCTTTAGCACCTTCAACAAACCCGACTGTTAATGGAGTTATTGTTGGCAGTGATGTGTCGTTAACTTTTGCAAATGGTGTTGCAACTGCAACCATGGCGCTTTATAAAGTAGAAAGTGCTTTGATTACTGCTGTCGATCAGGCAACAGGAGGTATTGCAACAACTACCGGATATAAACTTGCTGTTAATGTTACTCACGCAGCAGCTAATTACTATGCCGTTACGGGAGCAAGTTCACAAACAGCCGGAACGCCACAAACGATCTCAGTTACAGCCTTTGATGCTTATAATAATGTGGCTACAGCTTACACAGGGTCTAAGAATATTGTTTTCAGTGGAGCAAACTCTTCACCAACTCCATCTACCAATCCAACAGTAGCGGGTACAGCATTTGGAACTGCAACTGCATTAACATTTAGCAGTGGTGTGGCCACAGGCAGCATGAATCTCTACAAAACTGAAACAGCAGAGATAGTTGCTACAACAGGACTAATAACTACACCGTCAATTACCGGATATGATTATCGTTTGGGAGTTGTAGTTGCTAATGCTTCTAATTCTTATCTGGCAATTACAGGTAGTGCCACTCAGATTGCCGGTTCAAGCCAGACAATCACCATAACAGCTTATGATACCTATAACAATCTGGCAGTAGGGTACAATGGAGCACATTCACTTACATTCAGTGGAGCAAATGTATCTCCTTCACCATCTACAAGTCCTACTGTTCAAAGCACTGCTTTTGGCACAATAACATCCCTAACATTTACGAATGGAGTAGCTACAGCTAGCATGAAATTGTATAAAGTTGAAACTGCAGCTATCAATGTAAGTGATGGGTCGATTACTGCCGTGAATCATAAACTTGCGGTAACTGTAGCTCATGCGACACCTAACTACCTCGCAATTACAGGCTCAGGAACTCAAACGGCAGGTGTTAGTCAGAATGTTACGATAACAGCTTATGATGCTTATAATAATCAGGCAACCGGATATGCAGGAAGTACTCCTCTTACATTCAGTGGTGCCAGTTGGTCCTCAGCCAACCTTCCGAATGTGTCATATAGTCCAATAGTAAATGCAATTAATTTTGGAACTTCTACAAGTTTAACCTTTGCAAACGGTACAGTTACCACCGCTATGAACTTGTTTAATGTAGAAACGTCGAACATTACAGCAACTGATGGCACTATTAATGCCAATAGTCATAAACTAAGTGTTGTAGTAAATCAGTCGACTCCTGCTTATTTAGCAATAACGGGTAGTACGACTCAGACTGCGGGCTCAGGTCAGACAATTACTGTGAATGCTTTCGATGCTTTCAATAATCCGGCAACGAATTATAGCGGTTCACACTCCTTGACTTTTAGCGGTGCAACTCCATCGAATGCAGCTGTAACGGGTAATAATATGCCTACTCCAACTACTGCGGTGACTAACCCTACTGTAGCTGGTACTGCATTTAATTCAACTACAGCACTGTCATTTACAAATGGTGTAGCTTCGAGTTCAATGATGTTATATAAAACAGAGTTGGCACAAATTTCCACATCTGATGGAGCAATAAATTCGGATAATCACAAGTTATCAATAACAGTAAATCCAACCTTATTGTATGGTTTTCTGGTATCAGGAGTGAGTAATCCACATGATTTTGGAACTCATCAGACTCCTGTTGTTACGGCTATCGATACTTACAATAATATAAAAACAAATTATTCAGGGACCGTCACATTCTCGAATACAGACGTATCTGCCACTAATCCGGCTGATTATCAATTTACTGTGGGCGATGCTGGTGTTCACACCTTCCCTAATGGAGTTCTATTTAGTGCACCGGGTATATGGTGGTTGACAGCGTTGGACCTGGCTTCTCCACGGAAATATGGTGCTGAGGCAAATATCATTGTACAACGTGCCGTTACAATTACGGCCAATGACAGATCTAAAACCTATGGAGATATATTGACTCTTGGAACTACTGATTTCTCAGTTTCAGCTATTGTTTCTGGAACAAACCCTGTGGCTGCTGAAATTACTGGCGTAACATTAACAAGTACTGGTTCTGCTGCATCAGCAAATGTCTCGGGTTCTCCTTACGCTATTGTACCAAGTGCTGCTACTGGATCATACGATCCTGTTTATTACAGAATAGTATATGTAAACGGTTTACTGAGTGTAAATAAGAAACCATTGACTATAACAGCTGCATCGATTGCAACCAGAGATTACAATGCTACAACAACTGCAGGCGCAGTAACCGTAGGAACACTTTCCGGATTTATTGGAAGTGAAACAGTCACTGCTACCGGAGTTTCTGCTAATTATAGCAGTGCCAATGTTGGTACCTATACGGGTAATGTCGTGACTTATACCCTATATAATGGAACAGTTGGTGGATTAGCATCGAACTACAGTTTAGCTACAGGTACGGCAACCGGTATAATTACGCAGAAAGCCTTATCCATAACATCACCATCTATTGCAACCAGAGATTACAACGCCACAACAACTGCAGCCGCAGTAACTGTAGGAACACTTTCCGGATTAATGGGAAGTGAAACCCTCACTGCTAGCGGAGTTTCAGCTAATTATAGCAGTGCAAATGTTGGTACCTATTCAGGTAATGTGGTAACTTACAGCTTGCATGATGGAACATTTGGTGGATTAGCATCGAACTACAGTTTAGCTACAGGAACGGCAAGTGCTATAATTACGCAGAAAGCCTTATCCATAACATCACCATCTATTGCAACCAGAGATTACAACGCCACAACAACTGCAGCCGCAGTAACCGTAGGAACACTTTCCGGATTAATGGGAAGTGAAACCCTCACTGCTAGCGGAGTTTCTGCTAATTATAGCAATGCCAATGTTGGTACTTATTCAGGTAATGTGGTAACTTACAGTTTGCATGATGGAACATTCGGTGGATTAGCTTCGAATTACAGTTTAGCTACAGGAACGGCAAGTGCTATAATTGCACAAAAAGCTTTATCCATAACTTCCCCATCGATTGCATCCAAAGTATACGATAGTTACACGACTGCAGGTGCAGTAACCGTAGGAACTCTTTCCGGATTTATAGGAACTGAAACCGTAACGGCAACAGGAGTTTCTGCTAATTATAGCAGTAAAAATGTTGGTAGTTATACCGGTAATGTGGTAACTTACACTTTGTATAATGGAATAAACAATGGCTTAGCTGCTAACTACAGTCTGGCGAACGGAACCGCAACCGGAGTCATAACCCAGGCAAATCTGACAGTAACTGCGGTCACGGATTCCAAAATTTATAATGGCTTGCTTACTTCATCAAAAACGCCGATTGTTGGAGCGCTTATAACAGGAGATGTAATCAATGCACAGCCAATTCAGGTTTATAATAATAAAAATGTGGCATCGAACCATGTAATGATTCCATCGGGTCTTACTATCAGTGATGGTTTATCTGCTGACATGACAGCTAACTATAATATTAACTATGTAACGGTAAGTACCGGAGTAATTACAAAACTTGATATTACAGGAAACTTTACAGTTGATCCATCGAAGGTTTACGACGGAAATACCTTGGCCAATGTGCAAACAAGAACATTGAACGGAATCATTTCTCCTGATGTCGTTGCATTAACTGCTGGAATTGCTAACTACAGCGATAAGTATATTGGAGTTGCAAAAACCGTGACTTTAACTGGTTCCGGTTTATCTGGTACCGATAAGGGTAATTACAACTTGACAACTGTTGCTACAACTACAGCAGATATAACCAAACGAACACTCAACCTGAGTAACTTCGGTGCGGACAGCAAGTACTATGATGGTACAACGATAGCAACCGGTATTGGTTTCAATGACGACCGTGTATCGGCAGATAACCTTGCATTCGGAAGAACTGCTTCATTTGTAGATGCAAATGTAGGCCTGAATAAGAATGTGAATTATTCTGGAATAACAATTTCCGGTGGAACGGACAAAGATAATTATGTATTGGCATCCACTACAGGTGTTGCAACTGCCAGTATTTGGGCAGCTCCAATAAGCCTTACAATAACGGGTGTCAATAAACAATATGATGGTAACAGGACTGCAACTGCAATTCTAACTGCTAACTTTGTTAGCGGTGATGATGTTAGTTTATCATACACAGATGCATTATTTAATACAGCATCTGTTGGTACAGCTAAAACTGTTACGGTTACCGGTATTGCACTTAGCGGGACAAAAGCTATACAATATACGCTGGGCTCAACAACAGGAACAACAACAGCAGATATTACAGATAAGAGTTTGAGCATCACTGCTCCAACACTTACTACCAGCAAGGTCTACGATGGATCTACATCCATATCCAGTGTAATTACTGCCGGAACTTTGACTGGTGTTGCGACAGGTGACGATGTATCAATTACGATAAGTGCAGCCTATGATAATGCCAACATAGGTACAGGAAAAACAATTACTGTAAGCTATACGCTTAGTGGTATTGATGCAACTAAATATATTGCACCAGCTAATGGTACTTTGACAACAGGAATCATAACCGCCAAGTCGTTGACTGTAACAGGATCAACAGCTTCCAATAAAGTATATGATGGAAGTACAGCCGCCACCATTTCGGGTGCAACCCTTAGTGGTGTGGTTGGTGCTGAAAACGTAGTATTGTCAAGCTCAACTACGGGTACTTTTGCTCAATCGGGTATTGGAACTGCTATTGTAGTAACTCCATCTATGACTATCACCGGAACCGCTATTGCAAATTATAGTTTGATACAACCAGCAGGACTGGTTGCTAACATAACCGCCAAGTCTTTGACTGTAACAGGATCAACAGCTTCCAATAAAGTATATGATGGAAGTACAGCCGCCACCATTTCGGGTGCAACCCTTAGTGGTGTGGTTGGTGCTGAAAACGTAGTATTGTCAAGCTCAACTACGGGTACTT
>Ga0209083_1000301_pt1 | contig 77069 bp, 96 predicted proteins | sample AM7aDNAmetaG_FD_184132 | JGI IMG/M metagenome (GOLD analysis project Ga0209083, IMG submission 184132) | Freshwater microbial communities from Finland to study Microbial Dark Matter (Phase II) - AM7a DNA metaG (SPAdes) (version 3) | ecosystem: Environmental > Aquatic > Freshwater > Lake ... | reverse complement strand
GCTTATCCTTGTAGCTGTCGAATGTGCGTTATTGAGAAAAACCTGCATTATTGGTAAAAGTTTGGCTTTTTTGAGGTAATTGTTTTAGAGAAGAGAGTGCATCAACATCAAATTTTAGATTAAATGTCAAACTTCGTACTTACCCCATGATGAGCAGACTCCGAACTTTGCAGTTAATTGTAAAAAAACAACTTATTATGAAAAAATTTTGCCAGAAAAAAAGTATCAAAAAAAAAAGATTCAGGTTCTGTCTTTGCGTCCCCCATAAATCAATTAGACTAAAAATCTCTTATTCTTTTAGTGGCAAACTTGGGATAAAAGGTCAATTCAAAGGGTTTTATGCGTATCGAGTCGGAAAAGGGAGTGTAATTCACTCAATCTTTTATGACAGTGTTCTCAATCGTCGAATAAGGCACCGGTGTGTAGTATACAAATTGCAGGTAATTTTACTCCTGCTTTCCGTTTCATATGTTGAAACCAAAAAAAGCAGCAATCAGACTCTGTCATACCAAATTCCTCTTGCCTTAAAATCAGATGAATTATAAATCCCCTTTACATCAACAAAGGCCCCTGGATCATTCATCATGTTGATAAAATCACTAATTTTTAAATTCTTAAATTGTTTATGGGGTACTGCAAGGATGACCGCATCGACTTTTTCAGATTCAGCAAAATAAGGAATAACGTCCATTTTCATAATAATATCAGAATTCAAATAAGGGTCAAGACCATATACTTTTGCTATACTATACTCTTTCAGGGTTTTGACAATATATGGAACAGGTGATTCCCGGATATCTGTTACGTTCTCTTTATATGTTAACCCCATTATCAGGACTTTAGCCTCTTTAACAACTTTTCCTGATTCTATAAGTCCCTTTAAAACCATATCAGCAACATATGCAGGCATTGAATCATTTATTGCTCTCCCTGCAAGGATGACCTGAGGGTGATAACCAATCCGCTGGACCCGTTCAACGAGGTAATAAGGATCAACCGGGATACAATGCCCTCCCACAAGGCCCGGTACAAACGGTAAAAAGTTCCATTTTGTCTGTGCAGCTTCCAGGACTTCTTTTGTATCAATGCCCAGTTTATGAAAAATTATTGCAAACTCATTAACAAGAGCAATATTTAGATCCCGCTGAATATTCTCTATAACTTTCGCAGCTTCAGCTACCTTAATGCTTGGGGCCCTGTAAACTGTTGTAATCAGACTATAAATCTCCATTAGTGTCTCTAATGTGTTATTTTCATTTGCAGCTATAACTTTTGTTATCGTGTCAAGTGAGTGTTCATCATCACCTGGATTGATGCGTTCAGGTGAATATCCCACAAAAAAATCTTTACCACAAATTAGATTCGAATTTTGTTCAAGTAGTGGAATAAGAACTTCCTCAGTCAATCCAGGATATACCGTGGATTCAAGTACAACAATTGCACCTGTCTTCAAATTTCTCCCTATTGATATTGCAGCTTTCTCAATGGGTTCCAGATCAGGTTGATTTGTACTGGTGATTGGTGTCGGAACACATATTATAACAATATCCGCTTTAAAAATCTCTTTTTCATCTGTTGTACTTTGGAATTTCTTTTGAAAATTATTAAGACTTATTACTTTTGATTCATCGATATCAAAGCCGATTGTTGAGAGATGGCGGGAAAATGCCTTTGCAAGAGACTGTCCGACATACCCTAAACCAACAATACATACAACCTTTTCTTTTACTGATTTACTTGCCATTAGATTCTCCAGATTATTGATATTTTCCTCTCGATTAGTTTTAATATTAATTATTTTTTATATCATTTAGGATGATCACACCTGAAAACAAAGATCTTCCAAATAAATAACAATAGAACATTGTTTTGAAATAGCAAGGCTGCTTTGCTTATAAAATACAACCCTTTTTCCTCGAGTGTTATAAGATCATCTACGGTCTTTTTGAACTTCGGGAGTTCATAAAACACAAGGCTTAAATCGCCGTAGTAGCCCTTATGGGAATTGTAATCAATTAATGGTAATGCACCTAAAAAAATTCAAAAACAGAAAATTCTGACTGGATGCGAGGGATGGGATTTGAACCCAAGAACTCCTACGAGACAAGGCCCTCAACCTTGCGCCTTTGACCTGGCTCGGCAACCCTCGCACGTGCCTATATTTCTGTGGTGCATTCGCTAATATATCTATCCGTCTATCTGGTTGTGTTAATAATTCTGCTCAATCAACAAGCTTATCAATTTTATCAATAAATCAGTATCAAGCGATGTGGCAAGATATTATTGAACATTTCACTGACTCACCCTCTCAGAAGATAGTGGTGAAATTCCTCCTGGAAAATGGTTTTTCAGTTAATACAGCAGGGAAGATCTGCTGTAATGACGTTGAGATTCCTGCTACCCAGATTGCAAAAATCCTCTTTGTTGATAGAAGAGTCGTTGACACAACCGCCAAAAGAATACTCTCAATTCCAAATATAAGTGCAATATTTTTAAAGATGAGAGCAACACCAGATCTTTCAGGAATCGCGGAAACTCTTGGTCTAAAAACAATAACCATAATTCCAAATGATGCCAATGAGAAAGGTATTATAAATTCGACAATGCGTATTATCGGTGATTTTGACCTCAATATACGCCAGATATTTGTCACAGACCCAAACCTCTCTGAAGACCCGAAACTTGTTATTATTGTCGATTACGAATTACCAGTTGGTCTTGTTGAAAAGCTGAAGAAACTGCCACAGGTAAAGACGATTATACTATAACAAATTAAAGATTAAAGCGTTTTCAAAGCCAGAGTTCCATCTCGAGATATAACTTAAAATATCGCCGCTGAATTCGCTTTGGAAGTGCAATATTTTTTTGGAAACGCTCATAAAATGAGATTTCTCTTATTCCTTTTACAAGGTTGTCTGCATGTGCTACAATCTTCTCAGGGAGAGTAAAAGGGATACAGTCTATAGGTGGGAGCCCCTGCAAGGTATAATCGTCAGCGGTTAATCCTGCACCTACATGGCACTCAACAATACGGGCAAGAGGCTCTTCAACCCCGAGAGAGCGCAGATATTGCGCTCCTTCCAGCCCATGAGAGAGCGAATGTGTAATTCCTCGTCCTACATCATGAAGAAGGGCACCATCATGGACGAGTCTTTTATCTTCGGTGTCAAGATCTGATGTGAATCGAAGAGCTACCTCCATGACTTTTTTTGAATGTTCCATGACATGGAGATCCAGGGCTGCTCTATTAAGGATCTCTTCAGGTTCCAACCTTCGCTCCTTCTTCACCCAATGACTCCCTAATAAGTTCAATTCTTTTCTTAAGTGAACTGACTAGTATCTCGTTGTCGAAATGCTGATAGGAATTTTTGCATCCAGGACATGTGAAATCTAGATCGAATGCCCGGTTGAAAGTGATGAAATACCCGCATTCACTACACTTATAGAAATCATTTTCTTCCTCGTATTTACGTCTGGCCTCAAGTTTCTCGATAATCCGGGTTAAATCTTCAATTATTGCATCAGTTATACTATCCAGTCTCAATTGCCATAGGTATGTAAGCCAGCCGGTCTCGTTATTTTTAAGCCGTCTATAAAAAGCGAGCCTTTTTTCATAGAGAGTATAGAGGGTATGACGGACAGAATTTAAATTGATCTGAGTCATAGAAGCGAGCTCTTCATCACTGTGTTCTCCCTCCTTTGGGAATTTTGTTATCAGTCCCATCCCCTCTTCTCCAATTATCCGAAGGAGATATGCCCTTATTGCCGGGTCAGCTAACGCTTCTTCCACTGTAGCCATCATCCGATATATTGTTGAATTTTACTAATAGTTGTATCTAGTGAGGCAAGAGCCTCATCCCTTGTTTTCCCTTGCGCGAGAATACTTATAATTGCATTCCCTTCTTCAAAATATGTCCCAGGCCAGGGTATATCTGCGACTTGAGGCGCAAAATTTTTAAGATCTTCTTTTATAATGACATCCCGTTCTGCAAATAAAATCCTTCGAACTGCATAACACCGCTTTAAAAACGACTGGTTGCTAATCTCACCAAGAAAGGCATTTATGTGAAGATTCACGAGGTTTGCGCCGGTTACAGCTTCAACAGTATCAAGTGTTGCCTGGAAGCGCGGATTAATTTCAATTGCATATATATTATCATAATTAATTAAAAAATCAACCCCGACTGCGCCCATGCACCCACTCCTGGCAACTATATATTCTGCGAGACTTTTCAATCTTTCTTCTTCCGGGTGACAAAATGGAGTTATTGACCCGGAATAACCATATTCACACTCACCTTCTCCACGCAGGACCTGTTCGTTACTTGATAACGCAACTGCTCTTTTCCCGTCTGAAATACAGGATACACTTGCAGGAGTACCAACAATTACCTGCTGCTTAAAATATGGTTGATTATCAAAAAGTATTCTCCATTCTTCCTCTTCCTTCGCCGAAGATACAACCCTGTTTCTCCAGCCTCCTGAACCGGAGCATGGTTTTAAAAATGCCGGGTACTCATTACCCTGAATTATAGCAGGTTTTTTTACACCTATCTCCTCAAAAAACTGATCTGTTTTTACTTTATCAAGGAACCTGGAGACAGTTTTAATATCTGTACTATAAAGTGGAACCGGCGTCTTTGCTGATTCTGCACCAGAGGTTACTAAAACCGCATCGATAGAAAATCTGGCACATATATCCTGTATCCTGTCTTCTATTTCATCCAGGCTATCAAACCTGAAACACTCTTTAGTGTACCAGTAAAGATCCTGGTCGCAGAAATTATCCAGGGCATAGACATTATAACCAGCCTTAAAAGCAGAACAGGCCACATGACGAGTTGAAAAACCCGCAACAAGAAGGTTCTGTTTCACCCGGTATCAGTCCTTTTTCCGTGCTCCTGTGGAATTACTTTCAGTTTTGCATCCGGAAATTCTCTCACTAACGCGGTGGGATTCAGGTGGTCCAGAACAACCGCAAGCCCTGCTACTTCGGAATGGGGTTGATTTGTTACGGCGACATTATAATCAGCGAGCCCGAATAACTCACCCGGGACTTTTTCTGCCCCTACTACAATAAGGATCCTGTCAGATTTTTTTATTAATTCTTCAATATCCTGAAGAGGAATTCCGTACATTGTCAGGTGGAGAACAATACCCCCGGACTCCTTCCATCGGTTGATACAGGTTCTCCATTTGATTTGATCTTTAATAAAAAAATCACCGCCCCAGCGGTCCACAACATCCTGTATCCCTTCAACAATATACTTGTCTGCACTCGCAAGATACATACCTGCTGCACCAAGAGCACGGGCTGTAAGACCCACATGGGTTGTGACTCTCTGGTCCCTTTCAGGACGGTGTCCAAGCCTTAGAACGGCAAAATAAACCATTCATCCCTGCCCGTCGTCTTTTTTCAGTGATATAACACCGTCTTTAACTATAAATGGCGATGATGAATCATACTTGCACTGGCAGTTGAAAAACATCTCCTGAATTGAGAGGGGACGAATATTTTCACCTTTTTGTTCAATCAGGAGATAGGAACTTAACCTTTCAAGAGATTCGTTAATAAGGCTTTCATTCCAGCCTGTTTTTGATATGAGGTCAGACTTACTTATCATTTCACAACCTGCAATGTAGTGATAGAGAATCCAGTCATATTCCTCATTTTTCATATCAGATATATTGATAAGAGAGAGGATATATTTTCTGTAAAGATGACAACAAGAGAAAAAATACCTATGGAACCTAATAACCTTCTGAAGATACTGATCATTGCACTCTCTCTTCTATTTGTCCTTAACTGCCCGGTTTTTGCAGATTCAACCGAAACAAATCTTTCTCCTGACCTGAAATCTGACGATTTATCTATTCTGCCTTCAGGAAATTTACCCGTGGTATATCTTGAGGGCTCACCGTACCAGATGGGATATTCTTATGGTATTCAGGCAGCACCATCAATTGCTGCAGCAAGGGACAATACATGGGCCATTGCCTTATTAAAGCATGATCGAAAATTTGTTCTGGATAAACTTGCTCTCATTGCAGATTCGGTCCGAAATAATATTACTGATTTTTCATATGACGAATTTATACGAGGTATTACAGAAGGAGCGCAAACACAGGGTTATTCGGTTACTCCAACTGATATTTACCTGATTAACAGCATGTTTTCACTAGAAAGCCCGCCAGGTTCTCCACCCACAGGATGTACAAATTCAGCTGTCTGGGGTGATAGGACTGACAGTGGCGAACCAATCGTATCTTCCAATTATGATTACCACAGGAGTCTCATTAATGGCTATACTAACCTTATTGTTGCATATCCGGATGGAAAACATGCTTTCGTATCTACAGGAGTCCCGGGGAGGCTTTCCAACTCATTCCAGATGAATGATGCGGGTGTTGCAAGGACTGTTTCCAAAGGACCTTCTTCGCGAAAGGAAGATAGTGCATTCCAGGTCACTGACTTTTTCCTGGGTCCTTATGTTGTAATGTCAGCATCAGATGCTGATACTGCAAAGGACATTATCCTCTCTATGCCACTTTCGGGAGGGAGTATCCACCTTGTTGCTGATAAAAAAGGGAAGGCTTACGTTATTGAAACAACTGCAGCATTAAAAGCAGTGAGAACTCCGGGTGAAAATGGAGAGGACGATTATCTTATCAGCACAAACTTTTTCTTAAATGAAACAATGAAACCTGCCCAGAAACCCTGGGACCCAAAATTGTATTAACAGGTTATTATCTGACGGAGCGACTTTTGAATCAAAACCAGGAATTATCCAGGGCTGTGATATCTGAAGACCATGAGAAGTCACTTATCTATTATGGGAAAGCATCATCAGATTACCTGGCTGTAAAAAGTGAATCCGCATTTATAAGAGACTTGGCGGATAAAACTTCTTCCGGCTCAGTTTATTCAAATATTGTAAAAAAGATAGCAGTTTAAATGGCTTATAAATTTTTTTTGCGAAACCTGTATTAAGCCTAACTTGTCTCAAGTTTTATACTTCGGGAGAACACAATGGTAGCATGGAATTGTCACCTATTATTTGGGATGATGACTTATTCGCAATTTCTGAACGGTTATTAACAGAATGCGCAGATGGTGACGATGTTATTCATCTGGCCTCCCTCCTTGACACTGCCCCCCCGGAAATCCGTAAGGAACTGCTTCATTCTGACCTCCTGAATGCCTACCAGGCTTTTTATTATTATTTCAGAGTTATTCCCGGAGAGATTGAACAGGAACGCCTGATTCTGGAACCTGCATCAGCACTCGATAAAGGTGTCAGGATAGGTGAAATTGACCTTCTTACCCTGATAGCCAGATATCTTAAAGATGAACTTATAGTCAGCGTTAGCGATGGTACAGAGATATTAAAAGATTTTAAAGGAGAAAGTGCATACGACAACGCGGTAGAATTTATAAATGAGAATCTATGACGGTATCAAGGCCGCCACGTGTGATCTTTTTTCTTTCTACCCTGGCATTTGTTATTGGAGGCAGTTTCCCCCACCTATAGACCCAGTCCCCGATTACTGCCATAACTCCAAAAATATGGCTCTCATCTAACCGCTTTATTAAGGACTGATCATCGGTACGTATTTCGTTACAGATAGCCGTTGCCCATGCATCGGCAAGAGCCGGGTTGTCAGCGTACACTATTACTGCATCCGCAACTCCAAATGAGATAGAGGGACCAACTGTCGCTGATGATGTACATATTCCGATAATCTCCTTTGAGGGTGGGACAGTGAAAGCAAACCTGTCACTCATTGCAGATTCACCTGCATGAATCCCTATTGTAATCTTCCTGTCAGAGAATAGGGCGATATCTCCTCCATTATCAATAACCCCATATGTTCCTCCCGCATCCATTATAGCTTTCACTCCGGCTTCCGCTATAGCGCCGGCAACTGCAGCCATTGGACCAACTCCTGCATGTTCTGCAGCAGAAACCATTTTTTCGGTGACTACCCCAGGCAATTCAGCACAACAGGGAACAAGACTTGTCCGGAATTCAGGAGAACGCATGCATTCACGTTCAACTTCCTGTCTGGCAGCGAGAAGGGCTTCACAGGCAACAGTGACATGCTCGTCTTCTTCTGCAAGAATTGTTGCAATCGTCTCTCTGAATTCAAAATGGTGACGGATCATTATCAATCATATATAAAGAGTTAATTAATCAGAATATGTAGTTGATATATCCGATGAAATTAAAAAGGTAAGTCTATCAAAGATAGTGATTCTTTCGCAACCAGTCAACCTGTGGTTGCAGGTATCGATAGATAATGTCGCACTTTTCATCCTGAAACGACCACGGAGTTACAATAATGGTATCACCTTCACGGATCCAGGATCTTTTTTTCATTTTTCCTTTAATCCGCCCTAATCTTGTCACACCATCATAACACCTTACTTTTATGTGATTGCCGCCTAACATCAGTTCAGCTGATGCAAATTGTTCTCCGTTCCACTTTTTTGGCAGACGTACACGTATTGTCTCAACGCTTTCACCCTGCTTTTTCTGGGCATCTACATCATGGCTGTTATTTATTACCTGGTCTTCCGGAATTCAAACATCTCCTTTTTATATATTTCTTTTCTGCAGGCATAAAGTACCATGTAAAAACTTTGCTATAAATCCCAAAAAAGAAGATGTAAATATAAAAAAAACATTTTAATGCAGATCTTCAGTATACCCGCCGGATCGTCCCGCGCTTTCATAAAGAATAATTTTCAAATCTCCCATTTCGGATTATCTTCATTGTAATCGGGTAGAAAGCTACGCCCTTGTCATCAAACCGGACTGACCCAAGTGCTCCATCAAAAGACCGGTTTTTGTACCAACCTGATATACAGTACTGAGAAACGCCACACTCTGCAGCTGCTGCGTACAAAGTCGTCATGGCATCAAAGCCCTCAGCTCCGTAAAAAGTCGCATTTTCCCTATATTTATAGAAATATCGCTTAAAAAACGGATGGGACCGGTTTAATGCAGGAGTCGTAAAGATTAAACCTTCGGTTTCTTTGCTCTCAAGAAGGGAATTTCTTTCAATTACTCTTGTTCCAACGAGAGCGGTGTTAATTCCTGCATTTCTTATTATTTCTATCACTTTTCCACCCTCAGATACACTGAGGAGGAGAATTACATCAGGGTTATTTTTTTTAATTATTGAAATATTCAGGGTCGAATCAAGGTTATCCGGATTATAAAGCTGTGTTTCTATAATTTTCCCGGGGATTAGGGATTCAAGCGCAGAAATATATCCCCTGGAATAATCATTATCACCTCCGATAATTGCTATTCTGTTAAACCGGTTAAGATAAGCAGCAAGTAAAGGCGATTCCTGCTCCACTCCCGGAGTAAACCTGATGAGGTGATCTGATGAGCGGCTCCGGTTGACAACCGCACTACCTAGTGCAAGCTGAACAATGCCTGATTTGGCAGCACCTGGATAGACCACGTTAGTTGTCCAGCTAGCAACTGTTACCACCAAAGGGAGATTCGGATTATCAGATATCATTTTTTTCCACGAATACGATGCTACAGAAGCATTACTCCCTCCATCCATGGTTATTGGCATTATTATGGAATCCGGATAGTCTTGCCTGACCATTTCAAAAGCACGGCTGTATTCTACGCCAATATCTAATATAAATCCACTTTGCATAACAAGAATTCCAACTGGTAATTCTGATTTAATATGGGAATTGATATTACCAGGCTCGTTTACTTTATTGGGAATTATAGCGTGAGTTAGAGAAAATAAGGTTATAAGGCCGATTATAATAATTATAACTGAGATGAAGACAAGAATCGAGCCTTTTCTCATAATTATTATATCTGTTCATCCAGTAATAAATCGTTTCAAATTGAGTGCCAGTATTAAAGTTATTGATTCCAAGGGCATACAAGTTGTGAAAAAACCTTAAAACTAGACAAGGTCAATTTCATCATTAACATTTGTATTATCTAAATTTAATCTCAATTACTTGATTTTATTAATAACTTATTTTTCAATTCAGTATTAAATCGGGCCAGATCAAATTCCATTGCCCGTATAAGGCAGGCTTCCCTATATCTTTCAGGGTTAGTACCTATAATTCTTATGGCTTTAACAAGTGAGTCTATCGACGGTTCGACAAGCAAACCAGTTTTATCTGTAACCGTCTCCCGAAACCCTCCTTCATCAACTGCAACGACCGGCTTCCCGCTTGCCATCGCTTCAAGTGGTGTAATTCCGTAATCCTCATCAAGAGCTGTGCAAATGAATGCTTTACACCTGGCATATAAGTCCATAATCTCTTCGCTGGATACTTCACCAAGGAGTGTTACATTGGAGGGTAGGTCTTTGCGGATCTTTTCAACATATTGAGATGCATGGTCACCGGTGGAATATCCTCCGACAATAATCAGTTGATCTTTGGGTAATTGCCTGAAGACTTCTATCTGAAGGTCTATTCTCTTCTCAGGATATAAACGGTTCACAGAAAGCCAGAAGTTACCATACTCAATACAGTGATATAGTGATATTTCAACTGGTGGATAGATAACATCCGAACAGCGGTTATGAAATTTTAAGACTCTTTTCTGCACATTTTGTGAATTGGCAAATATACGATCTACCTTAATTACCGAGTGTTGATCAAAAATCCGGTTGAAATATACCCAAAAACGAAACAACTGCCGTATTATAAAATTCTGTCTTGCTAAAAAAGTTTTATAAAGATCATAAAATGCCCGGACCGGTGTATGACAATACCAAACATTGGGATGATGTCTGTGAGCTGCCGCAGTACTCCAGTTCCCTGTGAATATGAACAGATTATATTTATCTGAAAAATCTGAGAAATAATACCGAATTGTTGCAGATATTTGCTTTAATGGCGGGAATTTTATCGTTTTCCCAAGGCTTATCACCCGGACTTGTTGGTCAATTTTTTTTATTGCATCAATATCGGTTGTAATAATATCAGCATCCAGAATCCTAGCCATCTCTATTGCTACCTTTTCACCACCGCCGACAGTTCCAAAATAATCATGGAAAATTGCAATTTTCACAGTTTTTCACGTTGAAACGAGACCCGGATGCAAATTATTTATGGGAATATTATTTGTATTCGTCACTGTGTTATTTAAAGTTGAGACAACCGGCTTCTCGTTTGAGGATTTACCAGAGCTTGGGTTTGTAGTCCTCACTTTTCAAATATTTTTAAAAAAAAGTATCAATATCTACCCAATATATGTTACAGTTCTCATAAACTTTATCGGGTTATATTCATGAATGAACCTTTAAATTAAGAGAATTTCTATTAAATAAAATTAATTTTCAATTGATTTTCAATTACCTTAATTTTATTAAAATGTTTAGTTGCTTTGGTAAGTTCGTTAAACGAAGTTTTTAGGAACACTACTTTTTGCTCTAGATCCTGACATTGTATCGATTGCAAATAATTATCCTGTGCTGAACGATGTGATTCCATTTCAAGTATAAGTTCATTCTGAAGTAACCGAACTTTATCGGATACCTGATAACCGGATATTATCGGGAGAAATTTATTGGTAATTGAGATACATGATTCTGAATAAAAAATCATAAGAAATTCATTATGATTTTGCAAAGCAGCCATATACCCGTTGGAAACCGGCAATAATATATTGAAATACTCTGCTCCACTATGTAAAAATTTTATATCTTCGTCGGAAAGGTAAGTTAATCCGGGTCCAATAATTTCCATTACTACTAATTTAACCTCATTGATTATCTAAAAATATTTTCCTATTGACTGATGCAATGAAAAGTTGCAAGAAAAATTTTTTTAATGAATTCATAAGGAGGTGATAATTTTTAGGGACTTTCTTTCAGTTAAGAATAAATATAATCAAATTTAGCGTTAATTTGTGTTTATAATTGAAATTTAAGCCACCCAGGCGTGTTTCAGAACTTCTTACCTTCACTAAGTTAAGATACGGTAAAAGGATGCTTTCGACGCTAAAAAAGGAGTCTGAAATAAACCCAAAAGAAGAGAAAGATATGAAAACAAAAAGCAGATGCCTCAGCCCGGATTTGAACCGGGGACAGCCAGATCTTCAGTCTGGTGCTCTCCCAGTCTGAGCTACTGAGGCAATTCAGGCTTAAATGTTGGCTCCAGGATATTATAAAGTATGTTGATTTCACTCATCATGGATGATATGCTTTTTTCGAAAATTAAGATCCTGTGTTGACTTATCAACGCTTTAATTAACCCGGTAAAGAGAACTAATATCCATGCACCTTCCAGGTAGAAGAAAAGGGGTTGATGACACCAAGACACGAGAGACTTTAATCTCGCGCAATTATTCAATAGTCCATCTTACTCATAACGACCTTGATGCTGTGGGGGCAGATACGGTCCACCGGATGAAATATGAAAATGTATTTACAATCTGGAGCTCTGTAGGCAAATTTCCTTATTATATGCGAATGATATCGGATAATAATGGAGAGGGCAAAATTCTCTCAATTAGTGACATCGGTTATTCGCGCGGAATTGAAGATCTTTTGAAAAAAATTAAGGCTAAAAAATGGAAGGTTGAATGGCGTGATCATCACCGCTGGCAGGACGATGAATTAAGGCGCATTGAAATTATAGCCGACCATATTACAGTAGATACACATACCTGCGCCTGTGGAATATGTGCAAAAGAGATTATGCCTGGTGACAAAGATGCGTCAATGATTGCAGAAACAGTCTGTGACTATGACCTCTGGCTCCACAAGGACCCAAGGTCCGGAGTGCTCGGACTGGTCCTTCAAAGGGAAAAAAACCGCGATTACGTCAGAGATTTGTTTTTAAGCGGTAAACTCACGGATTCAAAAGTTGAGAGTGAATACCGTGACATTAAACTTGATATGGAAAGAAAAATGCAGAAAAGCCTGGATCACACCATCGTACAGGGTAACCGCCTTAAAATTGCATTTGCCCCCATGTATGGATATCCGAGCGAGACTGCCCATTTTATACGTGACTCGCTTATGACGGATATGGAAGTTATAATATCTCATGACGGGCGCTTTTCATTAAGATCTGTCCCGCCGATAAGTCATATTATAGCCAGGGAATACAAAGGAGGCGGGCATCCGGTCGCGGCAGGAGGGTCATTCAGATTTTCTTTTATGGAACGAATCACTTACTCCCTTCTCCATAGGTCACGGCATTTTGAACAATTTACTGCCCTTGCAGAGTCTATCAGGGTATGATCATGCCTGAAATAAGATTCTTCCAGTATAAGGAACAGTCACATGAACAGTAACCGCCAACCTCAATATTTTCCGGGTCAAACCACTGAAGAAGATCTTTGATATTCCCTTCGTCCGGACCAATGGGAATTATTTTATGGATTTTGACCTCTTCAAAGAGAGGTAAAAGATCTGCGATTGACTCACAAAATAACCCGATAGTCTTTTGATACTCAAGCATTAACCGAAGATCCTCCTGTGCCTGGTTTTTTGCGAGAAATATTACTTTTCTCGATGACAAGAGTTCCAGTTCTATCTCGTCAACCTGTTCAGCATGTATTATATGACCCTTTATCCCACTATCACGCATTGTACGAAATATTCCATTATATATTTTACAGAGTTCTTCAAGAAATTCAGGAGAGTCCCTGTAATATTGATTCACAAAACCCAGAGAACCTGGCGATGGAAGGGCAAACCAGGCCTCGTTTTTAATAGAACGAATAAATGATGCGTCTTCTTCAAATGGTTTCGAATGATAACCAAGCTCATCCTTTACAATATTTTCATTTAAACCGATAATTCCCTCTTTTAACCTCCCATCATAAAAGAACCCCCCCGCACATGGATATTCAATCCCTGCCTCTATTTGGGGTTCTATGGACTGATAAAGCCGGAATGATGTAATATCGGTTTCATGTTCACGTTTAAGTCCGATAAAACGGGAAAGATCATCATTGGTAAGAATATCCGATTCTCCACCAAATCCCCGTCTATTAAATGTGAGGGTTTTAGGCATTTGTCTCAATGATATTTAAGTCACTAAATCTAAAAACATAGGGATGAATGGAAGGTCACTCCTCGTCACTTGCGGACTCCCGTACACAAACGGGCCCTGCCACCTAGGTCACCTGAGAACGTATGTACCTGCTGATTTTTTTGTCAGATATATGCGTCGTAAAGGTAACAATGTGACCTTCATATGCGGGTCAGATAACCATGGGACCCCGGTAGTAGTAAGTGCTGAAAAAGAGGGGGTAACCCCTAGAGAACTTTGTGAACGGTTCCACACCCATTTTTACGAGACTTTCAGGCGGATGAATGTTGTCTTCGACCACTTTGGTATGACTGACAACCCGGTTAACCATCACAGGACCCGGTCTCTCGTGCAGACACTGATTGATAAAGGCTATGTATACCCTGAAATTGTAAAGCAGTGCTACTGCACAAAGTGTCAGAGATTTTTACCAGACAGATACGTTGAGGGGACCTGCCCTCATTGCGGGGCCATTGCACGCGGAGACGAGTGCGACCAGGGTTGTGGAAAGCACCTTGAACCTGGAGAAATAAAAAACCCTACCTGCACAGTCTGCGGGACTAAATCAGAATTCCGGGACCAGGAACACTTTTTCTTTAAATTAAGTGAGTTTAAGGATTTTCTAAAAGACTATCTTCCGAAACTTAAAGGTACCCAGAATGCACGAAACTACTCACTTGGATGGGTGAATGACTCACTTCACGATTGGTGTATCACTAGGACACTTGATTGGGGTGTGAAGTTCCCTGGCCGGAGTGATCTTGTAGTATATGTATGGGTTGATGCCCCGATTGGTTATATTGCGTTCACAGAAGAATGGGCAAAAGAGAATGGAAAAGACTGGCAGGACCTCTGGTGCCGTGAAAATGGTGAGGTCATCCATTTTATTGGTGGAGACATCGTTTATCACCACTGCATATTCTGGCCTGCACTTCTCAAAGGGGCTGGATACAATCTACCTGATGCTGTTGTCGCAAGTGGTATGCTCAAAGTAGATGACCATAAATTTTCAAAATCAAGGGGATATGTGGTCTGGACTAATGAAGACTACCTGGACTCCGGGCTTTCTTCTGATTATTTAAGGTATTACCTGCTCGCATATACAAGTCATACAAAGGAACTGAATTTTTCGTGGAGTGCATTTCAGGAGCGTATAAATAATGAACTTGTAAATATCCTTGGAAATTTTACTTACCGGACCCTCTCCATTGCAAATTCGAAATTTGGAGGTATTCCGGAAGGTGAGGTCTCAGAAGAGATATTAGCAAAAATCCGCGAGACAATATCCATTGTAGATTCCGCAATGAATGAATATGATTTCAAATTTACGGTAGATTCAATAATGGGCCTTGCCGCGTTTGGAAATAATTATATCCAGACAAACGAACCCTGGAAACTCATAAAAAAAGATAAAAATGAGGCGTCGCTAGTCATTCTGAATTGTCTCCAGCTCGTTAAAGCACTCACAATATTAATTGAACCTCTTATTCCAGACCTCGCCCAGGGTTTGTGGGAACAAATGGGATGTGAGGACACCGTGTCAGACAGCCACATTCCAGAGACCGGAATACAACTGAAGGCTGGCGGGCTGAAAAATCCTACAATTCTCTTCCATAAGATAGATGATGAAATGGTTCAAAAATTATCAGATACTCTCTCGGAGCGTGTTAAAATCGCAGATAAAAAAAGTTTAAAAGAAGAACTTGTCAATATTGATGACTTCCATCGCCTTGATATTAAAATTGGTAAGATTTTATCAGCCGAAGCTGTCCCCAAGTCCACTAAACTTCTCAAACTTATGGTAGATATCGGTGAAGAGGTCAGGCAGATAGTGAGTGGGATATCACAGTTTTATTCAACCGATGATCTTGTAGGGAAGCATGTGGTAGTACTTGTAAACCTTGCACCTGCAAAGATTTTTGGTATCGAAAGCAGAGGTATGATCCTTGCAGCCGGAGACGAAGCATCCCTTCTCATTCCTTTACGGGATGTAGAAAACGGGACAAAAATCCGTTAAATTTTTTTGATTATTTACCTGCTAATTTTTTTATTGATTCTTCTGCTGCCCTCCTCACATATGGATTTTCATCATTAACAAGCGGAATTAGGGCAGCCGATACCTCACTGACATTCAGGAGACCAAGTGATTTTACTGCCATATATCTGACATGATCTTTCTCATCCGTAAGAAGCATTATTATATCAGGGATAATTGACGTGTCACCAATCCGTCCAAGGGCTTCAAGGGCCCTGTACCTGACTTTCCAGTCAGTATCCGAAAGCAGGAGGACTAATCGTGATACAGCAGGTTTTCCTATCTGGACTAAAGCGTTAACTGCATCTGCCCGCTCTTTTTTGTCCTTATCAGAGAGTTTAGATATATTTTCATTTAAATCGGCGTTCGCATTTATTACCATTAACCATATCAGTTCGACAATTTTCTATTAAAAGATCCCTGAAGAAAGGATTTCAAAAAAAAAATTTAGAGTGATATTTACTTCTTAATCTTTGTTTTATTTTTTAAGACGGGTGTTGAATTTTTAATTGAATTATTAGTTGAAACAGTTTTATTTTCAGGAACGAGGTTTATTGACTCGGGCTTTGGCTGTTCACTCCCGGTTACCGTTATAAAATCTTTTTTTGTCCATGATACCTGAGTACCGGATGAATATGAAAAAGTCCCTGTACTCGTTGAACCTGCCCATGCTCCCTCTGTTATCTGTTGAGTCCCGGATATCGTATCAGTGTTGCCTCCACCAAGGACAAGGGTCACACTGTAGGTACCTTCATGTTCATAGGTATGGATTGGGTTCTGTTCGGATGACGTGGTTCCATCGCCAAAATCCCAGAGCCAACTACTCATTGTACTTCTTGAGAGGTCGCGGAATTTTACTGTAAGCGGGGCAGGGCCGATTGTTTCACTCGCGGAAAAATTCGGAGTTGTAGTACGGTACGTGTAATACTTGTTAATACCTCCACCCTGACCAAAAGGACATAATGGTATACAGGAAGCATTTGCGGAGGTTCCAGTAAAAGGGCAGTTGCAGGGACATGCCTCAAGATTTTTCGTAAACTCTTTTCCTGAAAATGAAGAAGACCCTGGGTCCGCAAATGCTACATCCGAAAATATAATTATCCCAAGCAGAATGAGAGCCATGAACCCAACTTTCAGAATTTGTCTATCCATCAATGTCTCCCACTAATCCAATCTTATTAAAATAATTATCTTTAGTCCTGATTAATACATCTGTTCGTAATAAATTACAATGAGTATCAGTCAGTTTTTCAAAAATGAAATTTTCATTTTCGTGCAATTGTAATATAACCACTATGCCCGACCCTTGTAGAAGGCCTTGTTCCACGTGAACTTCTCGAAAGTTCTCTTTCAATGCACTCGTACGTATTTACGTGAGAGAAGAGACTTCGTGCAGTTTCAATAACGGTAAATGTCTGTTCGAGAAAAGGCGTGTATGATGCAAAGAAACCCCCTTCTTTAAGAAGACCATAGGCATGCTGTATGTGAACCGGTTCAAGCATCATATCGAGGTGGACAATGTCAAATTTCCCTGTTGCATCAAGGATGTCGCGGGCTATCACTTCTACATTTGAAAGCCCGGCTTCTTTCATATTTTCAGCTGCAATACTTGCAAATTCAGGCCTCTTTTCATAGGTGACGACTTCTTTTGCTATTCCTCCAAAGTAAACTGCAGCGATTCCACTTCCTGTACCGGCATCAAGCACTATGTCATTACGGTTCATGCCTGTTGCCCCAATTACATAACCTATGTCTTTAGGGAGCATTGGTGCCCCGCTCCGACGAAGATGTGCAAAATGATCAGGAGGTCTGGGTATACGTAATAAAAAAGCGACTCCTTTGTGTGAAAGGACGGTATCACCTTCAGAGAGACCTATAATTGACTCAAGATCGATGTAACCAAGATCGGTCTCAAGTCTCCCGGCCCCGGCTTTCTGGTAATATTCCCTTCCACTGCCGCAGAGAAGAATCCTGTCTCCAGTTTCTATCATTCTTTCGCGAGCCTGATAATTGCTTCAGCAATGTCTCCTTTCGTTTCAGTAAGTGCAGCCCTTACCTCTTCAGGAGCGGAACCAGTCTGTTCGATAACAAGTGCGATATCAGATTCGGGAATTTCTGCCCTTTTCTCCTCAAAAACCGGATCACCGGTTATCTGATAGGACACATTCCCCTGCATTTTCATTATCGTAACCTCTGCCGAGTCAAAGATATATTGCCCTTCTGAAGTGCTGATTACTATTCTTTCAACGTTTTCAATCGGCTGTACATCCATGCCTAGCTGCTTCATCATCTGTTTCATGCGTTTTGGATTAATATTACCGGGAATCATAACTCTTCTCTCCCTTTCCTTACTTTTACGGCGACTCCATACTTAAATGAAAGCATTTCGTCCCCTGAAAGAACGGCCGAACCTGTTGCAACAAATGTATCATCCGACAATACAACAAGCACCTCATCATAAGGGCTTATTTGAGAGTCTGCATCTGTCACATGCTTTGCAAATACATTTTTTCCTTTTTTTATAAATTCCTGAAACGGTTCGGCAACTGTAACACGATAAAGTGGCGCTGGAAGCAATGAATGAAGACGGGTTGCACCTTCAAGTCCCAATGTAAGACGCCCGTCATGTGCCCTTAATGTTACAAGATGCTTCCCGTTGAGGAGGATCTGTCTCACATCACCGCTTCTGCTATGAATGACAGAACATTCATCAGTAATAAGCCTGGTCCCGATTCCACGTCCAAATTGATATTCAGCGATTCGCTGAACTCTTCGGATGCAGTTGTCCTCTGAGAATTTCATTTACACGCCCGATAAACCGCTCTTCTGATCCCTTTGATATATAAGCTCCGGCTGCAATTTTGTGGCCCCCTCCTCCCCCTCCTACTTCCTGGGAGGCCCTGCAAAGTGCATCCTGAAGATCAAGCCCCTCTTCCACCATCTGCGAGTTTGTTCTCATTGAGACTTTACATACCTCAGGCTCCTCTGGGAGTGAGCATATTACGAGGATCGGTTTCCTTCTGTTCAATTTTGATAATGCCATTCCAGCCCCAATGCCAACAATCGTATCAGGATATTTGTCACCGGTGTCGATATACTGCAGATGTGATAGTTCAGTTACCCCTGTATCGATGATATATTCAAGAAGTTCACGTATAACGGCCCTGTGGTTCGTAAGCATATACTGCGCATCCCTGTAGGCAGCTCCACGGTCTCCTCGACAGACATCTGCTCCTACTCTTGGCTTTGACCAGCGACCACAGGCATTAAGTAATGTTGCAAACTCCTGGGCATTTCTAAGAGATGTCCTCGGAGGTTCATCTGGGAACATGTAATGTTCAATGAAAAACTTATCAACCTGGACATTATTGGCAAGGAGGTACTGGATGAAGCTACTTGTAAATTTCTTCTGTTCATCAAAAGTCATATCCTCCCAGACTAAAAACCGACCATTTTCCTTCAGACGGACTCCGGTTTTCTCTATGAATTTTATTGCTGCAGACTGGTTGTTCGATATTCCTGGTATAAAAGGATCATCATGGAATGTGAGGCAAAGATATACGGGCCGTGTCGAAAGGCCGTAAAACCCTATATCCTTTCTCGCTTCAATATTGCCATAAAGGATACCATCCTCAACTATATCACGTGCCGGGCCCACAAGCCCGCCGTCCTCACGGGCCATCATGTCACCAACATTTCCGATTGTTGAGATCTTCGCAAGGTCGGTATTTGCAGAATCAATTTCACGCGCAAGCAGGTAACAGAGACCACTTGCACTCATCTTTGAATAGTTGTACTGAAGGGTGTTTACCTGGTGATAATTAATTTTACCCGGCTGACTGATATGGTGATCAAGTATCAGGACTTCGTCCAGAGCAAGACCCTTCTCCTCTAATAACTGCTGATGGCCAGCACCCAGATCTGAAAATACTTTAAATGATGAGTCTTTAGGGACTCTTGACATGGTTAATGGTTCAAGTTGTCTCACGAAGACTGATTTGATCTCAATACCTGCTCGGGAAAATGCCTGGGAAAGAATTGCCTCACTCGCGATTCCGTCAGCATCGATATGAGAAATTATTGTGATCTCTTTTTTTTCGAGGACCAGATCGCGTGCCTCTTTTATCGCAGATGCAAGGCTCATTAATTAGATAATTTCGCTTGTAAGGGGAAAAGAGATTGCACTCGTACATCAGGCATGCGGTTTTATTCATTATAGAACCGTAATTGATATTTCAGGTAATGGGATGGACTATTCATACAGAGAATTTCTGGAAACCGGACTCGTAACACCATCCAGAATGCGTGCTATTGAAATAAATGCAATGGCTCTTGGACTTTCTTCACTCCAGATGATGGAGTGCGCTGGGAGATCCATAGCTGAATATGCAAAAAAAATGTCCCCTGCAAAAATCCTGATATTATGTGGAAAAGGTAATAATGGTGCTGACGGATTGGTGGCAGCACGCTATCTTGACGGTTCTGCTGACATAGAAGTATGGTATTATGACTCAGAGAACAAATCTCCTGAATTTGAACTCCAATTCAGGTTGTTGTTATCAACATCATTACGCCTTTTCCCGTTTATAAGTAAATTTGATCTTCAGAATCTAATTAATTCGCTTTCCAGCACAGACCTCGTCATTGATGCCCTTGTAGGCACCGGTGTATCAGGTAAACTTAACGAACCCTTGAAAACATGCGTCATTTGTGTCAACGATGCAAATGTTCCGGTCCTTTCAGTTGATATCCCTACCCCTGGAATTAGGGCAACGACTATATGCGCGTTTCATAGGGCTAAAGTTGAGGGTTCGTTTACAGTTCCAATAGGAATTCCAATTGAGGCCGAAATTTTTACAGGCCCTGGAGATCTTGCCGGGATAAAGCGGAAAAAAGATTCGGCGCACAAAGGTGAAGGAGGATCAGTTCTTGTTGTGGGAGGAGGACCTTATCAGGGTGCACCGTACCTTGCAGGTATGGCAGCCCTGAGGTCAGGCGCTGATATTGTAAGAATTGCATCACCTGACAGTTACACTGAACCTGACCTGATCTATACGAGGCTCGATGGTCAGTTTTTGACGAAAGATCATATAGAAACATTGCTCCCGTATGTAGAAAGGGCGGATGTCCTTATATGCGGCAACGGACTTGGCCCGGATAGTCACGAAGCTGTCCTGGGTATTGTTTCCTGTGCAAAAAAAGCAGTAATTGATGCTGATGCTCTACGTTTACCTCTACCTTTACCCGAAGAAGTTGTGTATACACCACATTCCCATGAATTTGAGCGTATTTACGGGGTGCGACCTCCCTCCCATCCAGTTGAAAGAGCAAATATTGTCAGAAAAAAGGCAGGAAAAGGAACAGTTCTCCTAAAAGGCGAAATTGATATCATATCAGACGGGACCCGAATACGTTTTAACAGTACCGGGTGCTCTGAAATGACTACAGGAGGAACCGGTGATGTACTTGCAGGAATTACCGGGGGTTTACTATGCAGAATTTCTGCATTTGAAGCTGCATGTGCTGCAGCATATCTGAATGGAAAAACCGGTGAGATTGCAGCAAAAGAGAAAGGAGACGGATTGATAGGTTCAGATCTTATTAAATTTATCCCAGGACTTCTTTATGGAGACGAAAAAAGATGACAGAATTCACACATATTAAAGAGGGGAGGGCAGAGATGGTAGATATATCAGAAAAAACGCCCCTTTTAAGAACTGCCACTGCCACAGGCAGGATATTTCTGAAACCTGAAACTCTTGCTGCAATAAAAGGAGGGAATGTTACAAAAGGAAATGTACTTGCAACTGCGAGAGTCGCTGCAACTCTTGCAGTCAAAGCGACACCTTCTTTGATCCCGATGTGTCATCAGATTCCGATAACAAATATCACTGTTGAATTTACAGAAGAGAAAGAATCAATTTCTGTTTCAGTCACGGTCAGGTCAGTTGGAAAGACAGGAGTCGAGATGGAATCTCTTACCGGCGTTTCGACCGCACTTCTGACAATATGGGATATGGTAAAATCAGCAGAGAAAGATAAGGAGGGACAATATCCTTTTACCAAAATAAGCGATATTCAGGTGATACAGAAGTTAAAAGAGGACTTTTTATAATTTAAAGTGCATGTATATAGGAATGCGGGATCCGTCCCGTTGAGGAATGTGGCCAGATTCGGCCGAACCTGAGGTAATACAATGGTACGATCAATGTACTCATATGTGCGGGAGGCATGGCAAAACCCCGCAAAATCTCCAGTAAAAGCGCTCCTGTGGGACAGACTCCAGGTGTGGAGAAAAGAACCTGCCGTTCTGCGAATTCGCAGACCAACCAGAATTGACAGGGCAAGAACACTAGGATACAAGGCAAAGCAGGGGATTGCGGTTGCAAGAGTAAAAGTAAGGCGTGGCGGGAGAAGGACATCACGTTATGTCCGGGCCCGTCGTTCCAAGCGAATGGGTGTTAATCGGCTTACCATGGGAAAAAGTATTCAGCGAATTGCCGAAGAGAGAGCATCCAGGAGGTTCCCGAACATGGAAGTCTTAAACTCTTACTGGGTAGGAGAAGACGGAAAACAGAAGTGGTACGAAGTCATCCTAATTGACCCGCATCACCCGTCCGTTAAAAATGATCCTCACCTTGCATGGGTTTCAAATCCAACTCATAGAGGAAGAGCGGAACGTGGTAAAACAAGCGCAGGTATGAAGGGCCGCGGGATGCGTCATAAGGGACGAGGTACAGAAAAAACCAGGCCAAGCATCCGTTCTCATGCAAATCAAGGGAAATAATCTAATCTCTTCTATTTTTCTTCCTTCATGAATGCAACAGACATATGCATTCCGGATATGACCATTGATACAGAAGCAATTACAAAAATTATAAAAACTGCACAAAGATTAAAATTCAGGACACTTGTCCTTGTAACTGAAAACCCTTTTGAAACCTCATTTGGACTCACCATTATTAAAGGAATACTGGTTAAAAGTGAATCAATTGCAAAAGCAGAGTCAATGATTGAGAGATCTAAAAGACAGGACAAATTAATTCTTGTACATGCCGGTGAAAACTCATTCAACAGAAGTATTTCGTCATTTCCTGGTATAGACATCCTTTATGGAATTCACCGGGCTCCAAAAAATTCATTTGATGAAGTTATCGCACGTCTCATTGCAAAAAAAGGTATAATATTGGACCTGAGCCTTTTCCCTATAATACATGGTGAAGAACATGCGAGGCAAAATGCATTAAAAAGATATAGAGAAATATTAAAATTTCAAAGGATTTTCAGGTTTCCAATATCAATATCTACAAGTGCTGAGATATCGATTGATATGCGTTCTCCACGTGAATTTAGTGCTCTTGCTTCACTCTTCGGACTCGCTGAAAATGAACTGGAAGAGACATTTTCTGCAATAAAAAGGAGAATGGAGAGGCCTGAACCAGTAAGGTTAATAATATGAAACCCCTGCCTCCTACCTTAAGAGAGAACTACCGCTATATTCTGTATGAAATAGACCCCCCTGACACATCTTTGGAGAAAAAATACATTTATCAGACCATTGCTGAACGCGGGCGTTCGCTTATCGGAGATAATGGTTTTTCGCTTGTTAACCCCTCACTCATAATAAAGCAGGACAAATACTGTATCATAAGGTGCCGGCGTGGAGAAGAGAAGATGCTTCTTGCGATTACTGCCACCGTAACCTCTGGTTTCGGACAAGGAATTGCATTACGCCCTCTGGCAACGTCAGGAACTATGAAAAGCCTTAAAGATCGTTTCATGAAGCGAAATGGAAGGAACCAATGAGAAGGATTTTTTTGACTGAAACTAAACTATTGTGCGAGAGATAAGAAAAAAAAGGTGTGTGATAAAATGCAACCACAATACCAGATGGGATATGATCGCGCCATTACTGTATTCAGTCCGGATGGAAGACTCTATCAGGTCGAATATGCACGCGAAGCGGTAAAGAGAGGGACAACAGCCCTTGGAATAAAATACAGGGACGGAGTTATCCTTATTGTTGATAAACGAGTCAGCTCGAGACTTCTTGAAGCGACATCAATTGAGAAAATTTTTAAAATTGATGACCATATAGGTGTCGCGTCATCAGGTCTTGTTGGAGACGCAAGGTCTTTAGTTGACAGAGCGAGAATTGAGTGCCAGATAAACAAAATAACATACGATGAAAAGATCGATGTTGAAGTACTCTCAAAGAAACTTTGTGACCACATGCAGACATACACCCAGTTTGGAGGTGCACGTCCTTATGGCACTGCTCTCCTCATTGCAGGGGTGAGTGATGGCTATGCACGCCTTTTTGAAACAGACCCAAGTGGAACATTGCTTGAATATAAAGCCACAGGGATAGGTATCGGGCGTCCTGCAGTAATGAAAGTCTTTGAAGAAAAGTACGATGAAGAAGCAGACCTCGATTCGTCAGTTTCACTCGGTTTAAAAGCTCTGCATGAGGCTACTGAAGGAAAATTTGATGTTAACACAGTTGAAATCGGATCTATTGAAACAGCAAGCGCCAGCTTTAAAAAAATGAGTAAATCAGAAGTTGCACAGTTTGTTGAGAACATAGAGAGTTCATAAATTACATCCGAAATAAGATGATCCCTCTTGATAATGCAGTAGTGGCACGCCTTGAACGTCATGGACTTCGGTTCGAAGTTCTGGTTGACCCGGATAAAGCAGCCCTGATACGTCATGGTGAAGAGATAACGATAGAAGACGCTGTAGCAGCATTGCATGTATTCGAAAGTGCCTCACATGCAAGCAGGTCTTCTGATGAAGACCTGCTGAAGGTCTTTAAGACAACAAATTTTGATGAAATAGCAAAAGTAATTATAAAAGATGGAGAGATTCACCTAACTTCCGAACAGCGGAGACAAATAGTAGAGGAGAAGAGAAGAAAAGTTATCAGTTATATAGCAAGAAACGCTGTAAATCCGCAAACCGGACTACCTCATCCTCCACAGCGAATTGAAATGGCAATGGAAGAGGCAAGGGTGAATATTGACCCATTTAAAAATGTTGATGTTCTCGTCAAAGAGACGATGAAAGCGCTTCGTCCATTAATACCCATAAGGTTTCAGGAAGTCAGGCTTGCAGTTAAGATCCCTCCACTTCTCGCAGCAAAAGCTTTTAGTGATATATCAGGCGCGGCTACGATGGAGCGCGATGAGTGGCAGAATGATGGATCGTGGATATGCGTCGTACGTATCCCTGCAGGCGCTCAAAGTGAATTTTACGAGCTTCTCAACCGCATCACAAAAGGTGAGGCAGATGTGAAGATTCTCGATCAAATATATTAGCCTTGACTACAGATTTTATAAGGCATTTATCGAGCGTAACTATGGCACGATCATACCAAAAGGCAAAAGGAAAAGTTGTGGGCTCATCTGGACGATTTGGTTGCAGATATGGCCGTTTTATCAGAAAGAGAGTAGCCGAAACAGAGAGAATAAGCAGGGCTTATCACACCTGCCCCCGCTGTGAAGTAAAAGCTGTAAAACGTGAAGGTACCGGTATATGGGCCTGTAGGAAGTGTGGATTTAAATTTGCCGGCGGAGCTTACCAGCCCCAGACACCTGCTCTAAAGGTAGCCCTGCGTACAATCGAGCGCAGTATTGAAAAGACAAGGGAGTAACGATTATGGCAGGGTCTTCATATAAATGTGCCCGCTGTAAACAGAAAGTTGAGATTGATGTGAATGTACGTTGTCCTTTCTGTGGACACCGGATTCTTTTCAAGGAACGCGGAGCCGCAATAAAAGAGATCAAAGCACGTTGATCAGATTCACCCTGGAAAAATAACAATTTACTATTTAAGAAAAAAATTATGCGAAATTATGCCATCTTCAGGTTTGGGCTCACAAACCCATCACTCCTGATGCAGGCACTCATTCCTGACATTTCTCAGGAGGACTATTCACGTTCATCTGTAGAAATAAATTCGAATGACAAAGATTCGCTTATACTTACAATTTCAGCAGAGGATCTACACGCACTGCGGGCTTCACTGAATACGTGGTTGAGACTTGTAGGCGTAGCAGACGAAATATTTGAATACACAAACCAGAAATCAGGAGCTAACATTTTATGAACTCAATCCCTCCAAAAATTCAGAACCAGATAAATATGCTTCAGCAGATACAACAACAGCTTCAGAACATCCTCCATCAGAAAAACCAGTATGAAATTGCAGCAAAAGAGACACGACGGGCAACTGAGGAGATAGAACCTGTAAATGAGGATACGGTTATATTTATGAGTGTCGGGACTATTATGGTCCAGAAAAAGCGCGATGATGTGATTAAAGACCTTTCTGATAAGGCTGAAACACTTGACCTGAGGATAAAATCACTTGAAAAACAGGAAAAAGCGCTACAGTCACGTTTTGAGCAATTACAAGGCCAGATTAAACTTGCTCTTGAAGGGAAACCCCCCGCAGAGTAATAAATAACTTATTTCCCCTGGGAATTAAAAAAAATCAGGGATTTTTTTTCTGTTCACGGATTCGGTAAAGAAGATTCAATGCATTTATCATTGCTTCAGCCGACGCGAGCACAATATCGTCTCCTGATGCACTCGCATCAAAAGTAGACCCTCCTTCATCCTCAACTGCAATGGTAACATGCCCAATTGCATCAGAACCACCAGAAATGGCTTCCACCCTGAACTCCTTTAACTGAACGCGGAATGGTGACATTCCGAGAATTGCATTTAGGGCTGCATCGACAGGGCCAGTACCTGTACTGCTGTAAGTTTCTTTTTTACCATTCACAAGTGCACGGACACTTGCAGTTGGAAGTACATGATTTCCGGTCATTACTGCAAAATCTTCCAGAATAATTGTGCGTGACCCATTAGCGGTTCCAGTAACGCTATCCGCAATTTCGTACAGGTCAGCGTCAGTGATCCTTTTACCTTTCCCTGAAATAAATTTGATCTTATCAACAATCTGGTCAAGTTCCACGTCACCCGGATGAATATGAACTTCTTCAAGCATCTGGCGGACTGCATGTCTCCCTACATGTTTACCCAGGGTCAGGCGTCTTTTATGGCCTACCATTTCGGGGGTCATTATCCCGGGTTCAAATGTAGCAGAGCATGCAATCACTCCATGAGAATGTATGCCACTCTCATGTGAAAAGGCATTATCACCCACAACTGGCTGGATTGGAGGGATTGAGAGACCTGAATATCTGGAGACAAGTTTTGAAACCGGCACCAGGTGTTCAGTTTTTATACCAGTTGAGATACCTTCAATGGATTCGAGTATCATTACAGACTGTGCGAGGTCGGCATTTCCGGCACGTTCACCCATCCCATTAACTGTTACCTGCATCTGGGATGCACCTGCATTTACTGCTGCAACAGTGTTCGCTACCGCGAGTCCGAAATCATTGTGACAATGGACATCTAGCGGACATTGAACGTGAGAAAGAAGACCCGTGATAAGTTTATGCATTCTGTTGGGTGTGTATATTCCCACTGTATCAGGGACATTTATGATGGTTGCCCCTGCATCGTCTGCAGCTTTACATACATCTATCAGAAACTGTGGGTCTGTCCTTGTTGCATCCATCGCTGAGAACATACATAGGCCAATATGGTCTCGTACATATCTGATAATGTTCCCGGTTATCTCAATCACTTCTTCAGGGCTTTTCCTGATGGTATGCATCCTTTGTACTTCAGATGTTGGTATGAAGACATGGACCATATCCACATCACAGTCCAGACAGGCATCTACATCAGCCTGTACTGATCTGGACAACCCACATATCTTTGAATTGAGACCAATATGAGCAATCTCACGTACTGTGTCACGTTCTGATTCAGATGATGCAGGAAACCCGGCTTCAATAAAATGCACACCGAGGGATGATAACTCACCAGCTATCGCACATTTCTGTACCTTCGTAAATGATACCCCAGGTGTCTGTTCGCCATCCCTGAGGGTAGTGTCAAAAATAGTCACTTTACGTTTCTTGTTATCGACGGAGAAGACGATCCGCCGCAAAAACTGTCAATTGCGACATGAATAAAAGTCTACTCCGGTTTATAAATAACCTTCTGTCCGGATTTAGAATAGGTAAACAATATGATTAATATAGAATCAGGACAACATTTATAGGCACGCCCCCGCCTTAACTCAGACTGGTAGAGTGCGCGGCTGTAGTATGGATTACCGTTTTGGTAACTGCGCGGCTACCGCGATGTCCCCGGTTCGACTCCGGGAGGCGGGATATCTTATAAATCAGGCGTGACAATAAGCCCAGGTAGTGTAGCGGCCTATCATGTCTGCCTGTCACGCAGACGACTCGGATTCGAATTCCGACCTGGGCGTTAATTCTTATCAAAAACTCTTCTTTTCAGAATACTAAAAAAAGTTCTTTTCATACGGTAATTAATGCCTGACAGCCAGAGATAAGATACAAAATAGTCTCTGCTTCTGATACAATAAGACTAGAACTGATAAAAGCAGATCAGAATTTTATTTTTTCCTGGTTTACCAGAAAACAGGTTATAGAAAATTCGTAGAAAATAAAAAAAAATTGTTATTTTGGAGGGGAAGAGGAGAAGTTAATTCTTCTCTTCAACAATCCTGCTTACCTGCGCATTCCAGATACGTAGCTCATCGCTTTGATGAACTGAGTGATTTGGCCTGCTGCAGTGGTTTCAGTTGAATACGAAACATCCTCTGACGGAGTGTCTGGGAGAACTGGTAAACCTGGAGCAACAAGACCGAAGTAGCGTCCTTCAGTAATGTGAGCGCTCATACGTGCGGTAACAGTTCCAATTGCTACTGATGGAACACCTGCTACTGCATTGCTCTGTGGTCCCTTAACATTGATTGTGTACTTGAGTTCTGCTGGGACATCTGCGGTTGCTGCTACTGAGCGTGAGTACATCTCTGTTGCAATTGAAACCTGAGTCATGTCAATATCGCTTCCCATGGTGACACGGTTACAGAAGAGCGGAACATATGCGGATGCACCTGCACCAAATGGACAGAGCATAACGCTTGAAGTCAACTGTCCCTGGCCCATGTTGTCGATCATGGCTTCTTCATCTTCAACGATGCGGCTTGCTCCGCCTTCGATTGGGATGAACTCCATGTTCTTGCTTACCTTGACATTGTCCTCAATTGCTACCTGGTTTGCAGTGTTGATGGCTACAGTCTTCTGGAGAGTAGTTACACCCTGCTGAGCATTGATTGAGTCCTTGTAGGCATTGACCATTGCGATCTCACCATTTGTGCCTGGAGTCATATAGCTTGTATATGGGGCAAAAGCGCCATCTACAGACGGCCATATTGCACCAAGTGGTGGGTCGTTGATTGCTGGTCCTGTGGTCATCTGCCATGCAAGGTCATCAGTGTGGACGACGTTTCCATTTGCAACTACTGCAGTAGTTACTGATATGCCCTGGGTCTCTGGGACCTGGAAAGGCAGAACGTCTGCCGATGCAATGCCACAGATAGCAAGGAGCATTGCCATTGCGAGAATGACAATACCTGAGAATACGGTTGTTTTCATTTTTTTCCTCCTACATTTCATGCTGATACTCTCAGCATCAACCATTCTTTTTAGCTCCCGTCTTTTAATAAGTTTTCTCTATTTTCAGGATAACCAAAAAAAAAAAAGGGATATTTGGAATCATTTTGCCATATGTCTTTAAATTTTTTCGTATTTCTTGTATTAATAAGATCTCAAGGCCTGATATCATTAAATCACGCTAATTTCATCTTAAATGCAAAACAAATATGCTTAACTTATAGTGTCCCGCAACTTCTTATTAATATTCACCTTACAAAAAAATGGAGTTAAAACAGTATTCACCACCTTATCAACAGGGCAAATGCAATTATAAGTAAAATACCTGAAATAATGAAAGGTAAAGAGTTTAATCCAAATATGTCAGTCCCTTCAGATTTTTGAGTTACTTCGGTAATCTGAACATGGTAAGAGAGCGTTTTAGTAACCTCCGGTGTGCTAAACGAATAATAAGGAGTTGTTGGGCTAACATACTGCGGAAATTCTGATGCCGTAAACGTTATTGCATAACCACTTGATGAAGCAGGAGTTATAGTACTTGTAAAAGAGTAGTTTAAAGCCGAAACATTTTGTGATTTGAAACTGTTTATTCTTGTCCCGGTAGTTGCTGAAACTTCCGGTGTGAGAAGCGGAGTAACTGATACCATTGAAGTCTGAGTCAAGGATGGTGCCGCCAAAGTTATGGTTTTGTTAGGAACGAGTGAGAGTAAAAGGTCGTTAGCGCCTGAACCTGAAAGTTCCGTGTTATCATCGTCTACCAGCGAATTCACATTAAGTGTAATACCTGTTTCCCCAGCTCCAAGAGAAGACAACATTACCATCCCAAGTCTCGTATGTGCTGTACCTTTTTCAATTATATTACCAGTATCATCTGCAGACATCCAGACTTCGGGAGAAGGCAATTCAGTTCGGAGACGATTTTCAGCCCAGAGTGGGAAAAAAAGGCGTGAAACAGTAGCAATATCAGGTGAGTCTACCTTGATACTGATATTATAATGCGAGATTCCGTTTACTGCATTCTCTGCTATAATATCCACAGGCATCTGGTCTCCCGATTTTGAGAAATAAACATCAGTACCCTTTAAGATAAGTGCTGATGCATTGATGCAACAAAAGATCATAAAAAAAAAGATTATAGCAATTAAAACACTGTTAAAATGAATCTCATAATAATGACGTAATTGTACCATTATTGTACCACATCACATCTATTATGAATTATCCTCTATTTCAATCTGTGGAGATTCTTACTCTGTCTTTTAATTCTCTCTGATTCGCTTGATTGCAACACCCACTATTTCTCCCAGGTCTTCGACTCCGAACTTTTCAGAGGAAAGGACAATATCATATATTGAAAGATCATGAATGTCAATTGAATAGTATTCCATATATCTCGACGCTTCACAATTCTCCCTCTCAAGGGTAAGTCTCTGCGAAATTGTTTTATCATCCAGCAAATCCCTTGACCTGATTCTTTCTACACGGCAAGAAAGGGAGGCAGAAAGCCAGATTCGCAGGTCTGCATCCGGAATAAAATAACCGGATAAACGCCCTTCAAGAATGATTTCATCGCTTATTTCGGCAATCTCTTTTTGCCTTTCATCTATTGAAATATCAATAGAGCGATCTTGTTTTGCAAGCCTGCCAAATTCTGCAAGGTCAAGCCCACGTTCAGCTGCCATCGCCCTGAAAACTTCTCCAGCTGATACAAGTTTAAAACCGTATTGATTAGCAATATGACGTGAGAAGGATGTTGTCCCGCTACCGGGAAGTCCACTCACGGTTATGCGCATCAAATACCCCCGATATCAAGTGATTTCCTTACCACCTGACTTATCGTAAGGGAACACATCATGTACCAGAGCATCCATGCAGGCACAGGCCCAAGAACCGCGCTTGCAAGCAGACTCTGGCCAATAATTGGCATTACTATCTGGCTATGATCATGTGCAAGTCTGAAAAGGAGCCAGAAAAAAATTGGAATCGTCAGGAGCATAATAAAAGCCATGGGGGTAAACTGTTGCTTTGACATCTCCATCTGCTCCTGCATTACCCGTTCTTTTTTTGCTTCCAGTTTTTTTATCCTCTTTTCATCCTGAGAGAGCTGGGCTTCGCGGAATTCTTTTTGAAATTCTTTCATTCGCGACTGAATGTCCTGCATCTTCCTATAATCAATAGTGTATTTCTGAACTATGGAAGAATACAATGCGGTAATGGCAGAGAGGACCACTATAAGAATATAAAATGGAACATGCCACTCGTTGACAAAAGGACCAAGGAATATGTCCATTCCATTTCCGACATTGCCACGTATCGACTGATTTCCCGAGATCATCACAAGAATGAGGGCAATAAGGAGGGCTATATAACCCCCATACTTCTTCAGATTCATAAGTTTCTCACCTTATAGCTTTTACAAGATCTTCAACAGCCTGATTTAGAAGCCCGTTATGATTTTTAACAATAATTACAGTACATCCACTCATTGCAGAATATGCGGCTGCAATTGACCTGTTGAACTGCTGGTGATCCTCAATGGAACGAGAACCCTCCATGTCACGTGTACGTGATTCATCAGATAACCTGCGGAGTAGGATCTGATCACAATCAGCTTCAACAAGGACAATGCTGTCAGGTGATAAAGCCTGAAGAACCCATTGAGGCAGACCTGCCAGAAAACCCTGGGACGTCTTAACAGATGCATGAGTGTCAACAATAACATTCCCATCAATATTACGGATATTCTCGGCAGCTCTTGCCTGTAGTTCTTTTTGTATTGATCTATCCAGGGTCCTCATCTGGTCACGGTCTTTTACGAGCTCCTCCTTTTCAGCCATCTCAAACATGAAAGTACCAAAATTGATACTTTGAAAGGGAATCCCTTCATTCATGAGGTTTTCGATAGCGCCCGTAATTACGGTAGTCTTGCCGACTCCCGGAATCCCGGTTATCACCACTTTTTTGCCCTTCATTTCCTATTCCTTTCCAAAGAATGTACGCATGAATGGATACATCTCCATAATCTGCTGACTGGCAATCTCCTCATAGAGACGATAAGTTATGCTCACAGTAAGGAGGAGTCCGGTACCACTGACCTGACCTATAACCCCGAAGAGATTTGCGACAACAGACAGGATGCCAATAAAAACCCCACCAATTACAGTCACTCTGGGAATATATCGTGAAAGATATTTCTCAAGGACCTGGGGGTTTCTCCGGTACCCGGGAATTGAGAGCCCTGACATCTGAATCTGTCTTGCAACATCTTTCGAGTCAAGACCTGCAGTTTTGATCCAGAACAAAGCGAAGATAGCTCCTCCAACTATCATGAAAATCATATCAACACCAAGCCTTATGAGTACCTGCCATGGCGGGTGTCCAAGATCAGTAACCCACCACATCCATTGTGAAGGCCCGTTGATTGGAGCAAGATAATACATTAACCCACTTTGAGCTGCTGTGCCCTGGTATGTTCCAAGAATCGTGACTCCAATGTTATAGAGGAACAGCCCTACCATCTGGATATTAGCCTGAAGCACACGAACGAGGATCATAGGGAGAACACTGGCGTAAATAAGTTTTACAGGAAATTTAGACCTTGCTCCTCTTACCTGTGCATGTGCGAGAGGGATTTCAATCCGCATAGACTCGACATACACGATTACAAGGAATATGACAATGGTAGTTATAAAAGCCAGCAGATCCGCTCCAAAGTACTGCACATAGCTTGCGCCATCCATTCCTATAGCTATTAGACGCGGGAAAAATCCCACAGGATATAGATCTGTAGCCGGGTGCCAGTTGATAAGACCGTTAACAATCGCCTGAGATATCCCTGCAATGATAAATAGTCCTACTCCTGAACCGATACCCCATTTTGTGACCACCTCGTCCATAAGAAAGACGAGAAAACCTCCTGCGCAGATCTGAATAAATATAAGAAACGACACTGCAAAGAGATTGCCACCAAAGAAAGTCTGGGCAATCACGGGGTCAGGACGTAGAAAACCTCCAATAAGGTTTGGGAGTGCTTCAATTATTATCATTACAATGATAAGGATCTTCTGAAGACCCATGTACATGACCTGTCCACGCATGTCAGAAGTATCAAGCTTAATAATATCTGCACCCTTGAGAAGCTGAAGCACAATGGATGCTGTAACAATAGGTCCTATACCAAGGTGCATGAGCGAGCCATACGCACCTGCAAGCAATGCTCTCCAGACTGAGAACATGTCCATTGATTCAGTCGAAAGACCAAAAAGTGGTACATTTGTCAGGGCAAAGTAAAGAATCAGGACCGCAAGCGTCCACAATAACTTGTTTTTGAAGTGGACATGCCCTTCAGGAGTCTTTACCGCGGGCATTGCGGCAAGGATTGGTTCCATTCTATCAAGAATTTGTCCCATTTTCTCACCTGATTTTTAGGGGGTCAGATATTGACCGCCTGACCACCAACAGCCTCAATCTTCTCTTTAGCCCTTTCTGATAGTGATGGTGCAGAGAGATTTATTTTCCGGGTTACCCTTCCTCCTCCAAGCACCTTGTCATAACCTAATAAAGATACATCGATATGCACGACGCCCCCTTCTTCTTTCGCTTTTCCAGAACTGATAAGTGAAGGGATCATAAGGTCAAGATTCCCGATATCTATTACATTCAGAGTCTCTCTCGCAGTTTTAAACCCATTCTTGCCAAAAACTCTTCCTTCAAGCAGATAGTACTTGACAAAATGATGTTTACAACCACCAGAGTGGCCTCTACCGCCACGATTTCCTGCTCCGCGACGGTTTTTATGTGTTCCTCCACCGCATGTCCTTGAACCACGGTACTTTGCCCGTTTGCTTACTGGCATTGAACTCACCTCATCCTGTATAGCAGACTGTTGATTGCACTCCCGTGATAACCAAGTGAGCCGCCCTGCTGATACGTTCTCTTTGTGGTCTTATGGCCTTTCCGAGGGGGATGAAGTCTGAGAACCGGTTTTAAACCAGGAAGATCATTCATCCGGACCGCTCCTTTCGTAATGGCATCTGCAAGTTCACTGATACTCCCAAAAGTCGAGTTCTCTTTCACATACTCATCAGTCAGGGGATCGTTTCCTATTATTCTGCCACGTGTACGGAGAAGTGTTTCAAGAGTATTAATTTCAACTTCTCCATACGCCACATAGTCCTTTACTTTCCGGATCATTCCAAGTATTGCCGGGTTTTCCGGAAGTAGTACGCAGTGGTTTATGTGATGAAGACGGAGCATTTTAAGTGTGTCCTTAATCTCCTTGTTTGTATTTACAACACCACGTATCTGAACGACTGCATACATCACTCATTCCCTCCAATACGGATCATATTTGTTGCTTTAAGCGCATTGAAGGTGGCTTTTGCAAAGTTGATTGTGGTTCTTGTCTGTCCCCTGGATGAGGCCCAGATATCCTTAATCCCTGCAAGTTCAAGTACCTTCTTTGCGATGTCACCTGTAACAAGCCCTACACCCTGTGGAGCAGGATTAAGGGTTACCCTCACACTTCCGGCTGAACCTTGTACCTTGATTGGGATTGAATGGACAGATTCGCAGTCACATTCCCAACTTCCACAGCCACGTTGTACCTTGATGAGATTGGTCTTTGCATGGAAGATTGCCTTTTTAATTGCGTCTCCTACCTGAACGTCCTTGCCCTGACCAAACCCGATATATCCATTCTTATTTCCTACCACTACTACAGCACGAAATTTAACACGCCTTCCAGAGTCGGTCATCCGCTGCACCATCTTGATGTCCAGCACTTCATCCTGCAGGTCAGGAAGGAAGAAATCGACAATTTGTGGCTCTTTTATTGGCCGGCCGCTTTCAAGAACCTGATCGATATTCGTGATCTCGCCTGTTGCGACCTTTCTTCCAAGACCGGTCAGAGGGATCCACTCTATTTTTTCGACTGGCATCTCACTTCAACTCCTTCATTATGGAATCAACTGTCGCTTCAACGTTACTGACGAGTCCTGCTGCACGATCTGGTGCATATGACGCAATATGCTCTCCCCGGAGCCTGCTCTCGTCAGGGAGGATCGACTCATTATGCGGTACATCAAGACCTGAAACGACTGCTCCTTTTAGTGCTGCAAATACCTTTGCTCCATATGTAGCCCTGTTAAGCCCTATGTCAAGAACTGCACCACTATATTCGTTATTCAATGCTCTAACTCCAAAGAGAATACCTGTCAGGTATGCTGCCGGTGTGCTGGAGCAGGAACCTTCAAATCCAAATTTTTTCAATTCAATTGAATTTGCAGAGACAAGGGTCTTGTCGCCTTCTGCTTCAGCCCTCACAAGCTGGATGATAATGTAACGGTTGGTCTTTCTAACAACCATACGCGGCTGTTCTGCAACGACAAGCTTGGATCTCTTATAATAATTCGTCTTTCCCTCTCTCCGTCTCCGGAATGGAACAAAATACCTTGGACCTGATGCCATGGTTAAGCCCTCCCTGATGCTGCGCCTTCAACATGCGCCTTGAGGTGAGATATGCTCCTGAACTGTCCACCTGCAGACCTGCGATACAAAAGCCGGTAGGTATGGCGGTCAATAGTCTCTGCTTCACGCAGTTCCCGCAGGGTTCTCCTTATTGCACGGATTTTATGTACCCATACCGTCTTTCTTGGGTTTCTGGCTCCTTTTGCCCCTCTGCGGCGGCCAGGACCTTTACAGTGCCCATATGAACGCTTTGCAATCTTCTCACGGGCTCTGCCTCTGCTTACGCCTTTTTTCTGGTGAGCTTTTATCACGCCGTCGGAGATAAGCTCCTTAACAGCTGCCCGTGTTATTGCTCCTTTAATCTCAGTAGCCTGCTCAGGATCAAGCCAAAGACGATTTAAACCACAACCAATTATGGATGCAGCCATTCTTCTCTGGTTGTAAAGGTCGCTCATTCCTTCACCTCCTTGTTTGCCGGGGGATTCAGGACTTTTAAACCTCTCTCAAGTGAGACTTCGTAAATTGATGCCCTTTTTCGTCCTCCGACACTGCCTGCAATTCTGATTGCAGTCTGTGACTTGTCTATTCCCTCCAGGTCGTCAAGGTTTGAGACAAGGACCTCATAATAACCGCTTGGGTGCATCGACCGTATTGCAAGCGGACTCCCATATCCTGGTGTGGGGAGTGGCCCTTTTGCTTTCTTATGCTTCCGTTGTTTGTTATGAAGTCCGCGGGGACGTCTCCAGGAGGAGGATAACTGGGACTTTTTTCCAAATCCATCCCTCTTAAACCTCGCACGCCGCTTTGTCCGCTCGGTGAGAAGTCTCTTCTTTTCATCTGCCATTTCGTGCTTCACTCCCTCTTTATAATATAGATGCCGTCCTGAAAGACACGGGGGTCACGGTTACGGATCTTTGTTGCATGCTCAATATTTGCAGCAGAGAGGCCCACTAACTCTTTATTTATCCCAAACAGGACAATTTCTTCATTTCCGACCTTGGCAGAAACACCAGGCTCGATCTTTGCAAATCTTGACTTCTTTTCACCCAGGAAATTATGGATCTCAAGTTCATTTCCAATAAGTTTCAGCTGAATAGGAAAATGATTGTAGACCACTTTCATATGGTACTCAAATCCATTCTCAACACCTTTACACATATTTGCAATATGTGCGGTAATGGTTCCGACCATTGCCACAATCAATTTCTTCGTGCTTTCGGTGGAGATTATTACTTCCCCTTCTGAAACTGACATAACTACCCAGGGATACCTGAAATCTCTTTTCAGCTCTCCTTTGGGACCTGAAATTTTTATCGTATTTCCGGTTATCTCAGCTTTCACAGAAGGCGAAAGTGTAACATTTCTTGTTGCCATTTTTTACGCACCCTTAGAATACGTACCCCAGCAGTTCTCCGCCAATACCTTCCTTACGTGCCTGCTCATGTGACATTACGCCTTTAGAGGTCGAGATTATCAGGATCCCGAACTTTTTCGATGGCAGGTACCGGGTCTCCCAGTATTCCATTTCATCCAGTTTCACAGAGTACCTGGGAGTAATGGCACCACATTTATTTATCCGGCCATTAAGGATGACCCGGAACTGGGACCCTCTTCCATCCTCGATAACGTCATAACTCCTGATGTATTTTGAATCCTGCATCACCTTAAGCATCGAACCAAGAAGGGTACTCGCAGGTTCTACGATACACTCAGGCTTTCCGATATCGCCAGTATTTTTAATAGTAGTCATTGCATCCGCAATTGGGTTCAAACGTGTCATTTTTCGAATCCCTCCTTAGCTCATCTTTTTGAACCCAAGTTTACGGGCCCATTCACGGAAGCACTGCCTGCAGAACATGATCTGGTAGCGTCTGACGAGTCCCTGCTTTCTTCCGCACATTTTACACTCATTCGCACCGCGTCCGAACTTTTTAGTCCTCACACCAGCCATTTTACTGCACCTCCACATCATAGGATGATTTGAGATATTGCTTCGCATCAGCCGTATTAACAACCTGTTTCTGGGGAATAGCACGTCTCTCAGTGAATCTTCGCACAATACGAATCCCTTTCCTTGCAAGGACCACATTTATGTCCATTCCATAGATGCCTATCTGGGGGTCATAAGACATCCCAGGGTAATCTGTATGTTCTTCAATACCAAAAGAAAAGTTTCCGCGTTTGTCGAATAAATTCTCTGAAATTCTCTTGTTCAATATCCCTAGCGAGGTCTCAAGAAATTTTACGGCGGTTTCTCCACGAAGTGTAACTTTACATCCTATCGGTGCACCTTTCCTGACTCCCCAGGCTGGGACTGTGTGCTTTGCAACACTTCGGACAGGTTTCTGGCCGGTAATGGACTTTAAGATCTCTTCTGCCTTGACCAGTTTCTCTCCGCTCTCTCCGACACCCATATGGACAACGACTTTTTCAACCGTTATTTCACGCATTGAGTTCATTCTTCAATCCCCCAATGTGAGAGTGCAGGAGTGTCACGGCCTACCATGATGATGTATGATTCAATTGTGTCAAACCTTTCACCCTGCTCATCTTCAAGAATTACCCTGTTTGAAACACTGCTGAGAACAGTCTCGATCGAGACAACTCGTGCAATCTTTCCAGAGTGTTTTCCTCCGATGATCATTGCCATGTTTCCAACGGCGTATGGGAAGTGATCAAGAATTTTTAAACGGCTTTCAGGTTCAAGAGAGATAACAATCGAGTCTTTTGATTTGTAGGAGTTGTCAGCAATTACATTTGTTCCATCACGGAGATTGAGCTGGACTCCACCACCTTTTATTGTTGTCTTGTTATTGATTCTGCAAAGCCTTGTCTTTGCTGATTCTGAATCTATCTCAATTGTCTTATGCCGGCCCTGCTTATCACGCAGGATTCTATAATATTTCCCGATTTTTGGAATTGCGATTATATCAAAGATCCCAATACCCAGTTTCGGGTCTGTTGCGACCCGGCCATTTACAAGAACCACCCGGTCGTTTAAAATCTGTTTGACTTCTTTTAGATTTCTTGCAAATCCCATCTTGTCACGTAACCAGACAGCAAGCGGTATTGCATTTGCGTTGTGTGGTCCGGGCGAGGTCTTGAGAATGAATTTTCTGATCTTTTTTGGTATCTGCCACGATCCCGGAGCATTTAGTCTTTTTAAATGATCTCCCATGATTATTTCACCTCAATCTTCTCTTCCCGGCGTTTATCCTTCAGGTTCAGTTTTGTTATCTGAACATTGGAGGGATCAACTGGTCTTGGAACTTCAGTACCGTCAGCCTTCTTTATAAAAACACCATGAACTATGATTTTCAGTGCTCTCATATCCACTTCGTCGACCAGACCTTCAGTTCCCTTGTGGTTCCCACGGTATAATTTTACTGTATCGCCTTTTATTACACGCATATTTCTCTTTTTATATTCCTCGCGTAATGCAAGTGACAGGGGTGCACGGAGAAAACGCCCACGTACATGATTTGGGGCAGTAAACCTGGATTTTCTCTGTTTTCTTGGTTGTTTACTTATAATCCTCGTCATTGATGCACCTCACACAATAATTGTTGCCATTGACCCAAGCTTTGGAAACCTTTCTGCAACTTCACGTGCTATAGGCCCCTTAATCTCAGTCCCTCGTGGTTCATTCTTCTCATCAACAACAACAACTGCATTATCCTCAAATGAGACCCTGATACCGTTCGGCCTTCGAAATTCTTTCTTCTGACGGATAACTACAGCTCTTACAAGCTTTTTCCTCATATCAGGAGTTCCTTTCTTAACTGATACGGTTGCGAGGTCCCCGAGACCCATCTTTGGTTGTCTTCTCCTTACACCATGATAACCAAAGACAGAGACTATTTGAACGACACGTGCACCAGTATTGTCAGCACATATCATCCTGGTACCAGTGTGAAGGGCTCTTGGGATTTTTGACTGTTTCGCCTTCATTCTCCCTTCACCTCCACAACAACAAAAGTTGCAGTCTTTGAAAGAGGTCTGCACTCAGCAATTGAGACCAAATCCCCGGGTTTAACGTTCAGGCAGGGTGGGTTATGTGCATGAAGTTTTTTACTCCTCTTCTCATACCGCTTGTATTTTCTCACGTAATGGAGATAGTCCCGCTGGACTACCACTGTATCCATCATACGGTCGCTCACGACTTTACCGGTGATCACCTGGCCGCGCACCGGTAAACTGCCATGAAACGGACAGTTAATGTCGTTACACTCCTTTTCCGGGAATGGAACATCCAATCCTATATTTCTTGCCATTATTTATTCCTCACATTCTTCAGACGCAGGTTTACCCGCTTTTCGGGTGACATAACAAGAGCCGACCCCGATACCTCAACTTTCCTCCCATCAGGTAATTTTACCTGGAATATTGCATATCGCTTTGGAACCATGCGACGTTTGTCTTCTGAATTTATCAGGAACATCTGCCTGGTCTCATCAATAATTGTACCCGATATCCCTTTGTGCGTTGGGTTTGGGGCCGAAAGAACATCGGTGAAAAGGCCGATGAACTCGTGCCGGAGGATATTTGAGGGGAGTATCATCTACTGCAGCCTCTGGTTTTTTTCAGTCATCATACGGGCGATGGTCCTGCGAAGTTCGCGGATATGCCCCGGATTTTCCGTGGCACCTCCAGCACTCACTTTCCCATAATACTGCAAGAGTTCCAGCCTTAGTTTGTCTACCTGTTCTGTAAGTTCAATGTCACTCATCTGGTGAATCTCACGAGTCCGGTAAATTGCCATTCACTGATCCTCCATCTCTTCTCCATTGATATCCTCTTCGATTATCTCTTCTTCAAGGATTTCATCTTCAATTTCATCGCCGATTGTTGTTACAGTCAGGGGAACCACTGTCGGTCTGGGTTCTTTTCGTTCACGGATCTCAAAGTGGTCAGGGAGTTTTGATCCGGGTGGGATAATCTTGACCTGGACACCTATGACCCCGAGTTTCTTTATTGCAACCGCAAACCCTTTGAGTACAATAGTGTTCACAGGTTCGCCGCTATGTTTCACATAGCCATCAGAGAATTTCTGAATACGGGCCCTCGCTCCTGTCAGCTTTCCGGCAATAACAACTTCACAGCCAAGTGCTCCTGATTCCATCACTCTTCTGATTATCGAAGTGCCGGCCTTCCGGAAGTACCAGCCACGCTCAAGAGCGTTCGCAAGTCTTTCGGCCATAATCTGGGCATTGAAACTTGGGTTCTGGACCTGTTGTACCTCAATTTGTGGAGATTCCACTCCGAATTTTGTATGAAGGTCCTGGGTAAGCTGGCGGACGAGTTTACCCCCTTTTCCGATGACAATTCCAGGCTTTTCAGCAAAGATTGTTACCTGAGTTCCAAGTGGAGTCCTCTGGATATCCATTCCACCATATCCTGCCCGCTTGAGTTCTTTCTCCAGGTGTTTCTCAACCCTGACCTTCCGGACACCCTCTGAAACAAATTTCCGCTCTATTGCCATTTCACTCCACCTCGCGTGCAACTATCTCGATATTCACACTCTCCTTGTGTTTTGGACTTGCCCTTCCCATTGCACGCGGAAAGAAAGCCTTGACTGTCCGTCCACGGTTTGCAGACGAATGTACAATCTCAAGGTTTTCCTGGTCAACACCTGAAAACTCAGCGTTCTTCTTGAGATGAAGAAGGAGTCTTTTATAAGCAAGTGCTGCCTTCTTGGGAAACCTGCCTGAAGGGCAGCCAGGAAGATCTTTCTTATGAGCTATATTTCTTCTGAATGTCCTGAATGGGATTGCTTTCTTTGCAGCAATAACTAGATCAAGGTAATCGATCATGTCATTGACTTTTTTATGGCGGATAAAACTCGCAATCTCAATTGCATGTTTCGGAGAGATTGGAAGTTCATTTGCCTTGCCCCTGACATAATTGGCCCCGTCAAATTTTTGAGAATATTCTGTTCGTCCCATTGCAATCACTTCAGAGGTACATATTTACTTGACCGAGTGGCTCCGATACCCGCACTGCCATGCGATACCCGTCTCCTTGTGAGTGAAAATTCACCAAGATAGTGAAAAACTGCTTCAGGTTGAATTTCCACTTTGGTAAATTCCTTGCCATTGTAGATCTCAACCTCTTTCCCTACCATTTCCGGGAGAATGACCATATCACGCAGATGAGTCCTGACTTTTGTACTACCGGCCCGAAACCTTGCAAGAAGGTGTTCTTCACCTCTCGAAAGTCCACGGTTAATCTTACGCCTTACACGACATGGCATGATTGGAATTAATTCACTCATTGCCATCTCCTTTAAATCGTCAATACGGTGACCATGGAAGGTGAACTCCTCCCTCCTTCTCGGCAGCCGCTTCTGAATTTTCTTTGCCATACATGATCACCTATTTCTTTCCTCTTCCTGTCTTTCTCGCTGCCATATGACCCACTGCTCTTCCGGGAGAGGTTCCACGTGCTACGGTTTTTGGCCTGCCCGGGTGCTGATGCCCTCCGCCACCAAAAGGATGGTCGATGACATTCATTGCCACACCTCTGACACGTGGCCAGTTCGAAGCAGTATTACGCATTTTATGGAACTTGTTTCCTGCCTTTACAAACGGTTTTTCACCGCGTCCTCCACCTGCGACAATACCGATTGTCGCTCTGCAACGGATATTGAACCACTTTGTTGCTCCGCTCGGCATCTGGACTGCTACCTTCTCATCGGTTTTGTCAAGGACGATCGCCTGAACGCCGCTGGCCCTGACAAATTTTCCACCGTCGTTTGGTCTGGCCTCGATATTACAGATATAGGCCCCTGTCGGAATTGCTCCGAGTGGAAGTGTATGCCCGTTTTTTACAAGGGCTTTCGGACCCCATGCTATAATATCACCTATACCGACTCCTTCAGTGACGAGTGAATATTCTTTTGAGCCGTCTTCAAGTTTTACAAGTGCAATAGGTGTGTGTCGGGCTGGATCGTGCTCAATATCTATAACCTCGCCTGTAACCGTCTCCTCACCTGAACCGAAGTGTTTCAGCTGGGCTTTATATCTGTGAGAGGGGACCCTGTATGTCGGACCTCCCTTTCCTCGGCTCTGTGTTGTAATTCTATGTCCCATAACTCACACCTACATGATTCCAAGGCGGCTTAAGATCTCTTCAGCTGCCTTTGAGTTTTCAAAACTTACTATAGCCTTTTTTTCGTTTTTTGTTGTCATTATCGTTCGGATTTTTGTCACTTTCTGACCGAACGATTTCTCGATATCCCGCTTGATCTGTTCCTTTGTTGCGCCTGGCTGGACAAGAAACTGAATTTTGCTCTCGTTTTCAAGCATCATGGAAGCTTTTTCTGTGACAAACGGATTTTTCAGGATCATATTTTACCTCCCATCTTCTCAAGAGCTCCCTTTGTCCAGATAGTAAGGCGTCCTGCCTGTGTACCTGGGGCCAGAAGTTCTGTATTCAGTTCATTAACCGTGACAGCATCGACACCTGCAAGGTTGCGGGCTGCTTTCAGAGGTGAATCCGCAGTTACAATAAGGACAGAAGTCCGCTGTTTATAACGGCGTCCACGCATTTTTCCTCGGCCTGCACGGACTTTCCTGCTAGTACGGGAACGCTCAACATCCAGGTAAACACCAATTGCATTGAGTGTTGTTACAACATCCTTTGTCCGCAAAAGTTCTGAAAAACGGTCTTCCAGTACAATCGGAAGCTCACAGCTGAATCTGTGACCTCTCAGCCTGACTAGTTCGTCACATGAACTTGCAGCAATAGCCGAACTGAGAGCTTTTGCATTCTCTTTTTTATTGATTCGCCTTACAATGATCTTCTGAACCTTCGGCGGATGTGCTTCGCGCCCTCCTCGTGCCTGAGGGACTTTTACTGCTCTTGAGCCGTTTTTAAGACGCGGTACATGAGAAGCACCCCTACCACTGCCCCACCCTAAACCTGAATTGTTGATTCCGGCATAGGGATTTGTTCCATGGGGCTGACGACGTCTGCTCTGAATCGAAATAACCGATTTTTTAATGAGGTCGGGGCGATATACCTCTCCAAATACGGCAGGAAGATCTATCTCGCTATCAAATTCACCATCAATTCTCTTTACATTTGCCTTCATTCATATCACCCCTGTTTACTTTGGACACTGGTGTATTCAATAACCGGAGAGCGTACCACATGTTCACCAAGCCTTATTGCAGGCCTTATTCGTATCAGACGCTTTGCCGGGCCGGGAACGGAGCCTTTAATGAGGACATAATTGTTTCTGATCTCACCATAATGCAAAAAACCACCATTGGGTGTGATATCTGCTCCGTTTTCACCTATCTTCAGGACTCGTTTATTGAATTCAGTCCTCTGTTGGTATCCCATCTGACCCATCTGGGGCACCTGCCAGCGTACGTGGTGAGGGTTCCATGGTCCAAGACAACCGATATGCCTCTTCTTTCCGCCACGTGAATGTTTTCGCTTGCGGAGCATAATTCCCCAGCGTTTTACCGGTCCCTGTGTCCCTTTGCCGGTTGTAATAGCAGTGATGTCGGCATAACTGCCGGGCTCAACGACATCATTTACTTTTATATCTTTGCCTAGTAGAGAAGTTGCATATACAAATTGCTCCGAAATGGTCCCGCCTGCAACTTTAACTTCCATAAGATCAGGGACTTTCTTTGGAACACCTGTAATCAGGTCAGGCTGAGTATACATCAGAGCGTACACTTCAACGACTTCTCCTGATTCAATCCTCTTTTCGATCTCTTCCTTGGCCTTTGCCCATTGAGCTTTCTTTGGAAGGTTAATCCTTCTTCCAAGCTCATGTTTAAGGTTCTCTGCCCAGATCTCTGAAAGTGGCCTCTTGCCATAGGTGTCAGAGGTATAAAACCTGACAGCAGCTACAAGCATTTTTGGCACTTCAACTACAGTCACGGGTACCATAAGCTCCTTTCCTTCAGTAGGACTATACTTATGGTCATCAACCATGACGATGTGGGTCATTCCAACCTTATATCCTGCAAAACCCATGAGTTTGGGCTCGCCTGAATATTGAGGCCAAGACTGATACTTTGGAACAGGGCTCTTCGCACGTTTTCTTGGACTATACGCAAGAGAACCCCTTCGTGGTCTGTTTATTTTTGGCATTTACCTATCAGTCCTTAAATTTTTCCTGTTTTTTGAAACCAGACGGTCCCTGAATTAACCGAGATTCAGTGTGAGGAGTGAAAAAAGTACATATTCAGCGCTCTTTGCTTTTATGGCAAAGTTGTCCCATATTCCATTACCCGGAAAATTTTGGGATATTCCTGATTAGCACTCTCACAATTTCCTTTTCACCAGTCTCTCTTAAGAGATCCTGACCTTTTATGCTGATAACAGAGAAACTCTCCGTATCCCGGGCACATTCCATTAAGGGATGGCGGCCCTCGCAGAGAGGTCAGATCCTACATACTCAACCCTTGTGGTGCTCACAATTTTTCCAGAAGCATTAAATCCGGCATGATATCTGCTATATTATACGGGATATCATATCAACCTCTGAAAGGGTGTGCATAAATTTGGGACTCATAAGATTAAAATAGTTACGACTGCTTTTTCAATAAAATCATTGAACTGGCTCATCTTGATTATGCAGTATAAATAAACCCGTCATTTGAGAGATAAATTTCAATTGGTTTCTTTACACGCCTGTGTTGAAAACGATCAGGGTGCGAGTCCCTTATCCGCGCCATAAGCTGTATGCTATCGAATTTGACTTTAATCCCAATTTCTTCTGCTTTGCGGTAAATTTCTTCAATAGAATCACTAATATCCGAATCAGTTTCAATAGAACAGAGGTGGTGACTGTCGAGTGAATAATAGAAGTCTATTGCCTCACGGGCCTTGCGGATATTATCCATGGCAAGACGCTCAATTGTACAAACGTTCGCTTTTGAAGTTTTAATTATGTCTGCTATCTCCTGCTGGGTCAGGCCCTCTTTCCTGTACCGAAGTACTTCCTTCTGCCTTTCAGTTAGCATATCCTAATCCTTCTTTCAATTATGTGTTTATAATTTAAAGAATTTCAGTCAATAATTAAGAAATAATTAAGAAAATCTTTCTTACTGAATATTATCGGTCTACTTGTTATTAGAGAAAACAGTTTCAAAATGTTTATATCCGTAATTCGCGAAATAACAAGCTGAAACGAGGTATAAAATGGTTGTAAAAGTTGGAATTGCAAAACTTGGAAACATCGCAAGTGGTGTTATGGGAGAACTCCTCCTCGATGAGCGTGCAGACAGAGAAGATGTTCAGACGTTCATGGCAACGAGCGGAACAAAACTTCAGCCTGAAGATATCGACAGAGTAGTCTCCAACATGAAGGCCTGGAAACCTGACTTTGCTATCGTCGTCTCACCCAATGGTGTCCTCCCAGGCCCAAAAGGTGCACGTGAACAGCTCCTTGCGGCAGGGATTCCCTGTGTAGTTATCACAGATGACATTACCACAAAGAAAGAGGAGTGGGAAGCACTCAAGGCAAGTAAATTTGGATATATCATAATGAAAGCAGATGCCATGATTGGGGCAAGGCGTGAATTCCTTGACCCTGTAGAAATGGCTGACTACAATGGTAACCTTGTAAAAGTTCTTGCATTAACTGGAGCATTCAGAAAAATGCAGCTCGCACTTGACAAAGTTATTGACCAGGTGAAGGCAGGAAAATCAGGCGACGCTCTGGAACTTCCAAAAATTGTAATGACATCGGACAAGGCAGTTGAAGCAGAATTCACGAACCCCTATGCTATGGCCAAGGCTCGCGCAGCCTACGAAATTGCACAGGCTGTTGCAGGAGTGAATGTCAAGGGTTGCTTTATGACTAAAGAGTGGGAAGCATATATCCCAATAGTAACGAGCGCGCATGAGATGATGCGTTGTGCTGCCATACTCTGTGATGAAGCGCGTGAAATAGAGAAAGGTTGTGACGCAGTAATCCGGAAACCACACAAGAAAGATGGTGTACTCGTAGCAAAGACTAAACTCATCAGCAAACCAGAATAAAATTCTTTTTTTAACCTTTTAGTGCTCTGAAACTCCGTCCGAGGTCTTCGGGCAATGTCATTATAACAGGTTCATTGTGGAGTCTTTCCATATATGCACTGTCACTTGTTCCAGACGGGCTCGGGTTTATCCGCGCAATCATGGATAGAAATGCATTGAAACCGCAGTTTTTTCTTTCCTCTTTATCAAAATAAAGAGACATATTAAACGCAAAAGAACCTGAATCATTGTAGAGTTCTATAACCCGTCTTATTCCTGAAGCAAGAGTTTCAATATAGGAAGGAAGATGTGAAAGATGTGTAAACGGGAGCATCGCACGTATTTCACGTTCGCCGACTGGCACTGGATGAGCATACCAGAATATTTCATCTCCAAACAGAAAGCGTGGAGAGTCCTCTTCATGACCAATAACATAATCCCTGTAGCAGAACCCATGGTTCCAAAAAAATTCCTGCTCACAGGAGAGATAACGTTTAACAAAATGAGTAGGTCTTGGGTCGCAAATCCCCTGCATATGAGGATGAAGTATACTCGCACCTGCCGAAGGCAGATAATTCCAGTTTATTGACGGAAAACCTTCGATATTTTTTAATGATTCAAATTGACCATGCAAAGCATCTTCTACCTGCTTTTGGGAGAATACAGACACGATATGATCTGATGAAACAATTGTTACAGTATGCCACACGGAAAAAGGAAATAGGTTGGGGAAGGTCAGGCTCTCTCCAACCTTTATTCGTTTACCATTGGAGAATACGGGGGTAACTTTTTCACGTAAATCCAGGCAAAAAGGGCAATTTCCTCCATCCTCCGGTAAAGATAAGCCATGGTCTATCCCCCTCTCTATACGTTCAGGACTTATCCGGCAGGAGTGACCTGTTAGATCCTCCTCCCGATAGAGGAGTGTGTTCGTATCTGTTGAGTAAACACGTTCAGAGAACATGAATAAGGGAAATAACTCTGAAAAAAGGGGGGAATTATACGATATATTTCCCAAGCAGACGGATTGAAGTGGTCATGTCCGGACCGAGTGGTGATCCAAAGATGATCTGTGTAACCCCTGCCTTCATGAGGTCTTCACACTTCTGCTTTACAGTGTCAGGTGTGCCTGCAATTGTAAATGCATCGATGGTCTTGTCATCAACATTCTCACCTGCTGTCTTGAAATCGAATTTTGCAAGTGCAGACTTGATTGTTGCTACTTTGTTCAGGTCAAGGCCATGACGGTTGAGAAGGTCTGGTGGCGATCCTGCTGCAATGAATGCCGCAACAATTTTTGCTGAATTTCTTGCTTTCTTCTCGTTCATGTCAATTGACATGGCTGTATATGCACCAATATCAAATCCTTTCTTTCCGACTGCTTCGCAAGCCTTTTTGATGATTGGTATTGCTACTTCGAAGTCCTTAGGATTTGATGCATTGATAAGTGCTCCATCGCCGACTTTCCCTGCGAGTTCAAGAACTTTAGGACCTTGTGCACCAACGTATACGGATATGCCCTTCTTACCTGGAAGATTGACACCAGTAAGTTTTGCACCTGAATATTTGAAGAACTGGTTCTCAGGTGTGGTGGTCTCTTCACCAGTACATAGTTTCCTTATCACGCTGATAGCTTCCTCAAGCCTTGCTACCGGCTTTTCAGGGTTAATTGCAAGCTTTGGAAGTGTTGACAAGTCACCTGGTCCGATACCGAGCACTGCACGGCCATCGGAAATTTCATTCAATGTGCAGATAAATGATGCCATTGCTGCCGGTGTGTCAGTAAAGGCGTTCATTATCCCTGGTCCCATCTTGATCGTTGTCGTTGCCTGCGCAATTGCTGCAAGTGTAGGATAGCAGTGGCGGTTATTATAGTGGTTGGTTATCCATGCAAAATCAATATCTTTTGACTCAGCAAGTTTACAATAATTGACTACCTGCTTGACGTTTACGTTTCCTGGTACAAACTCTATTCCATAACTCATTTTTAATTCACTTCATCTTTTATTATAGTTGGGAAATTTAAATAGATTGTTATTTTGTTTTCATAATGATCGCCTTTTTCCCCTGACGACGCGAACATATTTACTCATATTTCCTGATTATAGGAAAAGGAGAGCATTATGCGGGTCCTTGCAGTGGGAATGGGCGGAGCCGGATCGAGAATAGTTGAAGCTTTGCATAATTTTGAAAACAAAAAGAGAGTGACCAGGACTTTTACGGGTCTTGCGGTCAATACTGATCCTGATGTATTAAAGTCTCTCGAACTCATGCCTGAAGGGCAGAAACTTTTTTTCCCCCGTATACATGTAGGACCGGACGGTCCTTTTGAAAAAGGACCCGAACCCCATGCAGTAACCGAGGCTCTTTTAAACCACGATACTGGAGAGACAGACGCAATTTTTCTTATATGTGGTCTCGGCGGTTCCTCAATTCAATATATCGGTCCTCTCATTGAGACCATAAGATCATCAGTTATTGAACCTGTTTTTGGAATTTTTGTTATACCTGATCCTAAATATGAGCCTGAAAAGAGAGAGAAGGCAATAATTGATCTAAAAAAAGTTTCTGGCCAGCTTGACGGGATTTTTCTCTTTGAAAATGATCTTATTACACCTGACCCTTTGACAATCAAAACAAAAGTATCACATTCGGGAGATATCCAGATACCATTCCTGAAAAATCAGGAGCCTAATATTCAGGAGATAAAAAAAGAGGAGTGGAGTTTATTCAATATTGAAATAGCACGCAGGATAAGTGTCATACTCAGGGCTGGCGAACCTGCCTGTGAAAGTGGAAAAAAACCAGGGGAAGTTGTTGTCGATGCAGGAGATATTATCAACACCTTAAAAGTTACAGGATTAATATCACTTTGTTATGCTCGAGAGCAGGTAAAGGGCCTGAAATCCGGACTTAGCGATTTGCTCTCATCTGGCGACAGCTATACCAATGACGAGTCCAGGGCAACTCGTATAATGAACCTTGCTCATCAGGCACTCCATCAGTACCCCTCCTGTAGATTCAATCCTCATATGGCAGAAAAGGCCCTTATATTAGTAGCAGGGCCACCTCGTGAACTCTCTATGAAAGGGTACATGGCATCAAGGGAGTGGCTAAACCGTTTGATTCCCGGGGGTGAGATCCGTGGAGGTGATTACCCGGTACCACATTCGCATTTTGTTGCAGTTGTAATCATTGCTTCAGGATTCCCTTTTTACTTTCAGGAATCTGAAGAATAAATATTACCTTTTTTTTAGTTATCTTCACATATCTTTGAAAAAGGTATGTTGCCTGCTCCTATTTCAGTTTCAAGTTTATAGCCCTGTTCGCATGCATTTCCTATATAATTCATTCCACTAAAAGAGACTATTGAAATTCTGGACGGTTCAGGCTGCAGGTTAAGAACTTCTCTTCCCACACATACCGGGGGATTAAAACCACATTTGACCATTGATTCCGATACATCTTTTATAATCCCTTCAGCCATCGCAGGAACTTCACGCACATTTGCAAGGGCTACACCGTTCCCGGTTCGGACAATATTCTGAACTGATGTGAGGCCTGCTGCGATGAAGATCTGAAGAGGATCTACAGTTGTCCCTGAATACGCAATCACGTCGAGAAAACAATCAGGAGAATTCTTTTTTATTGAAAGCCGGCCTCCGAATGCCATTCTAACCGGTACACCCAGCCGCTGATAAACTCCGTCCATTGTTATACTACACACACTAATAATTCCAACGTTCCCTTTAGGGATTCTTGGGTCTTTATCAATAATCCGGTAACCGTTAAAAAACCCAAGACCTGATCTTTTAACCTGCTCAAAACAACTAATCACACCTTCAAGAATGGGTTCAGGCACACGTGTAAGGTTATATCCCACCTCTCCAGTCCCAGTATCTGGATTAAATGTACTTCTGAAAGCAAGTCTCTCAAGTTTCGAGATTATGAACCCGATTCTACCTCCAACAAGTGCGCGCTCAGTTTCTGAAGTCCCGTTTTCGGTGAGAATTCTTCCATAATTTCCTACCTTTTGTGTGAAACCCATTTCATCAAGATAACTAAGATAATACTGAACAGCACGATCACTCATGACAAAACCGCGTTCAGCCATCAGTTCAGACAGACGTTTTGCTCCGACCGGTTCCTGATGTTCTTTTAAGATTCTGAGAATTTCAATATATTTTCTTTCGGTATGAATCATCTTGCTTCAACTACTCCGGTACTATCCTGATAACGGCCACGATAAAGATCATTGCTTCCTTTCACTTCATGCAATATCATCTGGACCACTCTTTCACCGTGGAGAAGAGAGACATCTTCTGTGCCCATATTTACAAGACATAAAGTCAGTTGACCACGAAAGCCAGGGTCTACAAAACCTGCGCCCAAAAGAATTCCACGCCGTCCATAACTTGATCTACATCTTAGTGTTGCGGCAAGATCAACCGGGAGTTCAACCCATTCCATGGATGCAACAAGTGTGGTGCGTCCATGACGGAGCATAACATCCTCGCCTGCCCTTAGATCATATGATGCCGGCTGTTGGCTTTTATCTGAATACGGATCTATCACAAGTCGCGGACCAGGGATATCTCCCTCAAGCCTCTTTACTATCTCGTGGGAGGATAGTATCATACCAATAAATCAATCAAAACGCCTAAATAGGTTGCGATATTATCTAGGGGCTGGATCTATAGGGTAGCGGACATCCTCTTGGGCTTCGAACCCAAGGACGCGGGTTCGATCCCCGCTAGATCCGTTCTTTTAGATTGAAATTGATTTTAGAGGTCTCTACCGCCTCTCCTATGACCTTTATGCTCTTTACGCCGCAGGATGAGACCAATTATAAGGCAGGCTATCAATATTACAGGAACTGCAAGAAGCCAGGTATAATTTTCTATTGCCATCGGTGCCGGGACCTCTTTTTTTACTATCTTTGTAAGTTTAAGTGTAATATTCAGTGAGTTGAGGTCCCCAGGTACCGGGATGTCTGTTGAAAGAGGCTGATAACCTGATTTGTTCACGGTAACATGAATTGGTTCTCCTTTTGCGGTCATAAGCAGAATATTACCATCATTGTCGGTAAAACCCATTTCAATACCATTCATCTTTACCTGGGCATCCCTGATGATGGTTCCATTGTCATCCATCAGATTAAGAACCGCAGAGACACGAGCAGGTTCAAGAATGAAGATCTTTTCATTATCCCCTTGATCGAATGTAACTTCTGTGTTTACAGGCTCATACATCGGATGGACAATACTGACGTTTATCGTTCCCCGGTAGAAACCAGTTGAACGCAACCTTCCAAATTCATTCGTCGAACCTGCTATAGTTCCATTGAAGGAGACCTGAGCTCCGGCTACCGCTTCATGGGTGCCATTATACACAAGAATAGAGACCTGATCTTCTGCCTTATTGAGTGTCACCTTCTCTAATGCATGTCTGTCTGAACCTGTGAGCGTTATACTTTTTTCTGCAAACCCATCTTTCCTTATCTTCACAGGGTAAGATACACCTGGTGATAGGTGTAGAACAACTATCCCATTATCATTTGAAGTTCCGACGGTCTGATCATCATTTATTACTGTTGCCCCGGAGATAGGTCGATTATTCTCATCTGAAACAATGATTGAAGACCTTCCCTCTTTGTAGAGCCAGTACTGGAGGTTCTGGTCCTCGACACTGACATCGATATGCTCAATCCTTGGGTCGTATCCGGCGGCAGACATCTCAATATTATAACTGTTCTGGCCAGGGACAAAGAAATTCACTGAACCATTTGAGTCTGATTTGAGCATTGTACTGATATTTACACCCCGGATTAATACATCCGCATCACTAACAGGAGTTACTGAGTCTGCATCAAATAACTGGATTGAAACATTCTCATCTCCTTTTGTCAGTGGAACAAGAATTGACATGTTATTTGCATCAATTTCACCTGAGAAAGTAGTATATCCGGGTTTTACAACACTTACCGGGTAAGGACCGTCACCAGGAAGTGTAAATGAAAGGGTTCCATCTTTGTCAGTCCTTCCTAAATATGCATTATTCGCATAAACAAGGGCATATGGAATACTCAAAGTAGAATTTGAGGTTTTTTCAAAAACAATTACACTAAATGTTGCAGCGTCCATTGGTGCAATTAAAAAAATAACCAATAGAAAAAACACAGATAAGACAGATTTTATACATACCATAATATCATCTACCTTATTCCCATTTGATATCATCAGGAATACGTGCAAGCAGCATCCCTTCAACAAGGACAGGCATCAGTCTTCTTCCCTCTTCAACCGCTTTATTGAGTCGCCAGTTTCTTTCTGAAAATATCGTAAATAGTGGGTCTCCAGCTTCTATTCTTGTACCCCGTTTGGCATGGAGGAGTATCCCTGCCCCCCGATCCTGAGGTGAACCTGCCATTCTTGCAAGGGTGATGAGACCTTTATTATCAAAATCGACAACATAACCATTTACTGGTGATTTTACGACAAACTTGTATTTTCCAGGTAAGATGTCTGCCGAACTGACCTTGGGGTCACCTCCCTGAATACTAATAATTTCCTTAAATTTTAATAGAGCTTTTCCACTCTCGAGGATTTCGCGAGCAACTTTGATGCCATTTCCTTTTGCAGCCTTTCCAGACATCTCAAGTGCAATTCCTGCAAGTGAAAGACTCTTCTCGATAAGTGATGAGGGTTCAGGATCACCCTCAAGGACCCGCAAAGCTTCTGCAACTTCAAGATTTGGACCGATTGAATGACCAACTGGCGAAGATCCATAGGTCATTGCACATTCGACTTTCATGTGCAGTCTTTCACCAAGTTCAATAAAATCTCGTGCAAGCTTTCTTCCATCCTGGACAGATACGACTTTGGTATTCTTTCCTACCGGTATATCTATCACAACAAGGTTAGCACCTACTGCATATTTCTTTGCCATCACACTTGCAAGCATCTGGCCCCTCGCATCAATCTTAAACGGGTACTCCTGGATAATAATTTTATCGTCTGCAGGTGCGATATTGGTTGCCCCACCCCAGACAATTGTTCCTCCAACCTTTTGTGTCATCTGCTGGACTTCTGTTGCAGAAAAATTAACAGGTGCCAGAACCTCCATGAGGTCTGCGGTACCCGCAGCTCCGGTTATAGCCCTTGAACTGGTTTTGGGGATTTTAAGCCCGCTTGCTGCAATGATAGGGACCACTACGAGCGAAATTTTATTCCCAGGGACCCCTCCGACAGAGTGTTTATCGACAATCGGCTTTGTATGAAAACTGAGTTGTTCACCGGTATCAACCATCGCACGGGTGAGAAATTCAATCTCATCCATGTCCATCGTGTTGATATATGTCGCCGTGATATAGGCCATTAATTCAGAGGGAGATATATCTTCGCTGACAATATCCTTAACAATGGAATATGTCTCATCTTTTGTGAGCCTTTTTCCATTCATCTTCTTTTTTATATAATCAAGTGAGACGGGTCTTCCTGATTCACTGATCTCTGCCGATTCTCCCTCGTTAAATCCAACTTTCTCATTAGTATTACGATATAGACCTACATTTCCAGGAACGAGAATTGTACTTGTTGTATCTACAAATGCAGCTGTTGATTCTCCATTTACAGCATTTAAGATCTGGACCCGGTCACCTTTCAAAACACCGAGGTTTCGTGCATCCTCATTATGAATAAGCACTCCCCGCTTTTCGATATCAAGAAGCCGTACTGTGAGTTTCATACCCCTACCCTACCCGAATATCCTGTATCCGTTTAGGTACTCTCCTTCCTTATCTCTTCCGAAAAGTTACAAAGAATAAGAAGGATCTGAATGGAGGAATTACTCGTGTACTGGTGGAGAAAAAAAAATATTGGTGGGTTTAGTGTCTGCGCACTACAAAGAGTGCGACTGCACCAAGACCGATCATAGCGAGGAGTGCTCCAAAGCCCGGACTCTTTGTTGTCGGGACTGTGGTTGGCACGGTCGTTGCTACAGTTGTTTCTGCAGTTGTTACTGCTGCAGTTGTTACTGCGGTTGTTACTGCTGCAGTTGTTACTGCTGGTGCAGTTGTTGCAGTTGTTGATGGTGTCGCACCGCTCTCAACTACGTTGAATAGCTGGGTTGCGGTTGCACTGTCAACTACAACACCCTGTGCCTTGACAATGTACTCGTCTGGCTTGAATGTTGATGAGTCAACACTGAAGTTCCATGTGTTGAACCCTTCAGTGCCCTTCTGAACTTTTACAGTTCCGGTTGCACCGCTGAATTCGCCACTCTGGGACTTGTCCGTCGGCTTGAAGGACGAAGAGGTGACTTCTACGAGTATTTCATCATCTGGCTTGAGGTTGGTTGTACCATCGATGCTGAACTTGTCGCCGACCATCTTCTCGCCGATTGGAGCAATACGGATGGTTGGTTCTTCGATCATGAACTGCAGTTTCGTGTATGTATCATCGACTGCAGGATCGGTTAATGCTGCTACAAGTGCTTCTGCTGCATCGGAACCCTGGAGGCTTCCTGCGCCTGAAAGGGTGAACTTGGTACTTGGGTCTGTTGGGTAGCTTCCCTGAACTAAGGTGTTGTCTGCGTTGGGGAAGACATCGAACTTGTCATTGTACATCGGGTGCTGGACAACAACGAAGTACTGTCCTGCTGACATGTCTCGTGTTACAGAGTCCTTGATCTCGTATTCGAAGGAACCATCATCGTTGACGCTTTCTGTTGAATATGCTACGAAGTTCTTTCCAAGGATCCATATAGCTACACCATCAGAGGGCTTGCCTTCTGCAGTGCCGCGTATGTAATCATTGTCACCACGTGCAACGTCGCCTGAATCTGCTGATGCTGATACGAACGGCTTCCTTACGATTACGGAAACTGTACCGTATTGTGCATTACCAAGATCATTCTTGTTGTTGGGTGAACTTACTGCATAGATTGTGTATGTACCTGCGTCAATCGCAATGTTTGAGGTCTGCCACTTGAATTCCCATGTGTTGTCGTCGAGAACGTCGGCGGTGGTGAATGTTGCAGCATCTCCGCTAACGACTGCGTCTCTTGGGGTTTCAAGTTTTCCACCTGACGATGGGAGGTTCGGACCAGTAATGAACAGATATGAAGTTGAAGTTTCGGAATTTGTTCCGGTAAGCTTGATCTCCTGACCAAGGTAGTAGCTCTGTGAACCAGATGCGACTACTGTAACCGCTCCCTTCTCTATCTTCACATCTACCTCATCGGACTTGTAGGTGTTATCTTCAAGGTTCTGTCTCTCGACACGGATTGTATATTTCTTATTATTGGTGTCGCGAGTGGTTTGCCACTCGACAGTCCTTGTACCGCCGTTCGATGTCTTTACTAAGGCTGCGTAGTTGTATGACGCTGGGTCTTCTGTCTGAACTGCTGGAACATCCTGACCAATGGTACGCCCTCCACCATTCTGGAACTGGTAATCAAGGATAGCTGCTCCCTGGAAATCTGAGGGGAGTGTTCCACCTGGATACCAGACACTGTCCTGGTTTGGTCCTACCTGTGGTGGCTGGTCGTCGCCAGTGCCCTTCATAGAGCTTGTGCCTTTTACCCACATGTAGTAGTACTCATTTGGTCTGCCTTTTACAGTGACTGAGAAGGGGTTTCCGCGGACTACTGAGTCCTTGCTTGCCTCGATCTTAACACTGTCGGATGTGATCACAACTGTCTTTGTCGCTGAGATAGTCTTCCCAGTGTAGTCATTGCCGGATGCGTCCTTGTAGTTGTCTTTCATACTGTTAAGGTTCGATTCGGCTGTGACTGTGTAGGTACCTGCCTTGTAAAGTTTGTTGCCGGTAGAGTCAGTATATCCAGTCCACCATCCCTGGGTTGCATCATTTACTGGCACCCAGTAATATGGCTGTGCATTGACTGCGATATCTGCGAGTGGGAGTGTTACGCCATCCGCCTGATAGAGGTTATCATAAACTGCTCCATCTGCGGTCTTGACTTTAATTGTAACAAATCCGGTACTTGCTCCTCTCTGCGCTTCAACGTTGTTAAGGTTTGTTTCTACACGGAAGTTCAGGTAGTCACCGGTTGGGATGCTCTGACCTGTAACGTCCTTCTGTGAATTCTGATCCCAGACTTTGACGTCTATGCTTGGGTCATTAACCACGAATGCAACAATTCCCTGTGACTTTCCGTTCGCGTCAAGCTGGTACCAGTTACCAGTCTTGCCGACAAAGTCGGATGGTGCCACATAGAAATCTGCAGGGTTAGAAACCTGGATCATCTTATTTGGTACATCGGTCGAAGGGTTCGTCCCTGACTGCCACCATGCAACTGCTGTTGCATTGCCTATGGCAGCGGATACATCGAGACCCTGCTCACCAATGAACACGTCTCCACCTTGTGGAACACTCGGGATTACCGGTACTGACATTGCCGGAAGAACCAGCAGTGCGAGCACGGCAATACTCAGGAGTGCTAAACTAAAACGTTTTGTCAATTATATTCCTCCTACTTCAATTCTAAAATACTGTTCATAAAATCCATACATGGTAAAACAGAACTCATTTTAAAGAATTACTGCTCCATCATGCAATACTCCGAATAACGGAATATGATCCAATATTTGTGGAACACGCAATATATCCTTTGTGGTTGGAGCCCCGGAAGTTTACCTTTATAAAAAGCCTTTTTGGAGGTATATCCCTTAATTAATTGAGATATTCGCGAATCTTCCGGTTTATACCGGGTAAGAAGATACACGCGATTACGTCACCTTTTACTAATGGTATGGCTTAAATCTTATTGATATGAGGGTATTGAAAGCACACGATATTGCCAGTGCTCACGAACTTGCAGTTAAATTGGTATTAGAGAAGGGAAACGCAATTATTACCGAAGATGGTGAGGCAACACTGGAAATTTCACCATTAACACTTGTTGTCACTGAACCTTTAAAAGGTTCTTTGATCAGCAGCGCATGCAGATTTCAGAAACTCTTTATGGACCATTATGCCGAAGCTCTGATTAAAGGTACTGATAACGTGTTTGAGTACGATTATCATGAACGTCTCTTTCGCTGGGGACAAGGAATCATGCTGGGAAACACAATGATCTCAACAGACCAGATAGACTACATCGTAAAAAAACTGGGAAATACAAAAGAAAGCAGAAGGGCTGTAGCAATCACCTGGAATCCGCCAATTGATGAGAAAAGAAAGGATTGTCCCTGTCTTCAGCTTATTCAGTGTATTATAAGAAAGGATTCACTTATCATGTCAGTTGTTTTCAGAAGCAATGATATGCTCACAGCCGCAGGAGCAAATATGTATGCTCTTGTAAGACTTCAGGAATATATCTCGCAAACCCTTAACGTGGCGTGCGGCACATACACCCATATTTCACTGGTTCCCCATATATATTTTAAACGAGATATATCGGATATTGCCTCATTTTGCGAGAATCGAGTTAAAATACGCCCGGTTACAGAAGTGTGTTCAATCTGTGGTAAATGCACATGAAATTGAGAACAATAGATCACATTAATTATTGTAGAGCAGCAACCTGAATACCGCATAGCCCGGTAGTGTAGCGGTCAATCATGGGGGACTCTGGATCCCCCGACAGCAGTTCGAATCTGCTCCGGGCTATTCAAATCAATCCCTGTTAATTACATCCATTTACGCATATTTTCCAGAATTCTGTCATTCTGTTCTGTTAAACATTGAAAATTATAGAAGTCCAAAGGAGAAGAGAATCACGGGTATCATCACTGCACCCATGCAGTAGAGCCTTGGAACTTCCAGGAGAGAGGGGATGAGACCCAGTGCAACAGACAGGGCAAGGATCATCATTCCAAATACACCTGTTAATGCAAACGTCAGAAAAGTAAGAAAAACTATTACCAGGCGATTTATCAATTTGATGTTAAGGTTACCCAGATGAACTGCTTCTGATGAGAGAGTGACGGTCACTGGATATACCACCGCTGCCGTTATTACCCCGGTTGCAAGCATGATGATGAATGAAGGAGGATTAAGGTTACCAATTGCTGCCATTACTCCGTTTCTGGTCCTTGCCAAAGCAGAAAAAGCAGCAAGACCGATAACTGCATTTGCACTGTTTGAAGCTCCGGTTGAGATTAAAAACTCTCTTTTATCAATATTGTAGCCAAATTTTGCAGAAATTACGGCGTTTGCTGTTGCATTTGACAGTCCGGGGAGCCATCCGACCAGAGTCCCTGCAAAAGTCCCGAAAAATGCAGACCTATGAATAATTTTTTGTTTAATTCCTAACCCTTTGAAATTTTGATCCGGAATATTTCCCTCACCTGCGTTCACAAGTACCGAAATCCCAAAAAGGCCTGTAAGAAGTGGCATAAGAATAGTGTCAGCTCCGAATGCATGTGAACACAAAAATGAATACGAAATTGAAAAAACTCCAAGGATTCCTGTTGTAAGGAAAATAATTAAAGCAATAAGTGGTGTTTCAGACGAAATTATCAAGTATCCCATTACACCGACTATGAATATACCAGTGCCCCAATCTATATACTGTTGAAAATCAGGCAATAACGCCATAATTATGTATGCTACCGGTACGGACAGGCATAAACCATATACTGAACCAAGAGCAGCCAACCGTATTGCCTCCTCTCCATCTCCTTTCAGACATAACGAATGGGCTGGAAGAACAGACAATGCAGAGCCAGAATCGGGTACTCCCAGAAAAGTCGAAGGTATTAATGAGATGAAGCCATGAGTTATGAGCATCGCAAACAATGCCACAGACAGACCTTCAGAACCGAGAAATGAGATAAAAAAAGCTTGCGCACTAATCACAACCGCGGCTATGGTATTAGAATGTAATCCTGGGATAAGACCTCCCAAAACACCAAGCAGAAGACCGACAATGGTGGCAAAAATGAAGACCATCATAAATATATATTGCGTGATGGTTCCCTTAAGATGACGAAAGGTATTCAAAAGCTATGCTCATAACCCCTGAAGGCTAAAGAGTTGGCAATGAAGATCGCAGTTACACGACTTATGGGGAAAGAAGGAACAGATACAGCCCGCTGTGCGAAATTTGGTCATGAATGCTTCCGGGTATCACCCCTGCGTGCCGAGATCTTTCACAATAAGGTGAGAGAATTTGCAGATGCCGCAAATAATGGAGATTACGACTGCATATTCCTTACGAGTGCCCTCCCTGCGAAACTGGCAGCTCCACTGATAAATCCAGGGATCCGGATTATCGCAATAGGACCGGAAACCGGGAAAGTGTTTATGGAAAGAGGGATACCGGTTGAGGTCCTGCCCAGGTTTTATTCTCAGGAACTTGTTCCATATCTTGGTCCGTGGCTGAAAGGGAAGAAGATAGGAATATTGAGAGCGGATGTGCCAAATACAAAATTATTGGAAGATATTATCGAAAAGGGAGGTATACCCTGTGAAGTCCGATGCTATTCCCTCGAGCCGACAGGCGAGGGACTTGGGCTTATTGGTGCTGATGCACTTCTTTTCACAAGTGCAATGTCATTCAGACATGCAATCTGGAAAAGAAGATCGGGTTTTCTCATTCTTGCAATCGGAAAAGTGACTGCAGAAGCAATGGTTAAAGGCGGTTTTCCTCCTGCGGTTACCGGAGATGGCTCACTTGAAGGGACATTGACTGCACTTAACGTATATCTGGAACAGAGGGGAATTACTACTCTTAATAATGAGGTCCTGCACCAGAAGGAGGACTGATCCTTCGTGAAATCTGTGCTTTCTTCAACACTAAAAACCGGAATTCTGGTAATAGATAAACCTCGGGGTCCTTCAAGCCATGAAGTGTCAGCTTGGGTATCAAAAATGCTTGGAGTGCCGGTCGGTCATAGCGGAACACTTGACCCTCGCGTTTCAGGTATCCTTGTAATGATGCTGGGCAGAGCTTCGAGACTTGCAAGGATACTGCTTGCGGATGATAAGGAATATATCTGCCTCATGAGACTGCATTCTGACATTGATGACTCTTCTGTAAAAAAAGTGCTTATGGAGTTTACGGGCAGAATTTATCAGCGTCCTCCCAAGAAAAGTGCTGTAAAGAGAAAATTAAGGATAAGAACGATAAACAAAATAGAATTTCTTGATAAAGACGGCAGACTTGTTCTTTTTCGGGTCCACTGTGATGCAGGTACTTATATCAGATCACTATGCACTCACATCGGTTACGCGCTCGGGACCAGGGCACACATGCAGGAACTAAGGAGAGTGCGCTCTGGAAAATTTGATGAGACAAATGCGTGGTCACTTCAGGAACTGATGGATGCAACAACCCTCGCAAAAAATGAAAATTTTTTACCCATTTCTTCAATGATTCTCCCGATGGACACAATATCTTCAAATATTGCTTCAGTTGTTATAAGGGACACATCGGTTGATGCCATATGCAACGGAGCAGCTCTCGCAGCAAGGGGTGTTATAAAAAAGACGAACTTTAAACAACGTGACCTTGTTGGAATTATCACAGAAAAAGGGGAAATTGTTTCTATTGGAGAAGCAATAGTAGATTCCAGTGCATTTGAACCTGGTGATCACGGACTTGTCATTGCACCCAGGGTGACCCTGATGGAGCGGGGGCGCTATCCCTCCTGCTGGAAAAAGAGACCAAAGACAGATTTAGGGAGACCGGCGCGAAATAGAGATAAGATTAAACCTTTCAAAGCGAGAAATTAAAAACCGCATCTTATTGCTGAGGTAGTCTAGCTTGGTAAGGCGCAGGCCTGGAAAGCCTGTGGGGCTTTTCGCCCCTCGGGAGTTCAACTCTCCCCCTCAGCGTGATAATATTATTCAACTTTTCGCCTTCAGATATTCCTCTCTGCCGATTTCAAACGCCCTGTCATTTATTTCAAGGGTCTTAGCGGGAACGCGCTTTGCTACTGCTTTTTTTAATGAAGATAGCGAAAGAGGGATCAAAGGTGAAGCTGCTCCGATAATAACCATGTTTGTTGTCAGAGGACTTCCAGCACGGACTGCACATTCCTCCGCATCGATAAATATCGCGTCTTTACCCATGAGTGCATTTCTAATCGACTGAATAGTAGGCGGGTCAAGTTTCTTCATGTAAACGGAAACGGGAACAATGAGTTGTAAACTTGCAATAATTAAACCACCTTCTTTAAGGAAATGAGATGCCCGTAACGCTTCAAGCATATCAAATGCAAGGATAAGATCGGCAGTTCCGGGAGAGATAAGAGGACCGAATTCGCAGCCGACTCTGACATGGCTTTCTACCGAACCTCCACGCTGGGCCATTCCATGAGTTTCAGCCGCACGTACAGGTTTATTTTCAATAAGGCATGCCTCACCGAGTACATTAGAGGCAAGTATCGTACCTTGTCCACCTACACCAACAATGAGGACATCAAAACTCCCGTTCATCTTATGGCCTCCTTACGTATTGCTCCCTGTGGACATATCTGTTCACAGACTGTGCATCCTGTGCACGTATTATCAATATGGGCCTGGTCATCTATCCAAAAAAGAGCAGGGCATCCAAATCGTATACATGAGCCACAACCATTGCACCGATCAATATCAACGGTATAACGCGAGGATTTACCCCCGCTTCGTCGTCTGGATATCACACACGATGCTTTTGCAATTATCACACGGACCCCCCTTTCTTTTTTTGCTTTTTCTAGTACTTCCCTCGTTGCCATAAGGTCATACGGGTCAATGGTTTCAACGAATTTCACACCACAGGAACGCGACAATGCATCGAGGGATATTGTCTCTTTTGGTTGGCCACATGCATCACAACCTGACATAGGATTCGGCTGGTGACCTGTCATTGCAGTGGTACGGTTGTCGAGAATTACCACTGTTATGTCCGAATCATTGTAAACTGCATTGAGAAGACCGGTCAATCCAGAGTGAAGGAATGTAGAGTCGCCAATTGTACATATTACATTCTGGTCTTCAGTAGAATGCGATATTCCGGTTCCGATAGTTATTGATGCGCCCATGCATACGGTTGTGTCTACTGCATCCAGTTGCAGTCCCAGGGTATAACAACCTATATCGCTCGGATAGACTGCATTTGAATACACCCGTTTTATTGAATAAAATGTGGCCCGATGTGCACATCCTGCACAGAGGATGGCAGGGCGTGGGGGGAGTCCCTGAACCGGAGTCCTTGCAGGATAACTGCACCTGACTTTGATATTACAAGACTGAAGAATGGAAGAAACAATATTTGGTGCAAATTCTCCTTCGTACGGAACTTTTCCGTCCATCTTGCCATTTATAATGACATTACAGGCAACTTCACGGACCCTGGATTCAATAACATGATCAAGTTCCTCAATTACAACGACCCTTTTATGTTTTTCAACAAATGAACGTAACCAGTCTTCATCAATAGGATATGCACCAATTTTTGCAAAGGAGACTGAATCGTGAAGAACTTCCCGGACGTATTCGGCAGAAACGCCGCTTGAGATTACAGCCGTGTCACCCCGGACTTCAGAAGTATTTAATCCTAGTTCAATAATCCGTTTTTTCAGTGAAGATTGTTTATGATTAAGCTTTTTATGAAGCTCCCTCGTATTCACCGGGACAACCACATATCTCGGAACATCACGCTCAAAGTGACCTTTTTTCGGCCCGGATACATTTTTACCGATCTCAACGTCACCTTTTGAATGGCAGACACGGGTAGTTGGGCGGAATAGAACCGGCAGCTCAAATTCTTCAGAAAGAGAAAAGGCAACAGGTATCATATCGTGGGATTCCTGAATATTTGCCGGGTCAAAACATGGGACCTTCGCAAATTTTGCATAATTGCGGCTATCCTGCTCATTCTGTGAACTATGTGCAAATGGATCATCCGCACTCATGATAACAAGCCCTGCTTTAACACCGGTATAAGCCAGGGTCATAAATGGATCGGATGCGACATTCAGACCTACATGCTTCATGGTACAGAATGACCTGAGTCCCGACCATGACGCTCCAATTGCATTTTCAAGCGCCACTTTTTCGTTTATTGACCACTCCAGGTAGTAATCCCTTTCTTCCCGCGACCTTAAGAAGTCTATAACTTCTGATGAGGGAGTTCCAGGATAGCCACAAACAAAACTGACTCCTGCACTGAGACATCCGTGCGCGATTGCTTCATTTCCTAAAAGATATTTACGTCCCATTGGCCTCGATCCTGCTTATATCGTATTGCTCCCTGTGTTCATAAAACCCGGGAACCGTCCGAATTTCATAACCTATAAAAACTCTGATGAATCATGTATGTGAGTACAATCGTGGGCCCGTAGCATAGTCTGGTGGTGCACCCGGCTGATAACCGGGAGGTCATGCGTTCGAACCGCATCGGGCCCATTCTTCTTTTTTATTTCAAAGGATTATGCTCACTTTTTTTACCGGCAATAAATTCAATGGTCGTACAAAGGCCTTTTACCAGGTCCTCATCCTCTTTAAGATTGTCCCTCATTGCCCGGTAAAGCATTAGCATTATCTCGTAGCCATAAAGATCCAACGCCTCCCCAGGTTCAAAAGGCTGGAGAAACGAATCGACAAGAAAACCATCTGAACTGTACATCAGATTGAAAAACTTTCCTTTCTCTGAAAGTACGCAGAACTCATCAGTAACAGCTTTTGTAGGGTCGTCAGGCCGGTATGGTGCGGGATCGGTTCTTCCAAGTAATATCATCTTTTCAGGATAGTAGGCTGCCCCGTAAAGTTCCCCTTTTGTATCCTGCTTTCCAATTTTAAGCATATTAAGCCCAATTTCCTTCACAAATGAACTACTCTTTCGTCCCATCCTTGAAAAGAGAAGGGCATCATTTTTAAGGACCTCGGATTTCAGGGGTTCAGATTCTTTTTTAATATCTTCTATCTTTGTAATGAGGGCATTAAAACCCTCTTCAATTATTGAATTGTCTGATTCTGTCATTGAATTCCTCTATTTTTTTTATGTTATTATCTGTTTCCAGTCATTTTTTATTTTAATTAAAATTCTAATTATGATTTGCAGTGAAATAATATACCTTCTCACCAGTTATTCTTGCGTAACCCCTATATCCCGAGGGAAACTCCTCAGGAAGAACTATCATCTGATATGAAGGTGTACGGCCCACGGCTGAACCTCGTTTTACTTGTTCTGTAACTATAAAAGGGACTACTTTATTGATCATTTCATGGTTCATTCTGTGTGCGACGAGGGTTGCGATACGGAACATCTCTCTTGAACGCTCTTTTTTTGTCCTTTCAAGGGTATCCCTTAAATTTTCCGCTTTTGTGCCCTTTCTTTGGGAGTATCGCGTTATATTAACTTTGTTTGGATGGGCATTGCTGATAAAGTCAAGCGACTTTTTAAAATCATCTTCATTCTCTCCCGGAAATCCGACTATCATATCAGTAATAAACGTGATATCGGGGTACGCATCCCGAAATGTTGCAAGAACTTCATAAACTTCTTTTATTGTGTACCCCCGGTTCATTTTTGCAAGGATTGTGTCAGATCCGGACTGGACCGGCATATGAAGGAACCTGGCAATTTTATCATAAGAAAATATTGTTTTGATATCATCAATTCGTTTCTTAAGCGTAAGCGGGTTCATCATTCCGGTTCTCACTAAAAAATCTCCTGGAACAAGGGAGATCTCTTTCAATAGTGTTGAAAGATCAGATTGGATATCGAGACCCCATGAACTGACGTCCTGGGCTGTAAGCTGGATTTCCACTGCACCTTTCAGAACCGAAAGTCTGACTTCATTGAGAATTTCGTGTATTTGAATGCTTTTCAGGTCTCCACGGGCTAATTTCGTACTGCAATATGAACACAGGCCAGTACAACCGGACGCTATCTGAATTATTGCTACTGATGACTCAGATACTGTTGATATTTTCTTATATTCTTCACGAATCTCATCCGGATCAATAATAGTCGGGTTAGAAATCTCCCGCAGGCGCTCCTCGCTGGTTTTAACCAGGCAACCACTTAAAAAGATTGGTTTGCCTTTAAGTTCTATTATCCTCCTTAAAATTTTCCTCTCTGTCCTTTCGGTAACGTTGCATGTATTCAAAAAGACGGCATCTGCATTTATCGGGTCTTCAACTATTGTGCAACCGGCAGATTTGAGTACTTCAACAAATTTTCTGGTGTCGCCTGCGTTATAGGCACAGCCGAAAGTCTCGACGTAAACTGCTTTATTTGTTAGTAGTGAAAGCGCTTTCAAAAGTCCTTCAATATTAATACGTTACATCTAAAGTAAATTTCATCCACATCAGGATATGCAAAAAAACTCTGTTCACACGTTATAGAACAAAACGCTTAACCACTCGGAGCCATAAAAATGTCTTTCTATGGTGAGTGCAGGCCTGCTCGGCTGTGGGAATATCGGGCACATAATTGCAAAATTAAGGGGAGATATTGAGATCTGTGCTCTTTTTGATGTGCTGCATGAAAGGGCAGACATGCTTGCGCAAATTACAAACGGAACTGCTTATAGGGATTTTTCAGAATTACTCACTTCTGACTGTTCCCTTATTATCGAAGCGGCATCTGTTGAAGCAGTTCACATGTTTGCAAAAGAAGTTCTCTTGAATGGAAAAGATTTGGTTATAATGAGCGTCGGAGCACTTTCTGATGAGATTTTTTATAGAGAACTTTTGGAACTTGCCCATTTAAAAGGAAGAAAGATCTACATCCCAAGCGGTGCGATATTCGGACTAGACAATCTGAAAGTAGGAATGATTTCCAGAATAGACAGTGTGCTATTGAAGACGACAAAAGGCCCTGGTTCTTTGAAACTTGATTCTGATGATAAAAAGCTTATATTTAAAGGCAAAGCCAGGGAATGCATAAAAGGTTTCCCAAAAAACATGAATGTGTCAGTAGCCCTCGGCCTTGCATGCGGCATTGAACCTGACGTCGAGCTTTGGGTTGACCCGGCCGCTGAGAAAAATGTCCATGAGATTTTTGTTTCAGGAGAATTTGGAGAGGCCTATATCAAAGTACAAAATAATCCGAGTCCAGATAACCCTTCAACAAGTTACCTTGCAGCTTTATCCGTTATCACACTGTTGACCCAGATAGACTCCCCCATTATAATTGGTACCTGATGCGAATGTCAAAAAATCCCCAACTACCATTTCAGTACCTCAACTCATTTGTGCTGGAAGATTCTCCATTCGGCGACATTACTACAATCGCTACAGGAATATCGGGAGTGGCTGATGCTTCAGTAGTTCTTAAGGAACCAGCGGTTATCGCCGGAATTGACGAGGCCACATCCATTTTTAACAAATATTCTATTGAAATTTCTGAGTCACGAAGAGATGGTGAGCGAGTAAAGGCCAATAAAACAATAATGCGATTAACCGGGAGCGTTGATAGTATACTATTACTTGAGAGGACTGTTCTCAATATTATGGGCAGGATGAGCGGAATTTCAACAATTACCTCGGAGCTGCAGGAGATAATTTACGAAGTGAATCCAGACTGTAAAGTTGCAGCAACGCGAAAGACTGCACCAGGACTTCGTATTCTTGATAAAAAAGCTGTAATAATTGGAGGTGGTGAACCTCACAGGTATTCATTAAGTGACTGCATCCTAATCAAGGATAACCATCTTGCAGTCCTCCCTTTAAAAGAGTTAATAACTAATGCACGGTCTTTTTCGGTTTATAAAACGATTGAGGTAGAGATCACAATACCTAGCGATGCTGTAAAAGCAGCACAGTATGGTGCAGATATTATTCTCCTGGATAATATGTCTCCAGGAAAAGTTAGTGAAACAATAAAACTGCTTAATTCCTGCTCTTTGCGGAATTCCGTCAGACTTGAAGTCTCAGGAAATATCACGCGGGCCAATATCAGGGAATATGCAGCCCTGGATATTGATATTATCAGCCTTGGTGCACTGACACACAGTGTTAAAAATATTGATATAAGCTTGAAAATTACCTCTGTTTGCTAATTTGGACCTTTTTAACAATTTTTCAATAAATGTAATCCATAAAGTAATTTTTTCGATCTTTTTTATTCAATAATTTTTCTCTCTTATTTCGGCTATATTTTGTTATAAACCATATAATGCTATACACAAAATTGGATTTGATTAGACTACCTTCAATTATGAGAGAATGGAACGAACGTTAATTAAGTGAAAAAAGAGTTGGGTTTTATAAATTTCTGATATCAGATAAACTGTTTACAAGAATTTCCCTTTTTCCTTTGTAACTCTGCACAATACCAGTGACGGCTATCGCATCCCCCTCATTGACCTGGGTATCGCCTGTTGGAGCAAAAACCTGTACACCTGTTATGGTAAGGATCTGGTGATCCCCTGCTTTTGTTAGTGATACCTTCTCAACATGACCCTGAAACTGAACAAGGGTACCATCAGGAAGAGTGGAAGTATACTGAGTAGCAAAAGAGCCGGTTCCCATATAGGTGATAATTATTACTGCAGCACCGATTATGGATAATACTGCAACAAGAAGCCCGAATGCAATTTTTTCTTCTGTTTCAAACATCAGAATAATGGATTAGATTTATCCGGTATTTATCGACACCTTCATATGTTAACGGCGTTAACATAATACACAGTATGACAACTGACAACCTTCCGCCCTCCTCACAGGTGATCCTTCAGATCCTGTATGGCGGGGGGGCGATGACACATAAACAACTGGTTGAGAAGAGCCATCTGGCTCCACGAACCGTCAGGTATGCATTAAAGAAATTAAAAGAAAACCATCTGATAGTCGAAAAATTTAATTTCAGAGACGCACGTCAGATAATTTACCAGTACAAAAGTTCACCGCCGATGGCTACTGCATGAATAGAACCCGCTGTGAGATAACACTCTGCGATGAGATGGCACGAAAGATTCTGCCCTGCATGAGGGCAGAACTCGTTTACAGACTTGTCTATGAGAGGGGCGTTAGCCAGATAGATGTTGCAAAACGCTTAGGGGTGAGCAGAGCTGCAATATCACAATATCTGAGTAAAAAACGGGGTGCGTCTTCTCTCACAGTATCAAATGAGATGAGCGATGTTCTTGAAAAATGGGCGATCGGTGTGATGGGTGGAGAGCCGCAGGTAACAATCTGCGACCTCTGCCGTTGTGCAAAGAAAAAATTTGATTGAGACTTTATCTTCTCTTATACCGTCTTATTCCATAAATAACCAAAAGCATCCCGATAATAAAGACTGCAACCATTATTTTAACAAAGTCAGGACCATTTGAAATTTTTTTGACAGGGTCTTCCCAGTCTCGCGAAAACGCTTCTGAAAAATATTGGGCGGTTTTGTTATCCAGGATAATTATCCCTGTTTCGCGGTTAAAATCAGGGGAATTTGTATTCCAGTTAATGCTTGAAATCAGGGTAAAAGACCCATCAACGATTACTCCTTTGTTATGAATTTTAAGGAGTTTACTCTTTTCAAGGTCGATACACCGCGCTTCAACAGGGAGTGAATTCGCTTTTGCATACCTGTTAATCCATTTCACCATTTCATCATTATCAGCATTGTCCTGCACATTATAGTAATAGGAATCAAGGAGGACTCTCACTTTTACGCCTTTCCTGGAACGGTCAAGTGCAGCTTTTAAAAACCTGTTCAACCCTCCCCCGGTCTCATTCTTGATATAAGCCTGTTCTATATCAATCGATTGTGTAGCTCCATCTATGAGGCTTTTAATTCCATCGGATGTATCAGGCGCAAGAACAGGGATTATCGTAGCGTTCTTGAAACTATAAGGCTGAATTTTTTCCTGATAGACCTCTTCGTCACATACCTCACTCTCACCTTTTCCTGCTTCAAATGGATGAATATCTGTTATTTCACTGTCATGGGCATAAACCTGAAAAAAATAGGCTGCAAGTTCCGGGCTTCTAACTAAAAGCCCCCATCCGCGGTTTCCTGATTCATTATGTGCAGGGAAACCGTTAGATTTGAAATTTTCACTCGTTATGAAGACCTGGGAATTATCAATTATGATGTACTTGGCATGATCATACCGATAGAGTTCTCTTGTCTTTTTTTCTCCTTTTTTAACTGATTTAACTCCCATCTGATAGATGGGAATCCCGGATGTATTCATCTGGCTGCAAGCATAGCGTTCATTTGAACTCATACCACCGACCGGCACACCTTCAACAAGCACACTCACGTTGACACCACGGTTGTGTGCCCTGACAAGGTCTTCAGCCATATCTGTGCTTGTAAACTCATAGACGTTAACAAAAACTGACTCATGGGCAGATTCTATTGCCTTCCTGAATATCTCATAAGAACAGTCAGGTGAGAGAAATGCAGTTCCGGATACATCTGTAAAAGTCGTTGTATTGAACCTGGACTGCCCTGTAAAATACGGCACCGGGTCCCAGGTCCCGTCTTTGAAGTAATGGACCTGTTCTTTCCTGGGTTTTACATCACGAGGCCATGAGACTCTTTCTATCTCTTTTCCAGCTTTATAAAGAATTATTTCATCTTTAGAGTTAGCGAGTTTGAATCTGCCTGAAGGGATAACATCGGAAACGTAAGAAGAAGAATTGTAATATTCATAATCTGGAAACGAATTATGAGTAGAACGGTATGCTTCACCATTCATTGATATCACAAGTTTTCCGTCAATTTTTGCACCTTCAGGAAACCGAAAGGAACCTTCACCGTCTGATACCATGACAGAGTCAAGAGATTCATGTCCTTCCAGCACAACATATTCATCTGCATCATCAGGAAGAGCAGTATCAGGACAAAATTCACTGATAATTAATCCATGTGCGTTTGAAACAAGTAGTATTAAAAATATTGTTATATATGCTTTCATAAATAAGGATTTTAAATAAATTATATATAAATTTATGGAATGAGTGTTATCTTTGTTTAGACCAGTTATAGTTAAAGTTGGAGGGAGTCTTTTCGATCTGTCAGGTCAGATAATTAATGTCCTTAAAAACCTTGAAAGACCAGTAGTAATAGTACCAGGCGGAGGCATATTTGCCGATCTGGTGCGAAAAAGCGGGTCGCATGGGACGAGCGGACATTGGATGGCTGTCTGCGGGATGGAACAATTTGGCTGGTATTTATCGTCTTTTGGTATATTACCCAGGTTTGATCTCGAATATAATGAAAGTCGATCTGTAATATTACCGTATGGAGTTCTTCGAAAACATGACCCTTTTATCCATTCATGGGAGATCACATCTGATACCATAGCTGCATGGGTGGCGATGATGATGAATGGTGATCTTATCCTCCTTAAATCACTTGACGGTATCACAAAAGACGGACAACTGGTTGAAGTGTTGCTTTCGCCGATTACGTGTGAAGAGGTTGATCCCTGTTTTTTAAATTTTGTCTTTTTCAACAGGGTATCTACAATAATAATAAATGGCAGGTACCCTGAAAGGATATTTGCAGCCGTTATGGGTAAGGCATGTATTGGGACGAGAATTTGTCCAACCTTTTAAGTGGTTAAAGAATCAAAATAATAAGATATATTTGAGGCTGTATTAGATGAATGAAAAGCGATGTACCTCATGCAATGCACCCCTTGCAAAGACAGGTGCAACATGGTTCGGTTGTCCGGACTGTGGCGCACAGGTTTTAAGGTGTGTCAACTGCCGTGAGCAAAGTATCCCCTACCTCTGTCCAGCATGTGGGTTTGGGGGGCCATAAAAATGGGAAATGTTGCACTTATCCTCCGTATCATGCCTGAATCACCAGATGTTGATATTGCAGTACTAAAAGCAGAGATAGAGAAAAAAGTCCCGCAAGTACGTGACATTCAGGAAGACCCCATAGGATATGGCCTCAAAGCCCTGAAACTTGCAGTTATTGTTTCGGATGCACAGGGCGAGAGTGACGCTATAGAGAAGGCATTAAGTGAAATTCCAGGCGTAGAACGCGCCGAGATAATTGAACTGACCCTTACATAAGAATCTGGTCTTTCAATTCTTTTATTCCTGCAATTTTAGAAATTTCTCATATTCATTAAAAACTTCAGAAGTAATGCTTTTTATTTTATCAACTGATGTTCTGAAAAGAGTAATCTCTTCAGGGTCGATTTTTATTGTTAACGGATAAACCCCGTTTTTATTGATTCGCGCAGGGACTCCTATACAAACATCGCCGATTCCATGGACTTCTCGTTTAATGTACGCCGTCACAGTGAGAATCCGGTTCTGTTCACCAAGAATAGTCCTGACAAGGAACGCTATCGCTTCTCCAGGGCCGTATACAGTGGAACCTTTATTTTTTATTATCCGTTCTCCACTATCTCTAACAAATTTCATGATGTCATCTACCGGCAGACTTGAAAACGCCGGGAGATTGCATATCTGGATTCCCCCTATGGTTGTTGCAGACCACAAAGGAACCATACTCATACCATGCTCTCCGATGATACGGGTGTGGACTTCGCTGACATGGACTTTGAAATACTCGGCTATAAGCGACTTCAGCCTCATTGAATCGAGATGAGTCCCCAGACCAAAGACCTGTTCGGGAGGCAGCCCTGAATATCTGAGAGCTACTGCAGTCATTACGTCAACCGGATTAGTCACCATAAATATCTTGATAGATGGAGAGACCGCAGCAATATCCTGTACCAGGGGAGCTATTATTTTTGTATTTCCAAGAGCGAGATCAAGCCTGTCCTGTCCAGGCACCCTTGCATTACCTGCTGTGATAACCACAATATCAAACCCTTTCAGGTCTTCAATTTCAGTAGTCCAGCCGATATCCATTGAGTTTCCGCTTGCTGCAAATGAGTCGTTTAGGTCATTTGTGAGCCCGGAGAGAAGGTTTTCTCTACCTTTACGCCCATATAAAAGAATTTTCCTGACATATGGAATCTCAGATATTGCATGCGCAGCGAATGCCCCGACATTGCCTGTAGCTCCGATAATTGCGACTTTTCCCATAAAAGGTACCTTGGGGACATGTTTTTGGTCGAATGCACGTTTCATTCCTAGCCGGGAGAGCCATCCTCCGCCCCGCAACCCTGTGGGCGCCGGATGTCTATGGTAAGTCTGCTCCCTTCCGGGCCTCGACCGGTTTCCACAGCAAGAGGCCGCCACTCCCTCCGGAGTTTATGAGTCCTTTCCACCGACCTCACAGGACGAGGTTTCTCAGTCAGGCTCTAACTGCATCGGAGTGACCGTAACACCCTTCCTCGAACTTCGCCCCCTGCATGCCGACGGTTTCAGGTTATAAGTGACGCCGAACCACCCGGGCTAGTCCCCATACTATATTCACGTATCAGGGAATAAAAGCCTCGCCGCCTGATATTGCCCTCCATTCATCTTTTATATGTGTAACAAGCCCTGGGCTGCCTTTCTGGAAAGGATCAATTATAGTCAGATCGGGTGTTCCCTTCAGGTGTGCAACTATTTCATGATAATCACCCTGCCATACCTGGAAATCGCGATCTTCCCCACAATAGGCAACGCACAGAGGCCGCCGGCTTACCGGATGTTTCTTCATCTGGTGCCAGTCCCTCGTGAAAGTAACGGACTCAAGGCCCAGGGCTGAACTGTTAACGAGAAGATTCAGCCCTGAAAAATAGGCAGATGCAAACCAGGCATCATTGAAGGTGACCTTTTTCACTCCGAAAAGAGCTGCAGTTATCCCAAGTGTCCCGACCCCGCAGCAGGCATCAAGAACAGTAGATGGCTGCTTTCGGGAGAGAGTTCCGGCAAGGTTTGCAATTTTCGGGTCATTTCCTCTTGGAAATTCTATGTGAAGAAGTGATTGAGGTTTGTAAAGTACAATCGGCCCATAAGGAGTTTCAAAAATGTCTGCACGGACATCGCATCCTGACAGAGTTTTATAGGTCCTGACAGGCCCTTTTAATGATCCTGTAGAGAGACCTGGTGTAAATGGGGAGGATTTAATCACTGCTTTTATCTCAATTACTTCGTTTTGCAGCCTTTCTGCCGTTTTTTTGTCAACATGAGGAGAGAGAAAAACAAGTGAGCGCGGAGGAAGAAAAGGATGAGTTTTGATAGAATAACCTGGGTGTATAAGTGGCGTGCCTATGGATTTTAGAGGGGCGATGGGACTTATTACACCCTCCTCTGCCATTATCGAGCCGATGTGGGCAAATACGTCATCAATAAAGCGTTTATTGCAAGTACATACTTCTTCCCAGCGGTTTATTGAAACCGGGGAATCTTTGTCCTTTATGATGCCTTTACACCTGGGACAGGGAGAGAAACGGGAAGAGAGGACTGAGATAAGTGAAGATGCAGACTCTATGCAGGGGCCACCACATACCGGACATGAATTCATGAGACCGCAGGATATCAGTTATGAAAAGTTCAGAATGGGCCTGATGCGATTCGAACGCATGACCGCCCGGTTATGAGCCGGGCGCTCTGACCGGACTAAGCTACAGGCCCGCAATGAAAGAAAAAGCGCCGCCAACAGGACTCGAACCTGTGACATGCTGGTTAACAGCCAGCCACTCTACCAACTGAGTTATGGCGGCACAGAAATTGCCTTATAACTTGTGGATTTACTCTTTTTATAGATAACTATCAAAACCCTGGATCTGATGTCACAGAGGGCTCAATCATGTATTACTCCTGTCCCGGATAGATTCAATAAGGTGGACAAGGTCGTCAAGGTCCTCATTAAGAGAGTGAAGGAGGGTATGCGCACGTTCAGTAGTGACTGCGCCAGACGGAGATGCGAGAATATAACCCAGTTGTTCAAGTACCCTCAATGAATACCTGATCCTGTGATGAGGGAGAGAGAGCATCTCAGAGAGTTTGATTATCCCTATCGGCCCATGCTCATAGACTGCCCTCAGGACCTGGATATGGCGTCCCAGGAGCGCTATCTCAGATTTCATCTTATGAAGCACGAAATTAAACCTCTATCTGACACTCAGGCATTCTCATCCAGCCATATTTTCACTTCATGGTATTTTCTGTGAAAGTAAAATCCCGCCAGGGCTCCGACAATTACTCCTGCCAGGGGAATAATTACCCTGAACGGAAAAGGAGCCAGAAAAGCGGTTACAACAGCAATGGCTATTGCAAATATAACCACATTCAGAACAATTACAAGGTGGTAAAACTTCCACCTGAAGACTTCGCGCGATGCAGCATCCATCTCTGATACCTGAGTAGTGAAATAAAAAGTACTTTTGGTTGAAAAGCCAATAATTCTTATTCATGTTAATTTCAGACGCTGCTCTTCACGACCATGGAGCAGGTGCATACTGTGCATATGGTTCCAGGATTACGCCGGAGATTGTTTATTTATCCGGGTTTCGCACGAGTGACCCGGTTATTTACATCAGAAGAGAAGAAGAGCCCGGATTTATCATTGTTTCCCAGATGGAGTATGAAAGGGCGATGAGAGAGGCTTCCTGCCAGGTAATGACACGCAACGAAGCAGGCCTTATCCGTATTATTGAAGAAGGGTGTGATCATTGGGAATCTCTTGCAAAAATGATTACAGGACTTACAAATGGACCCGTACTTATCCCAGAATTATTCCCGTACGCACTTGGCCACGCACTTCTTGAGAGAGTCCCGGTTATAGTTGATAGAGAGATAGTTTCAGGCCTGCGTGCAGTCAAATCAGAAACTGAGTTGAATTCAATTACATTAGCACAAAGAGCCGCAGAAGAAGCGGTAGATACTGCAATTAATCTTATAAAAAATTCCAAACCCCATAACGGCGGGTTGTATCTTAATGATGCACCCCTGACATCCGGGATGGTAAAAAGCGCGATGCATAAAGTTCTCCTGGACAGAGGGTGCAATGCATGCGATACGATTGTTGTATCCGGACCTGACAGCGCACTCCCTCATATGATGGGAAACGGCCCCTTATTATCAGATTCTCCTATAGTTATTGACATATTCCCACAGGACGATGCGACCGGTTATTATGCAGATATGACAAGGACGGTTGTGCATGGGGAACCTGCCCCGGAAATTACCGAGATGTGGCATGCAGTAAAAGATGCAGCTTCCAAAGCGATGAACCTTGCAAAGGCCGGAGTAACCGGTTCAGAAGTCCATTCTGTTGTAGTGGATAGTTTCAGGGAAGTTGGATATCCTTCCGGAAAAGAGGGTTTTACCCATAATACCGGCCATGGAATTGGACTTGAAGTCCATGAACCCCCCACAGTCGGGCCAAGTGGAGGAGTCCTCTCTTCGGGTAATGTAATCACAATTGAACCAGGCCTTTACTTTAACTCTGTCGGAGGAGTCAGACTAGAAAATATGGGTTTGATAACTGCAGACGGTTTTATTAACATCACAAGATATCCAGAGGAGCTTATCCTGTGAATGATGAAGAATTTGAAAGTTATATAAATTCAGGCAGTGTGGCTGCAAAGATTTTGAAAGAGGCAGGAACCCTCGTAAAACCCGGAGAGTCCTACCTTGAATTTGTTATTACCATTGAAAACCTTGTGGCAGAAGAGGGGATGGGACTAGCTTTTCCACTGAATGTCTCAATAAATGAAGATGCTGCCCACGATACTGCCTCAATCAATGATGACCGGGTATTTTTGCCCTGCGATGTGGTTAAGGTTGACCTGGGAGTGCACTTAAACGGTTTCATAGCAGACACAGCAACAACGATTGACCTTGGGAATAATGGTTCTCTGTTAAAGGCATCTGAGGAGGCACTGGAATCTGCCATAAGGTCGGTGCGACCCGGAATAAATGTCGGAAAAATCGGAGCTGCAATTCAGTCTGCGATTGGAAAATATGGATATAAACCTATAAGCAATCTTACCGGACATGGTCTTGGCCGGTTTTCAGTTCACAACCCTCCATCGATACCTAACATATCCCATCCGGGTGGGCCGGTGCTCGAAGAAGGGATGATATTTGCGATTGAACCTTTTGCGACTACCGGCACAGGAATCGTCAGTGAAAAATCACGCTGTGAAATATTTTCCCAGATTAGAGAAAGACCGGTGAGACATC